>VTLG01015167.1_pt1 | contig 15455 bp, 21 predicted proteins | sample 4694571 | NCBI WGS metagenome assembly VTLG01 (sample SAMN12604809, study PRJNA352737) | marine metagenome | biome: ENVO:00000447; feature: ENVO:00000209|ENVO:00000569|ENVO:01000036; material: ENVO:00002151; isolation source: viral sequences binned using virsorter ...
CTGTACGTTCTTTAAACCACGCAAAATCAGGAGTAAAATCTACACTATTGGCATCTGTGACTGTTCTATTATTATTACCATTACCACTGAAATTAATAGTTCCAAAATGTTTATTGGGTCGCAATATTGCTGGGGTGGATAAGTTTGCGGAGCATAATGCTTTATGTCCTGTAGGTGGAGTATGAGCAAAAGGTCTTTGACCAAAATTACTTGAACTTACACTACCTGTTCCATATCCTGTTACTGCTGGAAACCATCTATCTGAATTTATACCAGTGATCGTGTAAACAAGAGTTCCATTTTTATAAAATGCTAGAGTACCATTTGGAATATCACTAGCTAACCCTATTACATCATTTTGCGTAAAAGTCGTTTGTCCTGTAGCTAAATTAGCTCCACTTGTTGAACCTCCACCAGCAGCACCTTTAATAACTCCCGAATGAAAATATCCAAATCCAGCAACATTACCATTTGGGTCGTATCCTATATAACTATTATTACCTATTGGATAATTAGTCCTTGCCACTATTCCAAAAGCCATTGGAGCAGCATTGCTTGGAGTTGATACAGGTGTACATTCCCAATACCATTTACCAGTTTGTAAAACAAAATTTGCAGCCCTAGTGGAATAATTACTATCTGATGTAAAATCTAAATTTCCATTTGAAAACGTGCCACCAGCACCTTTTAAAGACAATGGGTTTAAAGTGCAAAAATTATTTGTTGGTGTATCTTCTAAAGAATCATTACCAACACCAGCAGCTACAGAAAAATTATATGGTGTGAAGTTGTTGTCATTACCAGAAGAATCTTTGCCAAGTGTTGTTGCAGTCGTTCCAGAATTGTCTGAAAAATTCAAATAAAATCCATTTGTTCCGTAAGTTCCAAGATATTTTTTTGGAATTAGTTGACCTGTAACAACATCTGTTTCTGTAAATGATGAAGGTGTTAACGCTTGTCCATCAATAAAATTTGCCTCGGCTAAATAAAATGGACTATCTATAAATAAAACACCATTAAAATAAATAGCACCTAAACTCATTACATTACCAGCAAGATTTGTTTGTGTGTCTGCGTTTTGTGCAACATTATGAGAAAAATTTAAAGTTATTTGTTCACCATTGACAAAAATTTTGATCCTATCTGCTGCTGCTGATTCAGTAGTATCAACAACATACAACAAGTGCATCCAAGCTGCTGGATCTCTATAAACTGTAGTTGTAGTACCAGCCCCTTGGTCATTAGTATCTTCAGCAGCAAAATAAATTGTGTCATCTGTACCAAAACCAAGTTGTGTAATTTCTTGACCTGCCGATCCAGCTGGATTATTAGTTATATTGCAATTAAAAATACGAGTAGCTGCACTATGGGTTAAAGTTGATCGTTTAATCCAGCCACTAAATGTGAAAGTCTTTCTATTACCTGTACTGGTTATAGTTCTTGCTAAATAAGCATCATCAGGACTATTAAATCTTAAACTGCGATCTATAGAATAGGGTTTCTTCCCTGCCAGAAAGAAAGGTGATGGACTTCCTAAACTGCTCATTAGCTAAAGTTTCCAACAAACTGTGCAGAAATTTTAGTAGATGATCGTGCCATCCATGCAATCATATCAACTGCATTTGCTCCCGTAGATAACGTAGGTGCTACACCATCACTAAAATCCCAATATGATCCAAATGCTGCGGTTCTACTTCCTGTTCCATCTTGAAGAACAAATATAATTCCTGATTGCCCAGCAGAAATATTAGAGGGATTAGCAAAAGTAGTGTTACCAGTAAGAGTGGTTGTAAAATTATTACCAGTTCTAAAGTCTAAGGTAATTGTGGAAGCATAGCTGACAGTAATAACTTCTCCGATAGTTCCCTTTGTGGTTACTCTTCCGTTACCAGAGCCACCACCATTATCAAATACAAGCGTGTTTAAAGTGCTTGTTTCGTGTGCAACATTAGTGACTTTTAGAGTACTCATGGCTTGGGATTAGCGTCTTTTACAGCTTTGATATGTGTAGCCCATGTTCCAGTAGTATCTAATTTTCCAGCGACTATATCTTTGTATAACATATCTAACTGATCTCCAAATGCGGCATAAGTGGTTGAACCATCAGTTGTTCTATCAGTTTGATACTTGATAGCAGCAGCTTCAGCATCTAGCGTAACTCTTGCAGCATTTATAGCAGATTGGACAAGTGTTATTTTTGTTCCATCAGCTTTAAAAGCTCCTGTACCATCATCAATAGTTACAGCGTCAGGATAGGCTTTAAAAATAGCTTCGTGATCTAAACTCATGCTGCTACCTCCATAACTGTAAATGTTGATGCAGTTTTAGCATTATATGTTTCATCATAAGAGGCGTGTACTCTATTAACATAAAGTGCTTTATTAGCATAGCCAGATTTTACTTGTAGTTTATAAGTAGTTGCAGAGGTGGTGCTTGGTGAATCTAAAAATTGAAAACTAGCAGCGTGACCTATATATTCGTTAGGAGTATTCCAGTTTGTACCAAAACTTATGTTTGTTTGATTACTTCCTGTTGCACTAGTTCCTATTCCTATTTGTGTTGAACCTCTCAATAAAACATAATGTGCATAAGAATACTGAGCTCCTCCTGATATACCAATATGAACTTGAACTAAAATTTTACTAGAAGTAGATGTAGGGGTAATTGCTGCACTCATTCCAGTAACGTCTACTAATGAAGAACTGGTCGTAGTAAATGTGTCAGTTTTGACTGTTTGTACTACTTGAAGAATTTTACCTGTGCTACCAAATGATAAATTTCCCGAAGCATCTGTAACAAGAGCCTGTCCTGATGTTCCGTCAGCATTTGGTAGTTTAAATGCTACGTCTGCTGAAGTTGGTGCGGAAGTTGGGGAGTTGAGTGAAACAACATTACCGCCTGAGTGTTTGAGTGATATTTTGCTCATAATTAACTAGGTTTTGGGTTGTCAGTTTTTACCTTTTCACAGGCTGCGTAATATGCTGTAAGTTTACTAGAATCTCCTTTACTGTTCCAGTACATAGCGTCTGCAAAGTCCCCTAAAGATGGATATAAAGGTTGTCTGTCATCCTTATATTTTACTTTTGCATAATCAGCATTTAATTCAGTTCTTGCTGTATCAATCTTGCTTTGCTCAAGAGTTACAGACTTTCCATCTTTATCAAACGCACCAGCAGAGTCATCAATAGATATAATTGTTTCTGCGTATGCTTTGTAAATAGCTTCGTGATCTAGTGACATTACGCTGCTACCTCCATTAATGTTATTGCAGATGTAATTCCAAAAACAGTATCGTATCCTCTTCTATTAATATAAAGTGTTTGTGTATCTGCTGTTCCGTACACTTTGTATGTGTGACTGCTTGTATCATTTTGACCATCAATTAAAACTGATTTACTTACGTTGTTCCATGAGTATTTTTCTGCGTCATTGTTTGCTACATGTTTATAATCTGCTATAAAAACATTATCAGTAGTACCACTAGTACCATTAGCATCAGTTAGCTCAGATGAATCTTCATATAATACAAAACGTGCGGTAGTTTGACCAGATTTTCCATAGCCTATATCAACCATTATTAAAATTTTATTTGATGCAGAGGTTTTTGTTATTGACGCATTAAGTCCTGTAATTTCTACAAGAGAACTGCTACCTGTGCTAAAAGCATCTTTTTTGAAAGTTTGAACGACTTGAAGAATTTTACCACCAACACCACTTGCTAGTTTTCCAGCAGTAACAGCATTAGAGGCAAGCATATCCGCATCTACTATTCCATCAGGCAAACCTCCTACTGAGACTCCTGTTAATGTTCCTGATCCGTTAATTGATATTGGCATAACTATAAGATAACTAAGATTGCGTTGTTTGGCACGGTTACTGTAACTCCGTTATTAATTGTAGGAGATACAGTGTGGGCGTGTTTACTTGCAGTTAATTCATATGAGGTAGTTACATTTTGGTCACTCTCAAAAAACACCTGATCTCCGCCAGCTCCAGTAGCTCCTCCACCGCCACCAATTTCACCCCAACCAGTGTTTTTATACCCTTCAAAGACGTTAAGCTGGTTGTTATAACGAAACATACCAACAGCAGGGCTTCCGTCTCTAGCTGCTGTATTACCTACAGGAACTGTTACGGAAGAAGTATAGTTATGAATAACTTTACCTGTAAAAGTAGCACCTGTTAATGCAGCGTGACCAAAGTTTGTAAGACTTACATCACCCAAACTAACAAAGGCATTATTAGCTGCATTTCTTATCTTTAAAGTATTACCGTCAATGTGTGGAACATAAGCCGCAACACCTATTGAAGGATCACCAGAACCTTGATTTACAGTGCTAAGTGCGGCAATTATTTGATTTAACTTTGTACGAACTACAAGACCTGTACCATTATCAACTGTAAACCCTGCTCCGCCTGTATTATTGACTCTTGACATTAGTTTCCAATGTTTTTTTCAGTATATACTATTTTTTAACCTTTACCAAAGCCAATAGCAGTAAAATTAAATTCTCTTGATACAGAGGCATTAGAACTGTTTTTAAAATGTATTTGAAATCCGTTTGAAGTTCGGTTTGTTAGTTCATAAAAATCACCACTTTGCATATTAAATGCTGTAATTCCTATACTGGGTAAATTAGAATTTGCTCCTAACAGTGCAGAAGTTCCTGTAAAAAACGGATCTGTAAAATTAACTTGCGTGTTCCCACTTGATGTTATAGCTGCTGCACTTTGCTCTGTTCTCCTTTGAAATTCTGCAATATATCCAAGTTGAGTAACTCTTATGTCTTGGTTTGTATCTTTCGTAGATAATACACATTTAAATTTAAACGTCCTGCCTTTGAATGTTCCATTTGCAAATTTTTGAAAACCTGAGTAATTAGTGCCATCTTGAGAAACTTGGACAAATACTTCAGCATTAGTATCTGTACTACCAGTGCCATCAAAATCAAGCCTTGCATCAATATCAAGTACTGAATCTATAGTGTCAGTTGAATAAACAGAAAAAGTTTGAATATGTTTTCTCAAATCCAAACTAAAAACAGCACCCAAATCTAAAGGTTCATTAAATAAATATGTTCCAGTGGCTGATACTCCACCTAAATCATCAAGACTAGAAACCGCATCAAAGTTAGTTATATCATCAATAAGTCCTGTTCCAGATAAACTAATACTATTGGTTGCTGGATCTAAACCAATATTTGTTTTACTTCCTTGAAACGGTGGACTGTCTAGTTCTTCTCTTCTATTTTGCACTAACAATTTTGGCTGTGCATCTGGAAAATCTATTACTAATGATGTTTCACCTGTACTGAAACGGTCTCCATCATCTTGGCTTTTGAGGATATATTCACCTTCTAATAAAGGCACAACTTTCTCTGTAGATGCTCCACTTAATGCAAAAACAAGATCAGTTGCATCTTGGAAAGTACCTGTTCCATCTGTTTTGGGAGAGTGACGTATATGAATACGCCCCCCTGCTCTAACATCTGCATCTGGAACAGCATCCCATCTAAGTCTAATTTCTTTATCAGAGATAGGTTCATAAGTAAGGTTTGTAATATTAGAGGGTGGGGCAGTTTTACCAACTGCATTAAATGTTATTGTCGCTGGTTCGTTAGATGGTTCATCTAAAGCATTGAAACTAAACACTCTAATTTCATACACACCAGCCTCTGTGTTAAATATTTCTGCATTACTTGTCGGAACTTGTATTTTGTTAAATTCACCATTGTTATATCTGTATTGAACTTCATACCGACTAGCACCTGTCTGTGTTTGCCAGTCGAGGATAAGTTTACTTACAGCTTTATTATTGATTAAAACAATACTCTCTTCTACTGTTAATCCCTCTGGTGCATTTAAAACACTTGTTAGTTGATTAATTGTTCTTGTTGGTTTTTCAGTTCCATCCTCAACAAAAGCGTATTTAGCTGGATCATGAGACAAAGCGGTTATTGTAAAACTTTTATCTTCATTCTCTTTAACAGTGACCACTCGCCAAGTTGTGGTTTGTAAATTAGGTGTTTCTAAAACATAAGGTGCGTGTTGATTTGGTAATGTACTTAATTCAGTTGTTAATGTAATTGTCGATCCAGAAGTTCCACTTATTGTTTTTGTTTCTAAAGATCCGTCAGGCATAATGATAGAAATAGTAGGGCTGTCACTCATACTTGGAATGTCTGTATTATTTGTGTCATCAATAATTACTGTTTGTAAATTTGTAATACTTTTTAAAAGACCACCACGCCTTACACCAGATTTAAGAGTATCAGCTATTGAAATCACATCACCACAACGTACTAATGAGCCAGCAGCAGTTGTTGTTGTAAAAGAACAGCTTTCTCCAGAATTTTGCTCATTATATAAAAACCACCGACCTAATCTTCTTGCTTGATTACGACTTGTTGTTGCAAATGCTTTTATGTTTTTTATAACTATTCCATATTTAGCTTGTAGAGAAGCACTTGCTTCAACTGTCTCAACATCAATTTCTTGAGTTGCCATGTCAAAGTAACTTACATTAATTACTGTGTGTCTTGTTTTTAAACTTGATCCAGTATAAAGAAACCCCGCATCTGCAACATTTGCATTTGTAAAAATATAACTAGGATCTTTAGGAGCATCTTGAGATATTGCAATACCACCAGCAGAATAAAATGGCATTACACGCATTACGCTACAAAGAGAGTTGATGAGGTCATAAGCCTCTCGTTGTTGTGTGATGTTTATGTTGCAGCTAAATCTTGGCTCTGTAGAACCATCACCATTTCCAGCATCAACTAACTGTCCACAATATTCACTAACAGTTTTAAAACTAAATTTATCAAGACTAGCTTCTGAAATCCCACAGCCTGCTCTAGTATCAGTAAGTAAATCATAAAGAATCCAAGCTGGGTCAGTTGTCCATTCTTTAGCTGTTTTAAGAGACCCATTAAAAATACCAGCGTATGATATTGCACCTGTCTGCAAGTTAACAGTTGCATTATGAGGAATTTTTATTTTTCGGCCTCTAATTCTATAAGTTCTTTTAGGTATTCTTGGGAACTTTGCAGCACTAAATCTTAATGCAACATGAGCAGTATTTGGATATGAGTTCTGTTCAAAAATTATGTTAGTTGCTGAATTAAACTGAAAAGCATTAATTACTTTTGCATCTGTGCTATCTGCTGTAACCCTTTCAACTCTTACAGCTACAGGAAATGAAGTTGTGCTTTTAAACTTGACTAGATAATCTCTAAAATATGCGTTAGTTGACCTCCCTTTTACTGTGTCATCAATTACAGTTGTTGTTGTCCCATCATTTTCAATAGTTTTTATTAATAAATTTACTTCAACGCCATTAATATCTCCATTATCTGCAAAACTTTGCATTGCTGGAAATCTAAGTGTAACCCTAACAGCATTTATATTTGTTTGAGAAACTGTATGAGTAACTGGATTTGTAGTTGTTACATTTGTTGCGATAACATTTTCAGTTTCAATTTCGTCAATTCCTTCAATAAAAGTCTGATCTGATGTCCCTAATCTAAAATCAAATCCTACATCTTTAAAATTAAAGTCACTATCTTGTGGAGAAGCATTGTTAGCGGCTTGTTGTAGTACTTGAGTTCTATTTAAAAATATGTCTTTCTTAAAAGCATTAAAATATTCAGCAGATGTTTTGTCTGTTATGCCAGCCTTAGAAGCTGTTGCTGACCCTTCTATTTCTCCTTCACCTAATAACTCTACTATTGTATTAAATTGCTTACTCGAAAGCGCATCTGCTGGTATGTCTGGATCTAAAAGACCACTCTCTACTATATCTTTTAAAATCCCGAACATTAATTAGTCCCCTGCACTTGAACTGTATCAACTCCATTAGACACCACAATAGAGCCAACTAAAATTTCTCCATATACTAAATTTACTGGAACCCCTGCATTGCTAACATTTGTAAGCCCTGTAAATGAATAGTTTGAAGCTAGTGCAGCAGGGTCTTGACTGCTCTGTCCAGTTGGTGAAAGATTACCCTGTTGAGGTGATAGCAAGCTTGTAACACCATCAATTAACATACTTGTACCAATAGAGGTTAATGTTGAAGTTATTAAAGTGGATATTATTGACCCTCCAAAAATACTGCCTATAGTACCACCTCCAAACAAACCAACAGCACCTAATATGATTTGAAAGAAATTACCATGAACAACAGGGATAATTCTAATATCATCTTGAGTACTTAAATTTATTAAATCTTCTGTAATTACTTTTGCTCCACATTGAATGGTGTAGAACTGTTCTGACATATGTTTTTCTATTCCTTTAAAGTTACATTTCAAAAAACTTAATGCCTCTCTTGGCGTATTTAAGTTAACTTCAAATTCAGCTTGGCCTAAAAATTTTCTAAGTGTACCGTAAACTTTTATTTTTTTAAGCATTTAGTTCACTTGGATGCATTACTTTTATTTTATCTGATTTTGGAGAAACGAGGTAAAAAGTTAAATCAATAGCTTTGCAACTATACTTATCGCCTTCTGAAAACTCAAGAATATCTTGTGGATGACTATGAACAATTCCTACAACTTCATCCACCTCATCTTCAACATCTGCATAATCTAAAGGATCAATTATAAAAGATGCATTTTTTAATTCTAAAGCTATGTTTTTACAAGGATAATATTTTTCTTCATTATTTATTTTACCTATAATTCCACATGATTCCTCAGGATCACATTGTATCGCATGATTTATAGCATCTTGTTTCCATTTGTAATTCATAATTATATAAAAGTACCAACTCCTTGAAATTCTTTTCTTGTAACTTGTCTTTTTGGTAATTTTTTATTTGCCTGATCTAGCTCTCCCACAAGCTCAAACTGTACAACTTCTCTTGATTCAGTTGTTTTTCTATCAATAAAATATATTTCTTGAGGTAGCTCATTAGAGGATGGAGTACCAAATGGATTGTTATTATTTGGAAAATTAGCATTATCAAGTTCACTAGCAAAAGTTGTAATGCGTGTAATTTTAGCTTCTGCTAAATCATTATGAGGAGTTGTTAAATTTGTAATAATTAAAAAGTCAGTCATAGTAATAACTGACCCACTCCTTGTTATACCTCCTAAGTTTGCCACAGTAAGTGTTGGTCTAGGAATCTGACCCCTACCTGTAAACTCAGCACCTTCAAATGAAATAGGTAATCGCTGATATGAATTTCCCTGCCAAATAATTTCTGCATTAGTATTCATATTAGATCCAGCATGGAATCTAAATGTAGTAGCAACATTAGATGGGTTTCCTGTTGCATAATGTAAACCCTCTACAAGTTCAAGAACAAATAATTCAATCCTTGCACTTGGATTTAATTTTTGAAGTTCACTAAAAGGAATAGACATTAAGGTTCAGCGACTTGCTCAAAAGTTAAATTCATAGTAACTCTATTATTCAAAATTGCAGTTCTAGTTCGTCTAGTGCATATAAATTTTAATGCTGAAGAATGATGTGGTGGTGTAAAATCAAAATTAGCTTGATCGTCAAATCTTGCATCTAAAAAAGTGTCTATTGTATCAGCATCTGTAGTAGAAATATTAAAAGTTAAATTTAACGTAATTAATCTTTTGTTTGCTGGTAATCCTTTTACAAAACGCTGTTCATATCCATCACCTAACTTAAGTCTAATGCTGTCTTGTTCAACACTTTCTTGCGTGGAGTATTGAGGAGTAATACTTGGAAAAGTTGCCATTATGCTAATAGACCTCCAGCGCGTTTTTGTTTTATAAGCTCCGCTTGAATTGCACCAGCTATTTGTTGACCTAGTTGATTGCCGTCAGCAGATGAACCACTAACAGCAGACCCTGAGGCATCCACGTTAACTGAAATATTATTCACAACAGAATCACCGCCTCCACCGATTTTACTATTTGGAATTATATTGCCACCTTTTGATCCCATTTGCAAAATTTCGGGTCCACGCTCACCTACAACAAAAGCACCGCCAGCCGATACTCTACCGCCTCTTTCCTTTCCAAATAATCCACCTAAGAAACTACCAAAGATTCCTCCTCCACCTCCTCCACCTCCGAGGGCTTTACCAATACCGCTAATGGCTTTGTTAAGTGCAATATCAAGTAATTTATTTTTTAAATTATTTAATACACCAGAAATGGCCTGTCCAAAAGTTTTACTTCCGTTTATTGCTTCTCTTAAACCTGTAACTAGATCACTTCTTACAGACTCACCAATACCTTTAAATGTTTCTTTAAGTTTTTCTGCCTCTTCTCTTGCTTTTTTTTCTGCTGGTGTAATAGCGTCAACACTTGTTTTTATTGCTCCGTTAGTGACAACAATTTTATTCTTTGCATCTAATTGTTTATTGTTCTCATCTGTTATTAATTGTTCAAGTTCAAAAAATTCAATAGCTCCATTTTTAAGTTCTCCAAGTTTTTCTTTCAGACCTTTAAATGGGTTTTCAAACTTAGGTATACCTATATCAAGATTAAATTTCGGTAACTCAATACCACCTAATAATTTTTTGATGGGTGCTGGTATAAGATCAACTAATTTCTGAAAAGCCTCTCTAAAAAACTTAACTATATTACCAGCCACATTTCCTACAGATTTTTGAATGCCTTGAAAAAAATTAACAACTGGTTCAGAGGCACTTATAAATCCTTCTATAATTTTCTTTTGTAATTGGATTACATTTCTGATAGATACTGCAATGACCTGACCAATAACTTTGCCAACAAATTCAGCTTTTCCAGTTACCTCTGTAATTGCTTCTTTTATATTTATCCAGCCTTGTTCTAAATTAAATAAAACATTTGTTGCTTCTATTCCTAAAGCTTCTCCGATAACTGTACCTATTTGTTTAACAACTCCTACCAATAATCTTACTGGTGCAAGTGTAATTTCAAATGCTGTCTTAAGAGCTTCTACTGTGACAGCAGCAACTTTAAGAGATTCTCTAATTACAATTCCAAACTCAGAACCCTCTGTTGTGAGATTAGTAAAAGCAGAGCCTAATCTAGTAAGTTGTCCTTGTATTGTGTTCTGTGCTGTAAATGCAGCTTTAGCAGCTGTATTCTGTGCTTCTGCTTGATTTTCTAAATTTTTATTGAAAGTAACAAGCTGGTCATTTACTAAAGGTAAGATTGCTGTTCTAGCTTCAACAGATCCAAACAACAAAGCAAGAGTCTCTTCACTAGCTCCACCTTTTTCTACAACTTCTGCTAAAACCCCACTTAATCCTTTGGTGCTTAAAGCAGTTGCACTAAAATCTATTCCAAGCTTTTCAGCCGCTTTTGCAGCTTCACTTGTCGGTTTTTGTATTGAAGCAATAACTTGTCTTAGTCCAGCAAAGGTAGATTCAACTGGAACACCAGTAGCAGTGACAGTAGATATTGCAGCGTTGAGTTCATCTATCCCTACACCAGCACCAGCCGCAATAGGTGCAAGTCTACCTATTTGCTGTGCATATTGATCTACAACAATTTTACCATCATTTTGTGTTTGAATAAATCCATCAACTAACTTGGCCGCTTGTTCTGAAGTTAAACCATAAGCATTGAGAACAGAAGTTGTTGCATCAGCGACAGTTGCAAGATCAGAGAAACCACCAGTGGCACCTAACTGTGAGGCTTTCAGTACGTCTGAAAGTTCAGCAACTTCTCCAAAGCCAGCAGACGCTACATCGTAAGATGCTGATAACAAATCTAGTGACGATACCTGACCGCTTAATTCATTCGATAAACTTGATAACTTCGGTTTTAAAGTATCAACATCTACTCCAAGAGTTTTGACCTTTGCACTAGCAAAATCTTGGGCAGCTAGATTACCAAAAGTTTTTGTAAGTCCACCAATAACAGCACCGATACCGATTAGTGGACCCAAAAGTGGCGCAGCTGCAGCAGTTAAGGCAGTAAAACCACCAGCCGCAACTTTAGCTCCTCCACCTGTAGCTACTAACCCTGCAGGTAATACTTTTAGACTTCCTGTAGTTGCTTTTAGTTTTCCACTTGTACCGCTTATAGTTGTATTAAATTTCTTGGCCTGTCCATCAACATTCTTAAGCGCTGTGACAGCTTGTGTGGCATTAACTCTTAGTTCTACATTAGAAACTGCCACGACTAAACAATAACTCCTTTAACTATATCTTGATTTGCGCTTGATTGCATCTGCTTCTTTTTTCTCTCTATCATACTTTAATTCATAATATCCAGCAAAAAATATCAACTCTTCTTCTGTGAGTTGTGATCTCAATTCACTAATTGTTTTACCTAATTCTGTTGCAAGGAAAAACTCAAAATTTAGCCAGTTATCCCCCTTTAGGATTCCTTTGCGTTATCAATCGTTGCGTTTTGATTTACACCAAATAAAAACAACTCTATTTCATTTAAAACATTTTCTGGCAACTCATTTTGCAAATTAGCAAAATCAGCTGGGTGAAATGCTTTTGTACCATCTTCTTTTTCTGCTAATTGACAAAGCATATGTGTAGAAACAACTAATGGATCATCACTTCCAGCCCTTTGCGTTGCTCTGGCTCTGTCAGCCCTTGTAATGGCCTTGAAATATAAACTGACCACAACATTACCATTATCATCTGTAACGTCAAATTTGCGCCTTTTAGAGAGGTCAAACGACTCCTTCAAAAGATCGAGGGTTCTTTTTTCTGCCATAAATTAAGTGCGAGATAATCTTAATTTACTATATATCTGAAGTTATGGCACCAGTTGTCTGGAAAGATATGTTAATTAACTGAGTCTCTCCAAGTGTTGCGCCGTATTCAGCACTTGTAATGATTCCAGAAAAAGCTAACTTTTTAGAACTAGCTGAACTATCAGGAAACAGTTCAAACAATGCGTCTCCAGCATCACCTGTTGTTAATATATCTTCAACAAAAGATAGATAATCAGCGTTACCAGCATTGTCATAAATCAACTCTGCTGATCCTTCACCAGATATTAGTCCACCAACAAAAGTTTTTGATGTGTTTCCTTGAACTGTAGTTTCTAAAGTATCCTTTGAAACTGATAGTGACCAAGATCTAGTTCCAGCAATATCGGCTTCAGTGCCTGCTGCGTTATGGAACATGATCTTACCTACATCGCCTCTAATAGCTGCCATGACAAAAAAAAGAAAGATTTACAAATATATTAACTCTTTTCGGAGTTTTTTACATCTTTTTTAGAATTTTGTTGACTCTCCATATATCTTTTACAGTTTGGATCCCAGTATTGTGGGTCTCTTACACCTTTCACAGCTTCGATAGCGTCTAGCATTTTGTCTGTAATAACAAGTTTTGCCATGTTTAAAGATCCTCGTAAATAGTAAATGTTATTCTGATTTGAGTTTGAAACTTACCTTGTGGACTTGAAGTAAGAATTTCATTTCCTACAGGTGCGTCAAAAATAACATTAGATACTGTAATTCTATTGTATAAGTCCCTAAGTCTTTTGCAAATTGTAAAGTTAGACCCTGCCCCAAGACCTTCCTCTGTAAAAACATTAAGAAGAACTAAGCCAGTAATTAAATTATGAGAATTACTAGAATCACCTTGAGTTAAATATGTATTGGCTCCAAAGCTTGTAATGCACTGTACAAAGGTATCTTCAGCAGTAGAGTCAAACGTCATATTATTAAAAACAACAGGAATAGCAGGGCTGCTGGCTAGTTCTGTTGCCAATCTGGCCTCTATTGTTGATCGAACTGTGTTTAAATCTATAGCCGCCATCAAATATTACCTTTGATTTTATTGTATTCCCCTTCAGCCCAAGTTTGTAATTCTTTAGCAATTAGTTCTGGATAGCCAGCCTGTGTATTCTGTCTTGTCCTATAAACATCGCCCCAAGATGGTGGTAAATTTTCTCCGAAACAAACTGGCTCTGCATAAGGCAAGTTGTTTGATACAGTACCGCTAAACTTCTTTATTTGTGTTTGCCAAGCATTTCTAAGAGAGCCTCCTACACCTTTTTCATTTGCTCTAGGCTCAAATACTGGTGTTGCTTTTTTTACTCTAGCTGTCCACTCTAAAGTTGTTGCCTGTACTAAAATTTCTACAGATTCCTCCATTACCTTTGGGATTTGCAAGATAGAAATTTGTCTGGCCATATTACCTCAAGATAAGATCAAAACTAACTGGTGTATTATTCTGCTCATTAACAATTACTTGAATAATTTTAAATTCTACGCTACTTATTACCACTCTGTCCTTAGTTGTGGGTGCAAATGTAAGATCACCAGCGGATATAGTCAGCAGTTTGTCTTGTGATTCAATCAGATCGTTAACCTGATTCTTTGAAACATTACTTAATGCACCTTTGATAGTCGTATCAGATGTAGACTCTGTTATAGCTCCAGTAGTGGTATTATATGCCCCTGCTGTTACCTGTCTGATAGTTACATCACCGCCAAGTTTTTTTAGTGAAGCGCTGGCAGCTTTTTTTAGTGCTTTAGCAAGACTCATAAGAAATAAGCAATAACTTGACCACTTGCAAGAGTGATACTTGTAATAACTCCACAGACTTCAGAAGAAGCTTTCATTGTGATGCCGTTAATAGTAGCTGATCCATTTTCTGTAATATTTTCTGCTACAAAAGTTGCTTCTGCATCTGTCAAGCAATGCACCTTACCAAATCTGCCTGTATGTGCAGCCGTATCGGTAATAATAATTGCAGCTGGATAGTCATAGCCGTAACCCATTTTCATGACCTCTTAATTGATAAGTTTGCTCTTCCACCTATTCTAATACCCATTAAGTAGTGGTCAACGATTGGTGGAATACGATCAACCCCAACTGCTCCATAGAATCTAGGAGTTACATTTATATTACCAATACTTACAGCGGCAAAATCTTCTAAGCCGCTTAGTTCTAGTCCGTTCCTATTGTTGTTAAGATAAACAGCCAAAATAACTTGGGCGTGTTTTACCCTATCTGGTATTTCTGTGTCGAGGTAATAATCTGCGACTAATCTGTTAGGAAATGATAAGCCATACAAGTTGGTGTATGTATCTGGTTTCCTTACACCCGATCTAGGCCATTCTAGTGCTTGGGTATCAGCTACCCTTGCTCCTAAAAACTTCTCTCTATCAATCCTCTGGGCTGCTGTAAACAATGCACGATTTTTATTGTCATTGCTTGAGCCATCCCATGCTGCAGCATCATCACTAAGAACTAATCCTTCAATAAATGAATTTGCATCAGCAAGAGTTATATAGGTGTTTGCGTTAGCACCGCCAACAGTAGCATCAAGAGTTATCGCCATTTAGTTTTACCTTTTTGGGCTTTGGTTTAGTTTTTGGCTTTTCAATAGTAGGAGTGAGAGAAGCCGCCTTTGCAGCAGCTTCATTTCTCTCTCTCATACGCCTAAATGCGTACATAGCCATTAGCTTGATGCACCTTTAAGAGCAACAAAGTTGATAACAATAGCTTCACTTAGGTTTCCAGCGGATACATTAGAAACTGTCACTGCGAA
>VTLG01001237.1_pt1 | contig 15454 bp, 24 predicted proteins | sample 4694571 | NCBI WGS metagenome assembly VTLG01 (sample SAMN12604809, study PRJNA352737) | marine metagenome | biome: ENVO:00000447; feature: ENVO:00000209|ENVO:00000569|ENVO:01000036; material: ENVO:00002151; isolation source: viral sequences binned using virsorter ...
TAACTGATGCTTGTGTTACAGTTTCTTCAACTTCTTCTTTTGACTCATCTACTTCTTCATCTTTTGCTTCTTCAACTGATTCTTCTGTAGATTCGTCAACTTCTTCTTCTTTTACTTCGTCTTTTGTTTCTTCGATTTGCTCTTCTTGAGCTTCTTCAACTTGCTCTTCTGTTTCGTCGATTTGCTCTTCCTGATTTTCAAGAATCATATCTTGATATTGTCTGAGCATATCAGCGGATGTTTTATGAGCATTTTCATATTTAGGTGTATCCATGGTAACTCCTTACTATTATTTTATTTATCATTAATTAGCTTTTTAGTTAGCTCATTTATAAGAGAATTTCGATCACTGACCACATAATCAGCATCTATAACGTCATTAGTAACGTATCCTACATTTTTTTGATCGTTTTGATCTAATCGCATCTTTTTAAGTTGCAATTCAATTGCTCGTAATTTTCTATCTGCTTTAGCATTTTTTGCTTCTATTGCGTTCTTTAACATAGTTTGTGCGGCACTAAAAACATGACCGGCGTTTCTATCTTCTACATTAAATCCAAGATCCATTAAATCTTCAAATGCTTTTTCTGCTTTATCTGCATAACGATCCATGTCGCCGTCACTTGTGTTTATGTCTTTTACTTCTGGTAATGCATTGTCTATTTTTTCTGCCAATGATAATGCTTCTTTTGTTTGAATCATATCAAGAGGCGGGGCTATTTCTCCCGACGGATCATGTACTTCATCTAACTGATCCTCGGGAGCAATATCTCCAATATCTGGTAAATTAAATGTTTCTTCTAGTTTTTTAGTCATAGTAGCTCTTTATACTTATTAAAAAAACGTTCTCCTAAATCATGTTGTTTTTCTACACCAGGATGTTCGCCATCTATACCTTTTATATCTCTATTAAATTTCCCTACATAATGAGGCATATGTTCTACAACATTATGTATTCTAGGATCTACTGTACCAAATAAAAAAGGTACTTTATGTAAATTACACAAGGCATTTATTAATGCATAATTTTTCTGAAAATTATACATTGCTATACCATCATTCATAACATTAACAAATACATCATCGTGTCCAGGAATTACATTTGTTACTTTTTGTGCTTCACTGGTTACCCATTCCATTCTATTTCTATACGTAAATAAAAAACAATACAAATCAGGTTTTAAATTTTCTATAGTTTTAAAAACCATTCTAGCACAATAATCATTACTATGCCCTTCTAATGCTAAATTATAATTTCGTACTTTTAATTTTGTTGTTTCTTGCACTTTTCTACAAAATACATCCGACCATCTATCTTCAACATGTACTCCTGCACCATATGTAAAACTACAACCTAATGAAACTATTACTAAATCATTATCTGTTTTTTCCTTAATATCTTCACAACGAAAACCATAATTATTATGATCTGCTCGCCATTCTACTTCTTCACCTTCGTGGGTGTATTTTTTAATTATTGCTAAATTAGGAGGTCTTCTAGTTTCAACGTTGGTTTCTCCACTAAAATCTTCTGGTTTTTGTAATCGAGGATCCCATGGATCAAAATCTGTTTGTTCAGCTATTACGGTTCGTTTTATAGATGCTTTGATTAAATCTTCTATATTGTCGTCTATGTCTTTGGTAGAATTCCAGATTTGTTTGACTTTGTCTGTCCAATTAGGCATGTTATGGTTTGTGGTATATTTCGTTTTCGGTTACTATTCTAAATTTAATTCCTCGGCGTTTACACCATTCTTGTGCCGCCGACCATTTTGCTTTATTTAACACAACTGCGGCCTTGTCTTTCCTACTTCTAGATTCAGTAAGGCCTGCTTGCTTACTAGGTTTAACTTCTACTAGTTCTATATGTTTTTTACCAGTTTTGTCTGCGTAAGATAATAAAAAATCAGGTATGTATTTTGTTAATTTACCAGTAAACGGATTACGATAAGGTATCGCGTGACTTTCTGATGCCCAACATTCTACATTAGGATGACCATCACATAATTTCATGAATGCTAGTTCCCATCCTGATCTGTAAATAGGAACATGCTTTCCTCTGTATTTATTAGGATTTTTTGGCTGAAAATATCCTTGTTTAAATTTTACTTTACGGCCCATTAATCTACCTGTTCTTTTAGTATTCCTGCGGTAGGTATATTAGATGTAACTCCTAATTTGTTATTTGAAGGTCTAGTAAAATTTAATCGTGCTAACATATCAGTAGTTAATGTTAATTTTCCACTTACCACAGCAGGTAATATTTTATCATATTTTTCATTATACCATTTAGATAATGCTAATATTTCGTATGCAAAAACTTCTGCCGCCAATTTACTTACGTTTCTAGATGTAAGTTCGCCATAAATTAAATCATATTCTTGTGGATTAAATTGGAAATATGGAGTTATTGTATTACCTAATAGTCGTTGATCAAAGTATTCTTTTACTTTACCTAATCTACGTCGTAATTCAATAGCATCTTGAACACCAAGTGAACTGTTTTTATCTGTAGTTGTAGATGCAGATTCTGTTTTTACAGAAACTGCTGTACTATTTACTGATGCTCCATATGCCATTACGCCGCTCCTGGTCCATCTTCTTCTTCCATAGCTCTACTAACATATGCATTTCCGCTTTCATCGACTCCTTGGGTTTTATCACTTGCTGATTGAGAACCCCATGAATCATACCATTCACCTGCGGCATCTACGCCCCGTGAAATCCAATCAGGTCCTCCTGCTGGTGCAGAATCTTGTTGACTATGTTTTACTCCTTCGTATGCAAATGTAACATTCCATGAAACAGGTTGTGATGTACTATAATCTAAAGTATCATGTTGAATATTTGTTATCGTAGGATTAAATAATATTATAGGAGATTTTATAGGATCTTGCCTACCTCCCGACATTCTTGTAATAACAATTTTACTAAAAAAATATTTTTCAAAACTAATAGCAGGTTCATCACTAGTACGAGCAGGAGGTGCACCTGGTTCTGGACCAATAGGACCACTTGATGCTTCACCGAATGGAGTTTCTGTAACAAATTTCTTTTCTGTTGCTCTACTTTTTCCTGAAAAAGGTGGTTGAAAACCAAAATTATCTATAGCAGGATTCATATCTACTACATCTGGAACAAATCCGCCGACACCAAATTTTGTACTTGCTTCCCTACCATCTTTATAATACCATTTAAAATATTCTTCCATTACTTTTTGAAATTTATTATCTCTAGTATCATAAAACCTTATATTAATTGGATTCCAATTTACTTTTGTTTGAATTATTCGTTTTCTATTATACTGATTTAATGTTTGAGTGTCAAAAGCAAAACTAGGCAAATCGCATGATTGAACTATTTCAGATAAGCCTTTAAGCATATCACGCCAAGGTTTATTACCTGTGTTCCTTGTAGTATAAAACTCTACAACAAACGCATGTTTTGATCGAGGGATCTCATTGAGTTGTCTACCGTATTCAGTAATTGTGCCAAAAGAATGATCGGCATAATTACGAAGGATTCTGCCAAAGTATGCCATTATACCGACCTTTTATGATTATGAACCAGCAGTAGCACCTGTATAGTCTGCTACACTACTATTAATAGATTGTCCTGCTATCTTAGTTGCGCCAGTATTATCCATATGAATAGCATTATCGTATCGTATGGTTAAATTAATAGTCATTGCATCACTTGTTGCATAATTTGATTCATTATATGCGGTTGAAGTAATCCAACAACCTCCTAATGACCAGCTATCTAACAATGAAGGACCTGATCCTTCATCATTGTTTCCATCTAAGGTATCTATTACAGTAGAAAATTTATACTGAGCACCGGCAATAGGCGCAGATTGATTATGGTGATCAATTTGATTTTGCATTTGTTGGTCGACTGCTGTTATTACATTATTGCTTATGTCGTCTCTAATTACAAGTGTAATAGGTTCCCAAGTGTGTTTACCTGCCAAATAAATTCGAGAATTATAAACATCTAATGTTACCTCTTCATGTGTCAATGTAGGTCGTGTTACACTAACTACCTGATGGGTTACTGTATCTGCTGTAGCAACTCCGCCAAGTTGTTTAAATGTCACCCTAAATCTATATTGTAATTTAGGCATTAATAAAGGAGTAGTCGAGCTGGCACCGCCTATTGGTACTCCATATTTTGTTAAATTCGCCATTAAATTATCTCCTATGCCGCGTTCTTTATTATATGTATTTATAAGATTTCTCAGAAATTTTAACCATGAAAAAAGGTAGTGGCAAAATACCACTACCTTTAATTTAAAACCTTATAATGTGCCAGTATTTACAATTCTAACTGGAATGTAAATAAATTCTGCGGCTTTTGTTGGTTCTATAGCAACATCAATCCACATTTCATTTTTATCAATTCTGGCCGCTGTATTATTAGTTGAATCGCAGACTACAGCAAAATCATATACACCACGTTTTGCCATTATGTCTCCCAAGAATCGTTCTACAGCATCTTGAGCCGCCGCCCTTGTTGCTTCGTCATTTGGTTCGAAAGCAAAAGGCCTAGCAAGAGGATCTAATCCATCTCTTATATATGCTACCAATCTTGCAACATTAATTCTATCTAATGCACTTGATGCCGCATACAATGTTTTTTGTCCATATACAAATAATCCTTGTCCTGGGAAATTTGTAATAGGATTAACTTTTGCTGTATATAAGGTATCACGTTGTCCTTGGTTAAGTGCGGTAGCAACAAATTCACCTTCGCTATCTATGTAACCAACATTAGTTGCATTAGTTATTCCGCCTCTTGTTAATCCTGCTGGTGCAAACCAAGGATAAGCAACGGAGTCATTATAAGCAATAGTTCTTAATGCCATATGTGATGGCGGAACTACAACCGATGTACCATCGGTGTTTGTTGCTAATCCACTTGGATAATAAACAGCCGCTTGTGATGTAGATGTTATTAACCCATCTTCACCGTTTTCTGTAGCACTTGTTCCTGCTTGCCATGCTGTAACACCATTTGGAGCAAGCCTAAATGGAGTATCTATAATACAGAATGCAGTTTCTTTTCTATCTACATTTAATGCTAATAATTCATCGGCACATTCTGGATAACCAGGAGCCGAAAGTAATGTAATTACTGTACTATCACCACGTAAATCATCATTTGTAGTAATCGCCGCTTGCATTCCTTTAACAACGGTTGCTCTTTGTGATTTTCTTCCAAAGTATCCTGCGCCATTTGCTTTATTACCAGCCGCTGTACGCCACTTATGAGTTGTTGTTTCTGATGCAACATATTTTCTTACTTGATATGTTGAATGTGCCATATTAACACATAACATACCTTCTGGATATAATGCTCCATTAGGGGCATTAGGTAATCTTGTAGCACCACTATTATAAGAAGCATCTGCCGCCGTTGCAGTTAGATCTGCAAATACAACTCCATTTGCAGTAGATTGATCTGTATTATCTTTTGCATCCCATGTAGTAGTTGCCGAAGCATAAACTTTAATTAATGGATAATTATCTAAATCGTTAGTGTCAACCCAAATATCTCCATTGCTTGGTGATGCAGGTGCTGTTGTACTATATGCTTCAATTGTTGCTGGTATCCAAACACCACCTGTATTTTTATACAAATCTAATGAAGTTGATGTATCATACCAATATGTACCGTCTACGACTGCGCCTGCAATTTCTGTTGCACTCGCTTCCATTTCATTTGCCGCGGCATATGTACTTGTTGCATCTGCAACCGCTGTTGAAGTAGCAGAAGTACCATCAAATCGTTTCAATGCAATTTCGGCTACATCAGTAGTAGTATCTTCAACTGCATAAAGTGAACCTGCAGGTGGATTAATTCCGCCTGTTGCTACTATTGTCGGATTTGAAGTATAACTGGAACCTACTGCTGTAACAACAACATCTGTTACTACTCCGCCTGTTAGTACTCCTTCAAGTGTAGCCGATGAACCACCGCCACCTGTTACAGTAAGAGTTGGTGCCACAGTATAACCTGAACCTCCATCTAAAATTACTAATGATGTGGTTGCCGCCGATGCTGATCCTGGATAAAGTTTGTCACTATCTAATGATGTAACAATAATATCAGCAGGGCGACCCGAATCAAAATTACCTGGTTGTGCCGCAGTAGCATCATCTTTATAAAATTTAACTGATTTAGTATCAAACGAAGTTGTCGAGGAATTATAACTCTTAACAACAAGACTTGCGCCTTGACCATCTGAAGATGTTTTAAACCATACATCTTTGTTTGCCGGACTTGCAGGTTGAGCTGACGAAGGCCCTACTGTAACTGCTGTTGCAGATAAATTTGTTTTATTAGCATCACTAACTGCTTGCCAAGCCGATCCATCCCATTCATAAATTCCAGCATCAGCAACATCTGTTCCTAATGCTTTACCTGATGCATTTACAACGGCAATTCTAAAATCGCCAGTTGACGCTCCGCCTGCACTTGCAGTTGGTGTATTTGTGGTCATCTGTGCCTCAGTAAATGGTGTTACTGTTTGCTTAACCCATGCTCCTTGAGCCGATGAATATTGAAATAATCCATATTCTGAATTAGCAGTATCCCACCAAATTGCTCCATTTGCAGGAGGTCCTGTAGGTTCAGTAGTTACTGGTAATAATTGAGTTGTATTTACATCTGCTCTTACAACATATGCCCTATTTGCCGCACCCAAATAACTATAGGCCGCAAGTAAACCATATTCATTTACTTCGTCTCCATTTGATGCTGTACCTGATACTGATCTAAAGTACGGTGTTCCAAAAGTTTGTACAAGTTCTCGTTGACTTGTGATTAGTTGGGGTTTTCCAGCCATAGACTTAATGGTTCCAGCCGCATACCCTGTTCCACTTACATGAGCTTTATCTTGTCCTGTAGCACATACAATCAAAGGAACAGTTCCTGCACCTGCCGTCCCGTAAAAACTTTCGTCTATAACAGAAACCGCAACACCCGGTGATACTAAAGTTGCCATATTAATTCCTCACTTTTAATGACTAATTTCATTATTTAAATTATTTATCGTGATATCAGTAAAACCAGGTGGTTATAAGGGGGCGATTGCTACGTTAAATGATAAAGATCGACGATCTTCTGAACCATAATAAGGGTAAACAGTATGGTATAACCATGCAGGCCACAAATACAAGTGGCGTTCTTCGGGCCGTATTATAAATGTATCTGAATAAATTAATTTTTCGGGTATTACCTGAGGATTATACATAAATTCTATACAACCATTTGCATATGGTGTTTTGCCTCTTCGTACCCAATTCTTAGGAAATTCTGTATCATAGTTTTGGTTTAACGATTCTGGTACCTTTAAATATATAACACCAGAAAAAATATTACTTCCTCCATGATGATGAGCTTGTAAATAATCTTTATCATCTAATTCTAAAAACCACATTTTAGTAATCGCTAATCTATGTTTGTCATCATCAAAAATATTTGTATGAGTAGAGTGTTCAAATGATTTAATATAATTATATGATAATGTAAATATTTTGTCTCTTAATTCGTGTCCTGGATTTTTAACATTAGTTGCATAGCCATGATAAATTGTATCTATTAATTGTGATGTTGCTTCTAATTCTTCTTTATCAGGTAATAAATCATCACACATTTTATTAGTATTATCTAATAACTCTTTACTAATTGTATCATGCAATAATGCAGGAGGTTGAAAAGGGTATATGAAGTCCATTATATCTCCGGAAATAAACATTCATGGATAAACTTGCGAACTGTTTCTTCGTCGTCGCAAAAATTACTCATTACTCTTGGTGTGTGGGGATTTTCTTTTTGATTTTTACAATACCAATTTTGATTTTTAACTGTAAAATGTTGGCTATTATCTAACTCATATGCATTACATTTATCTAGTTCAGTAAGATAGTATTCTAAATTTTCAACTGCTAAATCACAAAAGTTTGTATAGTCTTGGGGTTCTTTACTCCTACTTACTGCTATCATACTAGGACTAAAAATATTTTGTGCCCATTCTGGTAATTCTCGTGTGCTAGTCCAATTATATGGTTTTACTTTTTCTGCAAACCATTGCATCATAGGATGATTATCGTTTCCTGCTTTACTAAAATCGTGAAATGCACCGCTAACAATATTTTTGCCAGCAATAACATCAACACCATATATAGGAGCAGGATTATATACTTGAGGAAAGATACACAAATGAAACATGTATAACTTGTCAGTTTCTACGGCATCTAGGTGGGCTCTACGATAAAATTTAGATTCAAAAACAAAGTTTCGCCATGGCCATTCATGGTGATCTGGAACAGGCGTTCCTGTATCTGTTAATTGTTTAAGTAAATTTTCCTCACACTTTTTTAGAGTTTTGAAAATGTCCTGCATATAATTCTTGAAATTGTTTTGTAGCAAATTCAAATACTATTTTTGCTTCGTCTGCCATGCTATCGTCTAATTTAGTATAAATTGATTCTGCTAATACTTTTGGTTCTTCAAATTTATAGTACTTGCCCGAACCAGGTATTTTTCTTGCTATCATTTGTCCGCCCCGTAAATCACCTAAATAGCGAACATAAATGTGAGCTAAGTATTGCTTTTCTGTATGTATGTGTTCTCTTACATACTCTATATATTCTTCGGTACTTGGCATTAAATCGTAACATGACATGGGTATAGGTCCCATTAATTTTATTTCTTCCATATCTGCATTTATTGCGTCTGCTCGTGCTAATCGAAGATCAGGCAAATTATAATATGTATTCTCTAATACACCATATACAGAATGTTGATTCATTAAGTAATTGAAATATACATGATTTTCTATTTTACCGCTCATCATTAGATTGGCAAAATCTTGCTGTTCAGCAAATTTGTGTTCTTTTAATGTTAATTCTCGTAAATTGCTCATTCGATGTTATAAAGTAATGTTGTGTCGTTTACATGTAACCAACCTGTTATAATATACTTATCAGTAGTATAATTAGGATTTCCTCGATGAACATGGGTCCATCCTGCTGGCCATATAAGTAATTTACCTGCTTCTGGTTTGCAACGAATTCCTTGATTTAAAAATTCAGTTTCACCTTCACCTTCAGGTAATGTGTTTAGATATAATTGGTATACAAGTATTCTTGAGTTAGATTCTTTGCTCCATTCAGAATGCCATGCATGAAATCCTCCACCTGCTTTAACACATTGTACTTTCATATCATTGCAAGTAAGAGGCACTCCTAATCCTACTCTAAATTTTGATTTATAAATTTTAACAGCGGTTTTTAATTGTTCAAAAAAGAAGTGTGTTTCATTTGTTGTATGTACTACATGATTTAAATCTAGTCCTCTTGCAACATGATTAAGCCATACATGTTTACCTTTAGATCTAAAAAGTTGAGCATCTATTGTAGGTTTACTTCGAGCACCTGCTGAAGATATATCCGAAAATCCTTCCTTATCTAATATATTAAATTTATCTATAATTGTTTGGCAAAAATCGGCATCAAAAAATTCAGGATACTCTAAAATAAATGATTGAGAATATCCATCATTAGATACCGTGGTTGCCATGTCATAACTATCTTCTATGACTTGCAATTCATTATCTTGTTCTTCCATTTTATCCTATAACGAAACCTAGAGGATCACCACCGTCTACATATGTTTTTAGTTCTTCCTCTAGTGCTTGAAAACTTTGAGTTGCATCTTGTCTTAATGTTTCTGCATTAAGAGCTGTGCCGCCTTGTGGACCAGCAATAGTTACAAATTTACCTCGAGCTTCTGCCAACATCATTTTAGATTCTGATATTGACCATTCTCTTATCCATGATGCAGAATAGGTATCTGCAATAAGAATTGATTCTGGTTTATAGTTATAACAATGTACAAATACATCATCATCTGACTTAACTTTTCTATGAATAAACAATGTATTATTCCAAGGCTTCCATGTAAATAGATATTCAGATCCGAACATTCGCCCTAAATGCTCTCGCATTTCATGATATGCTTCAAATGTTGCTAATCCACCTGCTCTACCCGAATGTAACATATAGGTATTAAGATATGCCGCTTCAAACGGTTCTATATCTGCTCCTACACCTGAACCAAAAGATCCAGTTTGTCGTCTATATATATCTTTAACTTCTATTACTTCTGTAGGTAAAACGTATTCTTGTTGTTCCAACGTAAGAGTAATCGCAATAAAAGATTCTTCTGTAGCTCTAGCACTACGTTGTCTATATTTTGCTAATGCTTTGTCTATTGCTAAATTATAATGTTCAGGATCTAGCTCAACATCAATCATCCCCCCACCGAGGGATAATTCTATTTCTTTTGAAAGTTCTTGTCGGGTCTTTGCCATAACTCTGGTCTCCGTATAGTATTTATTCGGAGACCGGAGTGTTACTTAAAGACTTGTAGGATGACTGTATCGTCGGAAAAGCGGCCAGTAAGTTTAGTTTCTGTGGTTTTAACCTCTGCTTCAAACCATTTACCAAACTTATGTTTAGTTGCCTTTTTAGCAAAACCTAATTGCTCTTTAGGCTTCCGGAGAGTCTTTTTAGTAGAATTTTTCTCACTAAAATTAAGTATTGTAGTTCCTTTAACCTTAAAACCTCTTTCATCATCTGCTACATAAACACCAAGTTTACGATACTTACACTGGTAAACAACTGCCATAGTAGCACCAATAATGTTAGTAGGATTAACGCTAGTAATTCCCAATCCAGCATCTGTTTGTTTAAATTTGAGTTTAGCAACTTGTTTATCAACACTTACCGGCTTTTTCTTACGTTGTTTTCGTGTTGCTTTTGATTCGCCGATAATAACTTCGCAGGCATCAATGAACCTAGTTACAAGTTCAATAAGCCCTTCCATTCGCTTATGTTTAAGCAAATGTTTATATCCTTCAGTAAGATCTTCGTCTACACCTTTTACTGCTTCGCTAAATTCTTTAAGTTCTAATTCCCAATCCTTTTTAATACGCCTTGCATGGGCTTGTGTACAATTACTGGTTTGTAAATGTGCATAAGGATCTATAATAACAGGATTAAACAAGTTAGGACTGCCTACATATAAGTCAACCCATTCTTGAAATTGTCCGTCCATTTCCCCTGATTGTTCTTTAATCCTATCTTGTATAGTAGGACCAGCGGCTCGTTGTTCTTTCTTTTCTGCAACAACTTCTTTTTTAATACTACCTTGTTTACAAAGATATTGAATATGTTGCTCAAGTCTTTCGTCTACATTCATTTCTACATCAAATATTGCACCTCTAGTTTTCATTCGTGCAATCCATCCATATGTAGTAATAATAAACACATCCGGACATGCTTTGACTTGCTTTGCTTCATCTTTTCTATTTTCAGCAATTAGATAATCTGCAATAAATGCCTTAGCATCTTTGACACCTTTGTGGTAACCATAATAATTGAATCCGTGTTGAATTTGATCTCTGGTAAGTATTTCGCCTACAAATTCTTGCTCGGCTCCTGTATATTGTTCGTCTGCCTCTACCATTGTAACCCGTTTTTTCTTCTTCGGTACTTTTTTAAGCAAATTACTTTTTGTAGCCATGTTATCTCCGTTTTTATTTATAACGTGTGGGTGATGTTACTTTCCAACTATTGTGATCGCCATTTAATTGACTTTTATAACGATGACAATAATGACAAAGTTCATCTAGATTAGAAAGATCATTATGATGAGGATTGCCATCAATATGATCAATCTCTGTTCTACCTTTATAATCAGCCGGCATGTTATCAAAATCAGTCCAACATGTAAATCCTAGGTGTCCATCTTTATTACTACAAATTCCTGTAATAAATGGTGTAACTCCTTTTGCATATGAACCTCTGCCTCCTCTTGCTTCATGGCAATGACCGCAGGTTACTCTCCATCTAGGTGCTTTATCGCCAATTCCGTTAATTCTTCCTGTTATACATGCTACGGGTTTTTCGCACCCATAATTACAACATATTGGTCTTATAGACATAGAACTATTACGGCTAGAATGTACATCATACCGAACATAAGGACGGCTTTGATTCCTTCTATAATATAATCTTTCATATTAGGACCATGCGAGTTGCATTGCTTGTCCAAGTTTTGCACGGGCATCAAAACCTTCTGGTGCACCGTCATCTTCTGGAAAGTCAATACTGGAGGAAGTTGCTATGTGGGTTTGTTTTTTGAATTGTTTAAAGAAACGAGCCATTTTATCAACATCGTCTAATTTAAATGTTTTACTATATGTTGCAAAATCTGTTTCTGTTTTGATTTTGAATTTTCCGTTATCAATTGATGCAAACATGAATTTAACTCTACTCATATTATCTCCTAGTTCCAAAGTAATTCGTTTGATTTAAGAAATCCTACAATATACACACATTTTCGGAAATCAGCGGTTGTGTTATTGTATAACCAAGTCATTGCCTTTTTAGCCTTATCAGTACCGTAATCTTCTGCTAGTTCATTAAATTCCTGCTTAGTCATTGTGTCTCCTTAGAGAGGTTATTTAATTAAACTAAACTCCAATCATCTGAGTCGGTTGCTGGTCTTAAATCTTCGTGCTCGCACCATTCACATGCTCCATCTACTTCGTAATGTACCATGTAATCGTATTCTTTATCACCATTAAGTGATTTTTTAGTAACTTCGCCGACTAACTCATTTAATGTATGCACAACTACCATGTCGCCTGTATTAAATTCTGTCATCTTGTCTCCTGTTAAGTTACTTGTTTCATTTATCATACTACTATTATATGATCTTGTAACTAGAAAGTCAACCGAATTTTACGCCAAATTCATCTTTTATTTCTTTTCTTACAATACCTAATGCTTGTCTGCATTCTTTTTTGGCTTCTTCTAATGTACCTTTTTTACCGTCTAATTCCCAAAGCATTTTTGCTAAATCATCTAATGCTTCTTCAGTAGATCCTGTGCCGCCTACTGGAATTTTTGCAGTTCCTCTAATTACCATATTCAAAATTATATGAGTCGTGATTTTCTTGTAACAAAGTTGCTCCGTTACTAAAATGGAATTTTTTTGCCATTTCTGTTTTTGGGCTTAATGTAATGTACTTACTATACTTTCTTTCTTTTATTATGTCAAGAACATCAAACAAGATTTTTCTACCCATTCCTTTTTCTTTAGACCATACTGTATAAAAAACTGCAATATTTCCTGTATGTATTCTACATACTAAATCTATTTCAGATATAGGAATACTATTTGTAAATGCTACACAAAGACCTGCAATATTATCTATTGCATATACTTCTCTAGGTGGGGTAATTCGCCATAACGGATCTATGTGTGGCCTCACAGGATCGTCTTTGACTAACTCTATTATTTCTGATAAATTAGTTATTTTCTTCAACATGCAGATATTTATTAATCCACATTTTGCTCTTTATTATTTTTAAATATGTCTTCGGCGTTTTCTATACCTAAGTCATCTAATTCGTCTTCAGTAAATTCAATAACTAATTCGCCGTTTTCGTCTTCGACGAGTGTTTTAGTTACACTAAAATTTTCTTTCATTGTTTTATATGGTTAAAAAGTTTGTGCAAGATTTACATAAAAGATCTTTATCTTTTGGTTTACTACCATATATTTGCGATATTAATCTTTTAGATTCCTTTGACGTTAATATGTCTTTGATACTGTCAGTGAGTATATTTCCGACAGTATATTTTTTATGATAGTCTTTACAACATAAACGACAACTACCATCATAATTTATTGTTAAACCATTTAATAGTTTTCCATCTCGACAAAACGTATGTTTAAACGTTCTTTTAACAGGTGGAGATGCAACATGTTCGTTAACAATGTTACCTGCTTGATTAACTAACGGTGCTAAATCAAAATAAACTCTTTTATCAAATAATTTTGTAAGTCCTTCTCTATATTCTTCAGGTTTATTAAAAAATAATTTTTGATTCATTTCTATTGTAACATCAACATTTTTAAATGATTCACAAAATGAAAGTATATTGTCTAATGTAGGCAAAAAATGTTTTTTGTGCATACCCATTTGGTCTGACCATTCTTCTTCTATTGCAGAAGGAAAATTAAATACCATATGTTTTAAATCAGATTCTTTTAAAAAATCTAATACTTTTGGTGTTAATAATATACCATTTGTATGAAGTGATAATGTTTTATATAATTTGTATTTTCGTAATTGTTCTATTCTTTGATTAAAAAATGGATCTAATAATGGCTCATTAAAAAGAGAAAACGAAATAAATTCTATAGTTTGCTTTTCTAATTTTTTAAAAATAACATCACTGTCCTCAATTGACATATGCTTATTTTTACGTCTAGGATTAATACTAACAGGGCAATATACACAACTAGCATTACATGCTTCGTTAAATTCTATATCGATACCCAAGGGTATATTAAATGTTATCTCCATGACCCTAACCTACCGCCATGTAAATAAACATCTTCATGTCCTTTACGAAATATATCTGAAATTACTTTTAATGCGTCTTTCAATTTATTTGTTTTAAAAACTGTTTTTTGACCTATTTTAACTGTATATAACATAATCTATTGGAGCGAGTAACAGGAATCGAACCCGCATCATTAGGTTGGAAGCCTAAGGTAATACCATTATACGATACTCGCATTGGTGGAGGCGACTGGGATCGAACCAGCTACCTTATCCGTGCAAGGGATACGCTCTCCCAAATGAGCTACGCCCCCACAATCAATAAGCCTGCAATCCATCCTATAAGACCCCATTGTAAATCTTTCCAAGAAAAGGTATGACTAAAACTTTTCCAATCCCAAAGTTCTTTTGCGATTGTAATTACTAGCCCTGATACTAATAAAGGTTGCCAAAATACTGCTAATGTTGTAACACTAAAGGACCAGAAAAAATGGAGTTGTTGTTCTTTATATTTGTATAACCATTTATCTAATTGTTCTAAAAATCCGTCTTGCATCCGTGTGTCTCGTATTTTATTTGTTTCCATGTATTATTTTCTTCATTATATTTCATCCGTATCATATTTTGGTGACTATCACAATGATGAGAATAAAGTCCATCCTTTAGTTCAAAAAATCCTGCATGTACTAATCCTTGCAGTTTTTTTCTAGGTAGATATTGCGAAGCAACTATCCATCGTTCCAAAGATGCATCCATTCTTGCAAACCATTGTTTGTTACCTCCAGGGCGGGTTTCATGCCAATCTTCGGGTGGTACTCCACATCCATTTAATAACCAATATGTTATTATAACGGTGATTATAAGGATAGGTTTCCAAAATAACGTTAAATATTTCATGGTATAATATTTAGTACAAAAGAAGACAGGAGAATAAGGTTTGCAATTTCCTTATTCTCCCGTAACATTTCTACCGCCAAGTCTCAATGAGGGGTGCTACCCTAGTTCGTTAAACAGCGAATTTAA
>VTLG01001952.1_pt1 | contig 15454 bp, 16 predicted proteins | sample 4694571 | NCBI WGS metagenome assembly VTLG01 (sample SAMN12604809, study PRJNA352737) | marine metagenome | biome: ENVO:00000447; feature: ENVO:00000209|ENVO:00000569|ENVO:01000036; material: ENVO:00002151; isolation source: viral sequences binned using virsorter ...
AGGTATGATTTGTAAATATGATATAACAAATTATAATATTCAAGGATATAAACCAGGTGGTGGATTTAAAACTTGGCATTGTGAAAGAGGTTCACCTGTTAATTCTAAAAGAGTATTAGCATTTATGACATATTTAAATACTCTTGAAAACGCAGGAACAGAATATGAGTATCAAGAATTAAAAACTGAATCAAAAAAAGGACTAACAATTATATGGCCTGCTGACTGGACACATACACATAAAGGTATAGTGTCTGAAACAGAAGAAAAATATATAGTTACAGGTTGGTTTAGTTACGTAGAAAATTATGGACAAGAACTAGAAGAACCAAAAAAATGAGTGTTAACGAAGCATATTTAGGAAATCCTAATCTTAAAAAAGTAAATACACCAGTTGAATTTACTAAAGAAGAGATTATAGAATTTCAAAAGTGTAAAGAAGACCCAATTTTTTTTATGGAGAAATTTATGAAAATAGTTTCCCTAGATGAAGGTCTTATATCTTTTAAACTATATCCTTTTCAAAAGAAAATTGTTAATACAGTACACGATAACAGATTTACTATTTGCAAATTACCTAGACAGTCAGGTAAATCAACAACAACAATTGCATACTTATTACATTATGCAATATTTAATCCGAATTCAAACATAGCAATACTTGCCAATAAATCTTCTACTGCTAGAGATATATTAGGAAGATTACAACTTGCTTATGAAAACCTACCTAGGTATATACAACAAGGTGTTATCAATTGGAACAAAGGTAATATAGAATTAGAAAATAAATCAACTATTATTGCTGCCGCTACATCTTCAAGTGCAATACGAGGAGGAACATATAATATAATATTTCTTGACGAGTTTGCTTTCGTACCTGCTAATATAGCAGAAATGTTTTTTAGTTCAGTTTATCCTACAATTACATCTGGTAAAACTTCAAAAGTTATTATTGTATCAACACCTCACGGAATGAATCAGTTTTATAAATTATGGACAGACGCTGAAAATAAAAAAAATGATTATGTTCCTATTGAGGTACATTGGTCAGAAGTTCCAGGTAGAGATGAAAAATGGAAAGAAACAACTATACGTAATACATCACAGGAACAATTTCAACAAGAGTTTGAATGTGAATTTTTAGGTTCAGTAGATACATTAATATCACCAGTAAAAATTAAAGCAACACCTTATATGACACCATTAACTTCAAGTGGTGGTTTAGATGTTTTTGAAAGACCTATAAATGGTAGAACATATGTTTGTACAGTTGATGTAGCAAGAGGTGTAGATAGAGATTATTCAGCATTTTTAATATTTGATGTAACTCAAATGCCTTATAGAGTTGTTGCCAAATATAGAAGTAATGCAGTCAAACCAATTCTGTTTCCACACTTAATACAAAAAGCGTGTATGGGATATAATAAGGCAGAAATACTATGTGAAACAAATGATGTAGGTCAACAAATAGGTGAGGCATTAAACTATGAATTAGAATATCCTAATCTATTAATGACTACTCAAAGAGGAAGAGCAGGACAAATTTTAGGTTCTGGTTATAGTGGAAGAGGTTCTGGTTTTGGTGTTCGTATGACAAAACAGATTAAAAAAGTTGGTTGTTCTAACATTAAGACATTAATTGAAGGTGATAAAGTTGTTATTAATGACTTTAATATCATAGAAGAAATGTCAACTTTTGCTCGTAAAGGAAATTCTTGGCAAGCGGAAGAAGGTTGTAATGATGATTTAATGACTTGCCTTGTATTATTTGGTTGGTTATCCAATCAACCTTTCTTTAAAGAAATGACTAATACAAATGCTAGACAACAATTATACGAAGAACAAGAAAAATTAATAGAGCAAGATATGGCACCTTTTGGTTTTGTAGATGATGGTATACCTGAATGGGAGAAACCAGAAGTAGATGAATATGGAACAGTTTGGCATCCAGTTGTCAGAAAAGGGCTCTAATTTACGCATATTATAAATATCCATAGTTATGAAATTTGACTATGGTCGTATGAAAACATACGGAATATGTGAAAATAGAGAAGTTAATTAGCTAATTATAAGGAGAAAACCTAATGGCATTTCAAGTATCACCAGGTGTTCTCGTACAGGAAAAAGACTTAACAAGAATTATTCCTGCCGTGTCTTCTTCTTCTGGAGCTTTTGCTGGACAATTCAGTAAAGGACCTCTTGATGAAGTTGTAAGTATCGGTAGTGAATCTGAATTGGTATCAACGTTTGGAAAACCAGATAGCTCTAATTTTGAGAGTTATTTTAGTGCTTCAAACTTTTTACAATATTCAAATAACTTGAAAGTAGTCCGTGTACAGAATTCATCTGTATCAAACGCAACTGAAAGTGGTAGTGCGTTTGTTATTAAGAATACTACTGATTACCAAAACAACTATGCTGATGGTTCTGCTTCTGTAGGAATGTGGGCTAGTAGAACAGCAGGTGCGTGGGGAAACAATATACAAGTTTCTCAATGTCCTTCTGCTACTGCTTATGAAGAAAGTAATAAGACAACAGCAACAGCGGCTAACGTTGGTGCTACAGTTGTAACTGTTGCTTCTGCTACAGGAATAAGTGCTGGAGATATAGTTAACTTTGGTGATGAATATGAATATAGAGTTGTTAGTATATCTACTAATGACTTATCCATTGTACGAAAAGAAGAACCTTCTTACTATGGCACAACTGACTCATCTGGATTACATAAGGCAATAAGTGGAACGCCTGCTGTAAGACGTAGATGGAGATATTATGATTTATTTAATAAAGCACCAGGAACATCAACATACGCTCAAACAAGAGGCGGTGTTGGGGACGAAATGCATATTGCAATCGTTGATGAAGATGGTGGAATTAATGGCGTTAAAGGCGAAGTACTAGAAAAATTTGAAGCAGTTTCAAAAGCTTCAGACGGTAAATCACCTCAAGGCGACACTAATTACTATTCAGACGTAATTTTCAATTCAAGTAATTACATTTTCTGGATGGACCACAACTCTTCTGGATCCAATTGGGGCACAGCGGCAGCTGGAACTACATTTACAGACGTAACTGCTGTAAGTGATGTATCACTAGATAGTGGCGCAGACGGTTCAGCAGCAACTACTGCTCAAATTAAAGACGCATATGAAAAATACCAAGACGCTGAAACAACAGACGTTGGATTAATCATTGCAGGTGCTGGTGACGCAACACATATAGATAATTTAATTACTATTGCTGAAAACAGAAAGGACTGTGTAGTTTTTGCAAGTCCTGAAAGAAGTGATGTAGTTAATGTATCAAATTCAGCAACACAAAAAGATAATGTTGTAAGTTTCTTTAATGGAATTTCTTCATCTTCTTATGTGTTTTTTGATAGTGGATACAAATATATGTACGATAGATATAATGACATCTATAGATATGTTCCTTTAAACGGAGATATGGCAGGACTAGCGGCAAGAACTGATATGGTTGCTGACGCTTGGTATTCACCTGCAGGTTTAAATAGAGGTATCGTTAGAGGCGCAGTTAAACTAGCATTTAATCCAACTAAATCTCAAAGAGATGAATTATACAGAGCAAGAGTAAATCCTGTGACTACGTTCCCAGGACAAGGAACTGTATTATTCGGAGATAAAACTGGATTGAAAAATCCTAGTGCGTTTGATAGAGTCAATGTCAGAAGATTGTTCATTATTTTAGAAAAGGCAATATCAACTGCTTCTAAAGTCCAATTATTTGAATTCAATGATGAATTCACTAGAGCTGGATTTAGAAATATGGTAGAACCATTTTTAAGAGAAGTACAAGGAAGACGAGGTATTACAGACTACCTAGTAGTTTGTGATGAAACTAACAACACAGGCGAAGTAATAGATAGAAACGAATTTATAGCAGAAATTTTTGTTAAACCTGCTAGAAGTATCAATTTTATCTCATTGCAATTCGTTGCAACAAGAACAGGCGTATCTTTTGAAGAGGTCGCAAGCTAGAGAGAATAACGGAGAAATAAAATGGCAAACATAAATGATTTCAAAGCTAAACTTTCGGGCGGTGGCGCAAGAAGTAACCAGTATAAAGTGGTTATGCCTTTTCCTGGCTACGCTCAAGTTGGTGGAGAAATAGAAGACCTAGCATTTTTATGTCAAGGTGCTGAATTACCAGGAATGGCAATTACAGCAATTGAAGTTCCTTTTAGAGGACGAGCAATAAAAATCGCTGGAGATAGAAGTATAGCGGATTGGACTATCAAAGTAATAAATGATACTAATTTCAAATTGCGTAATGCATTTGAAAGATGGATGAACGGTATAAACAATATGACTGATAACGAAGGATTAACAAATCCTGTAGACTATCAAGTTGACGCATTTGTAGACCAATTGGACAGAAACGGTAATACTATTAAGTCATACACTTTAAGAGGTGTATTTCCAACAGGTATTAACGCAATTCCATTGGATTATGCTGCTAAAACTGATTTATCAGAAACAAGTGTAACTTTAGCGTTCCAATACTTTGAAAGTAACACAACTACTTAAAAACTACTTATAAATAGTAGTGAGATTTTAAGGAGAATAAATTATGGCTGAATTATTTGGATTTTCTATAACTCGGGTTAAAAAACCTGCGGATCCAAAACAAGCATTTACACAACCACAAGCGGATGATGGTACACAAACCATCGCCGCTGGTGGGTATTATGGTCAATACTTGGATATGGAAGGTCAGACAAAGACTGAACAAGACCTTATCAGACGTTATAGAGAAATAGCATTGCATCCTGAATGCGATATGGCTATTGAGGATATTATCAACGAGTCAATTGTTGCTAATGAACTCAAAGACGCAATTAGATTAAACCTAGATAACTTACCATTCGGTAAAGATGTTAGAAGAAAAATAGAAGATGAGTTTAAGGAAGTTTTAAGATTAATGAACTTCCATACTAAAGGTCACGATATCTTTAGAAGATGGTACGTGGACGGTAGATTATATTATCATAAAGTTATTGATAGAGAATCTACAAGAAAAGGTATTACAGAATTAAGATACATAGACCCACGAAAAATTAAAAAAATTAGAGAAGTAAGAAAAAGAAGACCAGATGGTCCTACTCCATATGGATTAAATATTGTAGATGATGTTAAAGAATACTTTTTATATAATGAAAAAGGAGTTACAAATACTACATCTGGTGGAATTAAAATTGCTGTTGACGCAATAGCATTTTGTCCAAGTGGAATGATAGACCAAAACAAAAATATGGTCTTATCATATTTACATAAAGCAATTAAACCTGTTAATCAATTACGTATGATTGAGGACGCAAGTGTTATTTACAGAATAGCAAGAGCTCCTGAAAGACGTATATTTAAAATTGATGTTGGTAATTTACCGAAGATAAAAGCAGAACAATACTTACGTGATGTTATGGCAAGATATAGAAACAAACTTGTCTATGACGCAAACACAGGTGAGATACGTGATGACAGAAACTATATGTCAATGCTTGAAGACTTTTGGTTACCAAGTAGAGATGGAGGAAGAGGAACAGATATTACTACTTTACCAGGTGGACAACAACTTGGTGAAATGGGAGATATAGAATACTTTAGAAGTAAATTATATCGTTCTTTAAATGTTCCTGCTAGTAGATTAGAAGCGTCAACTGGATTTAATCTAGGACGTTCAACTGAAATTACTAGAGATGAACTTAAATTTACAAAATTTGTTCAAAGATTAAGAAAGAAATTTACTGAAATATTTAATGATATATTAAGAACTCAATTAGTTTTAAAAGCCGTTATTACGGATGAAGATTGGCATATTGTAAGAGATTTTTTACAATATGACTTTTTACAAGATGGACATTTTGCTGAACTAAAAGATTCTGAATTATTATTAGAAAGAATAAGACTTGCTGATTCAGTAAGAGATTACGTTGGTAAGTATTTTTCAGTAGAGTACGTAAGAAAAAGAATTTTACGTCAAAATGATAGGGAGATTGAAGATATAAACAATCAGATTAGAAAAGAAGTTAAAGATGGTGTAATTGCAGACCCTATGCAACAATACACAGCAAATAAAGATACTATAGAAGGAGATATGTAATGGCAGACGCAAGTATACCAAGCAAGACAGCGGAGTTTATTGATAAATTGCAACAAGGAAAAAATGCAGACGCAGGAGAGGCATTTAAGGATGCTTTAAGAGATAAAGTAGCAAGTGCTCTTGAAAAACAAAGAGTAGATGTTGCAGGTAAAGTTTTTAAAGGAATAGAACCTGAAACATTTAGTGCCCCTAAACCAGCGGTAACTGAACCTAGTGCAAGAACTGATAAAATTATGGATACAGATGGAAAAGAAATTGCTTTTGAACCGACTAAAGAGCCGAGTCCAACAGCACCAGAACCTGTCGCACCAGAGATGGCGCCAGGACACGAAACACCACCAGACGCAGGTGTATAGAAATGGATACGAATTTACTTTTTACAAGTAAGATAGTTGAAGATAGTAAGTATCTTGACTCTAAAAGTTATGGAGATTTATCTCCTAAAATGAAAATAGCAGTACAAGATACTTTCAATCTAATTGAAAAAACGTCTGGAGATGTGATAAGCAGATTTGAAAATTCAGTAGATAAAGTTGTTGCTTGTCATAAAATAAATAAAGAAGAATTATATCAATATTTTGATAACGAAATAAACGAACAATTAGGAGAGTAATATGGCGTGGGTAGATGTACCAGGATCAAATAGTGTTTGGCAATATGAAAATACTGCCACAGGTTCTAATACTTATTCAAGTGCTCCTGGAACATATTCAGGTGGCATAAGAACTTTTACTCAACCTGGAACTAGCGTAGCAACAAAAGTTTATGCTAGATGTAGAAAAAAAGGGGAAACAGTAGAGCGTGGTGAATTATCTAAAGATTTTTATGACGCAACACATTTAGGATTCTAATGGCAGATACAGTTACAACACAAACAATAGCAGATACATCTGGAGTTAAGTACGTAATTAAAATGACTAACTTTTCAGACGGTTCTGGAGAAACAAACGTACAAAAAATAGACGCTTCAGCGACTACTTTTATGAGTGAAGATGGAGAAAGACGTATAGCAAGAGTGTACTATTCAGTTAATGTATCAGACGCAAAATCTGGAGTAGAATTGATATGGGACGGCGCTACAAATGCTACTGCTTTATTTTTATCAGGACAAGGAACAATAGATTTAAGAACTGATGGAAACTCATTTTTAAACAATGCTACTACACCTACAGGTGATGTATTGTTAAGTACAAAGAACTTTGCTAATGGCGATAACTACTCATTAATCGTTGAATTTAGATAAAAAATATTATAAATAGTAAGAGAGAGAACTATGAAACTAATTACAGAAGAAGCAGCCGATTCAAAGTTTATTGTAGAAGAAGTTGGCGGCAAAAAGAATTACAAAATTAAAGGTATCTTTTTACAAGCAGATATCAAAAATAGGAATGGCAGAGTCTATCCTAAAGAGATATTGCAAAAAGAAGTTTCAAGATACAATAGAGAATTTATCAACAAAAGACGTGCATTTGGCGAGTTAGGACATCCTGATGGACCAGTTGTAAATCTTGAAAGAGTAAGTCATATGATAACAGACTTACATCCTGATGGACATAATTTTGTTGGTGAAGCAAAAGTGATGGACACACCGTATGGTAAGATTGTTAAAAATCTTATTAACGAAGGTGCTCAATTAGGAGTATCTTCAAGAGGTATGGGTTCACTAGTGCGTGGACGAGGTGGAGTTAACGAAGTAGGAAGAGATTTTTACTTAGCAACTGCCGCTGACATTGTAGCAGACCCAAGCGCTCCTGACGCTTTCGTAGAAGGCATTATGGAAAACAAAGAGTGGGTATGGGACAATGGTGTTATCAAAGAGAGAGATATTGAAGAGTGGAAACAGTACATAAATGAAGCTAAAAGACTACGTTTAGCAGAAGCGAAAGCGGAAGTCTTTAAGAAATTCATTGAAAAACTATAATCTTATAAATATCTATTAACAAAGAGAGAACTAATTTAAACGTTTAAATTAATTAAGGAGAGTTTTCAAATGGCTGAAACAGACAAAATAGAAGCGTTAGAAGCAAAAGTAGTGGACGAGGCGAATTCACCTAATCCACAAGCGGATGCTCCTAAAAAGAATGCTGTAGCGGCTGAACCTTCTCATATTGCTAAAATGAGTGAATATGAAGATTTAGGTAAGGCAGTAGTTAAACCTACGGACAGCAATCCTGACGCAACTAAAAAAGTTACAAAAGTTTCTGGACAAGCTCCTCAAAAACATCAAGGCGCTGCTGACGCAATGCCTAAATTAAGTGGACACAACACTAAATTGGAGAATAAAGAAACTAAAAAAGACGAAGACGGTAAAGAAATTAAGGAAGGCGACTTACCACCAGCACTTCAAAAAGCTATTGACGCTAAAAAAGACAAAAAAGATGTCAAAGAGTCTGACGAAAAGAAAGACGATAAAAAAGCTAAAGATGACGCTGAAGTAAGAACTGAAGACGAAGACAAAGAAAAGAAAAAAGAGATTGACGTAAAAGAACACGTTGACGCTCTTATCGCTGGAGAGAAAGACTTAACCGAAGAGTTTAAGGCAAAAGCTGCTACTATTTTTGAAGCAGCAATCAAATCTAAAGTAAAAGAAATTGCTGAAGAATTGGAAACAGATTATAATAACAAATTAGAGCAAGAAAGTGCTAAAGCAAAATCTGAATTAACTGAAAAAGTTGATTCTTACTTAGCATATGTTGTTGAAGAGTGGATGAAAGAAAACGAAATCGCTCTTGAACGAGGTATCAAAGGGGAAATTGCTGAAGACTTTATCAATGGTTTGAAAAAATTATTTGAAGACCATTACATTGACGTACCAGATGAAAAATATAACGTGCTTGAAGACCAAGCAGGTAAAATTGAAAAACTGGAAAAAGACCTCAATGAGCAAATAGAAAAAAATGTTGAGTTAAACAAGGAAGTTGGAACTAAAGTTAGAGATGAAATCAAAGCTAAAGTTTCTGAAGACCTTGCTGACACAGCAAAAGAAAAATTTGCTAAACTTGCTGAAAGTATTGAATACTCTAACGCAAAAGACTATCAAAAGAAATTAGAAACTGTTAAAGAATCTTATTTTGGAAAGAAAGTTGAAACGAAAGAGAATCTAGATGATGTGGCGGCAGATGGAGAAGGAGTTAATCCTGATTTATCAAAATCTATGGCTGCTTACAGCGCCGCTATAAGCAAAACTAAAGACATTAAACTGTCTATTAAGTAAATATAAAGGGAGATAAACACATATGTACTTATCTGAAACACACGAAAAAAAATGGCAGCCAGTACTAGAGCATCCTGATTTACCAAAAATTACTGATGCTTATAGACGTGCCGTGACATCCGTGATATTAGAAAACCAAGAACGTGCTTCTAAAGAAGATAACGCTTACTTGGCAGAAGCGGCTCCAACAAACGCAACAGGTAGTGCTGTAGCGAATTGGGATCCAATTCTAATTTCACTAGTACGTAGAGCAATGCCTAATCTAATTGCATACGATATCGCAGGTGTACAACCAATGACAGGTCCTACAGGACTTATTTTCGCAATGAGAAGTAGATATACTTCACAAACAGGCGGAGAGTCGTTCTTTGATGAAGCTGATACAGATTTTTCAGGCAGAAATGCTGCTGGATCTTCTGTTGACGGTTATTCAGCAACAGACCACGCAGGAACTAATCCTGGTGTATTAAACGACGGTTCACCTGGAACTTATACTAAAGGCGAAGCAATGACTACAGCGAAAGCTGAAGCATTAGGCGACGCTAGCGGTAATGCATTTGCTGAAATGGCTTTCTCAATAGAGAAATCTACGGTAACTGCTAAATCAAGAGCTCTTAAAGCTGAATACACTATGGAACTTGCTCAAGACTTAAAAGCAATCCACGGTTTAGACGCAGAAACAGAACTTGCAAACATCTTATCAGCAGAAATACTTGCTGAAATTAATAGAGAAGTTGTAAGAACTATCTACATCAATTCAGAAAAAGGTGCTCAAACTGGTAACGTAACTACAGCGGGAATTTTTGACCTAGATACAGACTCAAATGGCAGATGGTCAGTTGAGAGATTCAAAGGTCTTATGTTCCAACTTGAAAGAGATGCTAATAGAATAGCGCAAAGAACTCGTAGAGGGAAAGGTAATATAATTATCTGTTCTTCGGACGTTGCTTCTGCTCTTCAAATGGCTGGAGTATTAGATTACACACCAGCTCTTAATAACAACCTAAACGTTGATGACACAGGCAATACTTTTGCAGGTGTACTTAACGGTAGATTTAAAGTGTACATTGATCCATATTCAGCAAACAGTACTGCTAAACAGTATTATGTTGTTGGATACAAAGGTACATCACCATATGACGCAGGAATATTTTACTGCCCATATGTACCTCTACAAATGGTTAGAGCTGTTGGTCAAGACACTTTCCAACCGAAAATCGGATTCAAGACTAGATATGGCTTAATCGCTAATCCATTCGCTGAAACTGGTGCTCAATCAGGTGCTGCTACAGCAGTAAATGACGCTGGAAGTGCTAACGCTAATAGATACTACCAAAAAGTTCAAGTTGCAAACTTGATGTAATATCATTGGTTAGAATATTTTTCTAACAGAATTAAGGGGTGGCGTTTTTACGTCACCCTTTTTTTTGGCCTATATCGCTTATAAATAGTAGTATGACAATAAAACAATCTTACAAAAGACAACCAACAAAGTTTGATTATGCTGCTCCAACGCAGTTTAAATTTACTATTACAAAACTTCCTAAAGTAGAATTTTTTTGTACAGCAGTAAATTTACCAGGCATAACATTAGAAGGTAATATGGCACAACCAACACCATTAAAAGATATACCTGTTCCTGGAGATAAACTAGCATATAGTCCTCTTAATATGGATTTTATGGTTGATGAAAATTTAGAAAACTATAGAGAGATACACGGTTGGTTAACTGGTCTAGGTTTTCCTCAAGATAGAAAAGAATTTAGAGATTTACTTGGTGGTGGTACAGATAGATTCCCAACATCTACTGGTGCGAATCAAGAAACAGACGCAGGTATGGTAAGAAACCAAGCAGGTGCTACTGGTGCTGTTTATTCAGACGCAACATTAAGTATATTAACAAGTAAAAACACAACAAATATTCAAGTAAGATTTAGTGATGTATTTCCTACAGCATTATCTGGATTGAATTATAATCAACAACAAACGGATATAAATTATTTAATAGCGACAGTCAACTTCCAATACAAAATATATGAATTTGCAGAAGGAAGTGGACAGACTACGGTAACGGTTTCGTAAGAAACTTTACTTTTCTATTATAATATGTTATAGTGATAATTATGGATTTAGAACAATTACAAGAACAAGCAGACAAAGATTTAAAAATTAACGATAGTGAACTTGATTTAGAATCAATCAAAACACCTCAATTACATAACCAATATATGAAACACTTAACAAAGTTTAAGTTAATGTTAAGTAGAGCAGAAAGTGATTTATATATTAAGAAAAGAGAGAAGTGGGAATACTACACAGGTAAGTCAGACCCTACTGTTTATATTGAGAAACCTTTTAACTTAAAAATATTAAGACAAGACGTAGATAAGTATATTGATTCGGATGAAGAGATTATCAAACTTAAACAGAAAACAGATTACCTTAATACTGTAGTTGATTTTTTAGATAGAAGTATCAAACAAATTTCAAATAGAACATTTACTATCAAGAACGCCATAGATTGGAAGAAATTTATATCTGGCGCAGTTTAATGCCTACCATACGTTATTTAATCATTGACAAAAAGGATGATGTCTACTTAAAGATTGAAGCAGACGAAAGTATAAGAAGAGAACTTGGAGAACATTTTACTTTTGAAGTTCCTGGTTTTCGTTTTATGCCACAATTTCGTAATAGAGTGTGGGATGGTAAAATAAGATTATTTTCATATGCAACTGGTCAAATATATGTAGGTTTATATCCTTATATAATCAATTGGTGTAAAGAAAATAACATAGAAGTTGTTGATGGATCAAAGATAGAAGACACTAAAGTTGACGATAATAAAGTAGAAAAATTTATTAATGCTCTTAAAATTCCTATGGAAGTAAGAGATTATCAAAAAGAAGCATTTACATATGCTGTTAAAAAAAATAGATGTTTATTACTATCGCCAACTGCTAGTGGTAAATCACTTATTCTATATCTATTAGTACGTTTCAATTTATTAAGACTACCTAAAACAAAAAAAATTTTAATTATAGTACCTACCACATCATTAGTAGAACAATTATATAAAGATTTTAAAGACTATGGTTATGACAGTCTAAAAAATGTACATAGAATCTATGAAGGACATAGTAAGATAACACCTAAAAGAGTAGTCATATCTACTTGGCAATCAATATATCAATTATCAAAGAATTGGTTTAGTGATTATGGTATGATAATTGGTGACGAAGCACATCTATTTAAAGCAGTATCATTAACTAAAATATTAACGAAGTTAGTTAAATGCAAATACAAAGTAGGTTGTACAGGTACCCTAGATGATAGTAAAACTCATAAACTAGTACTAGAAGGACTGTTTGGTGCAGTCAATAAAGTTACTACAACAACTGAATTACAAAGTAAAGAACAACTAGCCAAACTTAAAATTTTCTGTTTAGTTTTACAATATAGCAAAATACAAAGAGATTTTTTAAAAAATAAAACCTATCAAGAAGAAATGGATTTTTTAGTTAGAAATGAAAAAAGAAATAAATACATAAAAAATCTGGTCACTAATTTGCAAGGCAATACTTTATGTCTGTTTCAGTACGTAGAAAAGCACGGTAAGTTATTATATGAATTAATTAAAGAAAAGGCAGGTGACCGACCTATTTTCTATGTCCACGGAGGAGTGGAAGCAGATGAAAGAGAACAAGTTAGAGCAATTACCGAAAAGTCGGATGACGCAATTATTGTCGCTTCTTATGGGACGTTCAGTACTGGTATCAATATCCGTAATTTACACAATATTGTTTTTAGTAGCCCTAGTAAATCTCGTATAAGAAATTTACAATCAATAGGTAGAGGATTAAGACTAAAAGATAATAATTCACACGCAACGTTATATGATATTGCTGATGACCTTTCCTATGGTGAGAAAGAAAATTATACTTTACAACACTTTAGAGAACGTATAAATATTTACAATAGTGAAGATTTTGACTATGAAATTCATAATATAGAATTGGAGAAAAATGCAAGTAAAACAAGCTAACATACGTATAATAAAACTTATTAACGGTGATGATGTTGTTGCTCATATGCCAACAGGTGATAAACAATTACCTGATAATTCTCCATTAATGAGATTAGAAAAGCCTTTACAGATTAAATATATTCCACAGATGACCCCTATGGGAATAAGAGATTATATTGCTCTTATTAAATGGGTAAATTATACACCTGATAAAATTGTAACTATTCCAAAAGATAAGGTATTAACAATCACGGCGGCGTCTGGAGATATGTCAAAAAGTTATGTATCTCTTGCCCAGGATTATGACAAATTAGACCAACCTAGAAAAGCTAAAAAAGGTTCGTTTTTACAAGAACAAATTTCAGAAGAAGATAACGAATTATTAAACGAAATATTTAAAGATAAAATGACAAAGAGAACTCTCCACTAGTTACTTGGAGCTTTCTCCAACGGTCTACATAGACCATTATATACAAAAAACGTGAAAAGTCAAGTGCCATTCAAAACAAAAAAACTCGCTCATATTGCCAAGCAATGGCAAATAGGAGAGATTATTCCTGTCAAAAAATTATCTAAAGTACTTAAACAATTATTGCGTGTCAACATTGACAAAGACAAAAAAGTGTAGTAATATGTAATCATTATGCCAGGAATCAGAATTAAAAAAAAACCAGAACATTATGTAAATAATAAAGAATTTTTTGCTGCTATGGTGGACTATAAAAAGTCTGTTAATAAAGCAAAAAGAGAAAAGCAAACTAAACCACCAGTACCAGACTATGTTGGTGAGTGTTTTTTAAAGATAGCGAATCACTTATCTTATAGACCAAATTTTATAAACTATACTTATCGGGACGATATGATAAGTGATGGTATTGAGAACTGTTTACAGTATCTTGATAACTTCAATCCTAAAAAAACTAATAATCCTTTTGCATATTTCACACAAATTATCTATTATGCTTTTGTACGGAGAATACAGAAAGAGAAAAAACAAACAACTATTAAACACCGTATGATTCAAAATGCAAACTATGATGATATGACTTTGCAACCAGGAGAAGATAGAGAGTTTAAAAATCAATTTACAGAATTTTTACAGAAGAATCTTCCACAAGAAGAAGAGAAGAAAAAACCAACAACTAAAAAGAAGAAAAGGAAGAAGTGAAGATAGCATTATTAAATGATACACATTTTGGTTGTAGAAACGATAGTCCCCATTTTGTACAGTATCAAGAACGCTTTTATGATGAAGTCTTTTTTCCATATTTAAAAGAACATAATATCAAGACGTTAATACATTTAGGTGACGTAGTTGATAGACGTAAATTTATAAACTTTAAAACGGCGAATTTTTTTCGTCAAAAGTTTATGAAAAGATTATGGGAACAAAAGATTGATACTCATATTATATTAGGCAATCACGACACCTATTATAAAAATACAAATAAAGTAAATGCAATTACTGAATTATGTACAACTTATGATGGTCAAAATGAACCTTGGATATATGCAAGTCCAAAAGAAGTTACCTTTGATGGATTGCCTATATTGTTTATGCCTTGGATATGTGATGAAACATATGAAGAGTCTATATATGCGATTGAAAATTCAAATGCGGAAATATGTATGGGTCATTTAGAAATAAAAGGATTTGAAATGCATAGAGGATTTATGAACGAACAAGGTTTAGATAAATCAATGTTTCATAGATTTGAAAAAGTTATATCAGGACACTTTCATAAAAAATCAGATGATGGTCAGATAAATTATTTAGGAACACAATATGAAATAACTTGGAATGATTATAAAGATCCAAAAGGGTTTCATATATTTGATACAGATACTAGAGAGTTAACTAGAGTACCTAACCCTATAAGAATATTTAAAAAGATAGTGTATGATGATACAAAACAAGATTATAATACGTTAGATATATTAAGATTTGATAACAGTTATATTAAATTGTTTATATCTCAAAAAACAGATGAAGATATGTATGATAAGTTTATCAATAGGTTGTATAGTACATTAAATATACACGAACTAAATATATTTGAGGACACTAGTGATGTAACTGCTAGTGTAAAAGA
>VTLG01004686.1_pt1 | contig 15454 bp, 26 predicted proteins | sample 4694571 | NCBI WGS metagenome assembly VTLG01 (sample SAMN12604809, study PRJNA352737) | marine metagenome | biome: ENVO:00000447; feature: ENVO:00000209|ENVO:00000569|ENVO:01000036; material: ENVO:00002151; isolation source: viral sequences binned using virsorter ...
CTATCTCTCACCGACCTTGGCATACCACCTTTGAACTTGGTGCTATAAAACTCAAGTTCTGCTACCAATACACTAAGCTTACGCAAATTGAGTTTTTCTTTGCGTTCTTGATCTCTATACTCCCATTTTCTTGTTATCTCATCACGCCGAACAGGGATAGGTCGTTGGGCAGACTTCATTCTCATAATTTATCTCCTTCTAACTCTGCAATTCGTTCCTCTAACACAGCAATAGCAGTATGCAGATTGCCTGTATCTTGTGGTTTTAGTCTTGATTTCAAGACTTCAACCTCTGACTTCAGAACTTGCATAGTTAGGATTGAAATCGAATCAGTATTTACTTGCATTCAGCAACTCCTCATTCGTTGTTTCCAAAATTACATACTCACCGAAATACTTATCAAATGTCTTGACAAGGTTGATGTAGTCGCCAGACTTCATTTCATCCAGTATGTCTTCGATATCAGGAGTCCTTCCATACAATCCAAATCGGTTAGCAAAGTACGTGGCCATTGCCATTAGGTTATTTGCATTACCTTGTACACAATCAAGGTCAATATAGAATTCACGATCTTGTGTTGGGCGTATCATACTTCACTCCATCCAGCCATTTCACACTTATACTTTTTACCACTCTTCAACAATACCATATCACCGACACTGGTGCTTCTACAAGTGGCTCCACCGAACATCTTGGTAACACCTTCGTTGGTCCACCAAGCATCAGTAATGTTGTTGGTCTTCATGAAGGCAACTTCCAACTTCTTCATGTCAGTAGCATTCTTCTCAACATCAACCATTGCAACCGTAGTGGGACCACCCTCACCGACATGGATGACGGCGGCAGTCTCATACAGCAGATTTTTCATCAGGGCATCTTTTTTACTAGGTTTCATAATAAACCTTTTCAGTATAATATCCAACCGGACTCAGCTTACCAACGGCATCGTTGATCTCGCTCTCCATCATCCAAGTGTGAGAACCATTGTCCCAAACAACCTTGACTTCTTTTTCACGGGGTCCGACATCGAAAGTCTCAATGGTGACAACCTCACCGAAAGATAAGGGAATCATCGCACCAAAATTACCAATGATTTTTGTACCTAAATCAACCATGTCAACCTCTTTGTCATCATCACTATACATATAGTACCATCTGGCACAGGGTTTGTCAAGCAGAAAATTCACTAATCGCTCGTAATTTTGCAGATTTTTCAAGTTTCGTCATCGCAGATTCTAGTCTATTCCTAACAGTGCGATTAGTCATTGGACGATGGCCTTTATCATATCCCCCATGTGTTTCCCATGGGCGAAGAACTCTAGTTGCTCCTCGTCTGCCGGGTGCGCCACCATCAATATAAACGTGATTCGGCTTTCCCGGCACATCAACGATTTTATACGACCTATAACTGGTCAATCCTTTTTTACCAATGACATCACAATTTTTCGTTTTGAAGAAATTGTCAAAATCAATCTCATCAGCACTGTCGAGGACAGAAAGGATTGCCTCTTTCTCCCTCTCATCAAGCACCTCGTCAATGACCTTAGTCAATGTCTCTGTGATACTCATACCAACCTCTATTTCAAATAACAAGCGCCAGTCCAGTTGATGGCATATCCACCGTCGAGGATGTTACCCCGTGCGGCATTCCGAGCGGGAGCGTTCCAACCAGCCGCCATCAGAATGTCACCCTTCTTGAACTTCTTATCGTTGTCAACACCAACGACGAAAGCTTTTACACCACCACCCTTTTCCACAATCTTGATGTATTTTTTACCATACCGAATGTCAAAATTGTCAGCGTAATCGGCGTTCATTTTAGCCGTAACGGGCGACTTGGTGGGGGGCATGAACTCCGCATAGTCAGCAATCATTGCTGCCTTCATCTTACCCAAACCCGACAGAACCGACTTAGAAGCATCCTTTACATAAACAGTCATTTGAACCTCGTTTGTTTTCTCACTATACACATTATCACATACTCAAGGAGTATTGTCAATAAAAAAATGGCCTATCCGACCATTTTATCTACAGTTTCAACCAAGTTCTCTACGAACACATCCTCGACACGGGCAAGTTCCTTATACTCATACTTCCGAATCTTGCCGAAGGTCACATCATACAGGTCATTACCATTCAACTTGATTATGACCTTGCCCTTGTTTTTGACCATACCAGAAGACTTGAACATCAGCCCATCTTCCATACCAACCAAGTCCTTGGCACCCCAAGCAAACATGGCCATCTTATCTAACGTCTTAATCTGGGAAAGAATTGTTTTTGCGACTTCCATATCAACCTCTTTTCTCATCATCACTATACATATAGTAACATAAGAAATAGGGCTTGTCAACTAAAATCTGTCAGGAAGCCAAGAAAAATTTTGGTTATCAAGCCACCGCTCTTCACCTGTCTTGACTGATTTTATGGGGGGAAAGGCTGGTTTATGTGTCATAGATGACACACCTGTAGGAAGTTTTAGGACTTCCCAAAATTCTCCATGTTCACGAATACGATTCTTACCGTGATTCGTCTTGCCTGTAAGTTTTATTATCACCACCAGTTTACCACCCTTGGGTCATTTGGGTCTAAGTTCTTTTGAGCAGCCCGAAACCGCCGGGTAATTCTCCATGTCATGAACTTCATTGCCAGAGAAGGAAATGTTCTCCAGAGCAACCGATTCCATAAGGGCCAACTACCATTTTTCTTCATCATAGGTAGATTTTACCAAATTAAAAGGAGTTTGTCAACAACTTTTTTTAGAAACCTTTTGGTCTTTTGGTGATACCTCTACGCTTCATCTCTTGTGTGACCCATTCTTTTGCAATTGGGCTTCTTACTGGCTTCTTGAGTAAACCCTTGATCTGCTTGAACACAGGGGTCATTACATCCTCTTTGGAATTATTGTTATCCACCACCACAAAGTTCTGCCTAAAATATTGACTGAACTTACCAATGTTGCTCTGAACTTCTTTCCATGACTTGACTACAATATCCTCTGGCACAGAGCGGTCCCGCTTTGCATTTCTCTCAAGCGCAGTGTCCAAAGAGGTATTGACAAATATCATATGAACGTCATATCCAAGTTGTTTCAGTTCTGTAGCCTGTTTCGCAATCTTTCCATAATCCTTACCAGTGCCATCAAGAATCAATCCAATACGTCCTTCAAGATATCCACCACCACCCGTAGAGACATCTCCCATTCTACGTTTGGTAAGTTTTTTGGCACGTTTACGTTGAACCTCTCTGGCTCCCTCTTCCTCTTCTGGCATTTTCAGAGAAAGGTTTGCCTTCTTGAGAAGATGCTCAAACGCATCATCAGAATTAACCACACGGAGTCCTGTGCCGCCAGTTGTTTTTCTGACGACATAGGACTTACCGCTGCCGGGACCACCAGCAAGAAAAAAAGCTTTAAATATATTGGGGTCTTGCAGACCCTCCTGTAAGTCTTGATATGTTTTCATTTGCTCTTCCTATTAAATCTTTTTTATACCCGGCCATCTCAATAATATATTTATCATTTTCTGAAAGTGGCTCTAGTTGATGAACACGATTGGTTGTCTGAAAATTCATTTGCTTGATACGTTTTTTTCTAGATAACATTTTTTCTTCCTTTTTCAGTTGTTGTTTGTTGGGTATATTTTTTGATGTAATAGTTCTCTCCTTTTGTTACGCTGCTAGAAGTTTTGTAGGTAAGGCATCTTTAACTAAAGTGAGCAGCATTGAGTGTTTCATATTTGTCATATCAAATGTGTGTTTAATTCTTTTCACGAAAAATAAACCTTTATAAAGGGGATCATGACCATCTTCTGCACCAGTAAAATTATCATCTCTTTCTAATGAGGCGGGTAGTGGTACGTCAAAACGCACAACATCACCAGCACTCACAGCAGTGTTTCCTCTTACTAAAATATTTGAAACATATCCTTGCTCCATTTGAATTCTTTGGGAAATGGATTTTTGTAACCATGATGTTGGCTCTTTTTCTTTATTACTAAGAAATGTTCTCACAGGATATTCAGACACTTTTTTATTATTCTCATCTTTAACCGGGCTAAATGCTGGATGTTTATCTAAATGTCCTTTTGGATCAAATGACTTTAGATAGTCAAACACATGCTCCTTGTAATCTTTGTTTATAATATCATAATCGAGAAGTTTGGACCCATATACACCAGTTGCATGATTTGCTAATATATCACTACCTTGAGCTATAGTATAATCATTAACAAATTGCAATCCTTTTATTATATCATGTGTGCCTCGTCCCGGTCCCTGTCTTATTACTAATTCTTCAAGAGTAATATCAGGATCGTAAACTGCAGTGGGTTCTGTAGCAAATATATCACTATAACTTTTGAACACATATCCTCTAAATGTTTCAAAAAAGATATATCCCGGTTTTGATGTGTTTTTTGATATTGAGTCTTTCATTGCTATATGTTGAATAAAATCGAATGGTCGCAAATCAGGCACAATTATTTTTTTGATACCAACAGTATCTGAAATAAACAGTTGGGAGTTTTTCTTTTTTGTCTTGATTTCTTCTTTCAATATTTTTTTTATGATATCCGAATAGCTACCTTCCACTTTCTTTTTTAATTTTATTCGCATGTTCTTGAGAAAATCATTTGTTACAAAATTAAGAGATACCACTTCAACACCATTTTCAAAGTATTCTTTCTTTGGTATAGATTGAATTGCAAACGGATCATCTGAATAATTTATAATAACATCTTCACCATCAAAACTAGGTGTTTTAATTTTAAGCCGAAGAAATTCTTGTCCAATTAGAGGCGCAACTCCACTAAGCCCCATTGCATCAGAAAAAATTAAATCTCCCGAAATGGTGGATAGGGTAGTATCCTCATAAAGAATAATTCGTGACGGTGCAATCGTCACTTCATCTCCGACAGATGTAAGAATTTTTATTTCTTCTATGACAAAATCCCCAGCCTCTGATATCAATCTATCTGCTTCAGCCATTAAAAAGTACTTTCTCTCATTATAGCTCTAAATTCAGTAACAAAATCGTCAATAAACTCTGGTTTCAACAAACGTATTTTTCTTAGCTTATCTTGTCTTCTCTCTTCATATTCATAATTGGTCACGGTTGCTGCTGTTGGATAATCTGTGTTGTCACTTCCAACATCAATAAGTTTTGTAGTATCTCCTGATGTTTGTGCTATTTCATAGTGATGAACACTATAAGCATCGTCGCCATATTTATCTAGTACAAACTTATCAAATTCATGAACTGCTAATGGCCACTGATGATAAACATCGGTAATATCATTGACTAATAAAATAACCCAATGTAATTCTGCATCACCATATAATTTATGAGCAATCCGCTCTGGTTTGTCAGTATTTCTAACATCGTAAGTGTCAAAAAATAATGTATTGGCTCTGATTTTTGATCTTACCGCAACTCTACGCAAAAGGTTTGTCACTACCTTGAAATTATTATTTCCAACTGCATCATACGGTATCAATGGGAATTGAGAAAAAAACATATTTTAAAATCCTGTCTGTATATCTTCTTTCGACAATATTCCAAGTTCACTAAACTCTAGTGCTATGGTTGTTCTTTGTGGCGGGGAACCTCTACCATTAATTCCAGTTGTAGGTTCATGTGCTGTATATCTATCTCCACCATATGTTACATTCACACTTTTCAAATAACAGGTAGAAATTTTATTGATAAAACTGTTTTCTCCACCATGAGAGTGATATGTTATTTCAAACAAATCTGGCATTTTGACTCTTCTAAACGATTTTGTAGCATCAACAAATTCTGGATGCATTCCCATCTTGAAAGCTTGAACTATTTGCTCAATCATCTTGGCTTCTGCTTCACTCTTAGGTATCATGACAAAATTATAAGAAAAGCTTCGACGGTTTACTCGTTCAAACATTAATTCCATTCGTGGTGTGATGACTGTACCTGTCCTTGCTTGTTGTAACGCTCTGGCTCCCGGTGCAATCGCATCAAGCATACCAAGAGTAGCTTTTTGAAGACTATCTTTTAGTGGACCTCTTACTTCATCAATTACATTTTTTAATCTATCTGCAGTAGGTGCGCCTTGTCCTGCAAAAAATGCATCTAACGCTGTTATACCAATATGAGCCAACGCACCAATTTCTTGATCAGCATATGACACGCTATAAGAAGTATTTACAGATGGTGGCATATAAAGAGCGATAGTTTGCTTCAATTTAGATTTTTGAGAATCTTTTAGTGCTATAGAAGTTCCTGATACTGGTCTACCAACACCCTTAACATTAGCTTGTTCTCTTGCTACAACTGCCTCGGCGTTTGCGACAGCTTGAGTCGCTGGCTCTATAAAGCTACCGATAGTGTCGATATCTTCTTCATCTTCCAATTGTTCGCTAATTTCAGCGAGATTTGCTTGCGCTTCTTTTAGTAATTTCCTTGCTGCAGAAACCTTTGCTGGTTTAAATTCTCGTATTTGAAATGTTATAAAATGGTTATTGCTTGACCCATCTCCTACATCAAATGGAAAAGTAAGAATTTTAGAAGATGAAGAAGAACCAGCAGTGCCACTGCCGAAAACACTGGAACTTGAAGATGGAGATTTTCCTATGCTTGTAGTAGCAGATTGGCTAAATGCGCCTGTTGGGTCTTGAAACAAGCCCTGCGCTCTTCGCTCTGCAAATGTAGTAAATCCTGCTGGAACAACCATGTATAAATATCCTTACTATAGTTTTATTTATACATCATGGCATATAGAGGTAGATACATTCCAAAGAATCCTCAAAAATATAAAGGGGATTACACCAACATTGTATACCGTTCACTTTGGGAACGTCAGTTTATGGTATATTGTGATAACACTTCCACTGTCATAGAGTGGGGAAGTGAAGAGGTTATTATACCTTATATATCGCCTTTGGATGAAAGAATACATAGATATTTTCCAGATTTTTACATCAAAGTAAAACAGCCCGGTGGCACTATAAAAAGAATGATAATAGAAATAAAACCTAAAAAGCAATGCAGTCCACCAGAAAAGAATCCTACAAAAAAAACTAAAAGATGGTTATCAGAAGTTAAAACATGGGGTGTAAATAGCGCCAAATGGAAATATGCGGGAGAGTGGTGTAAGGACAATGGAATGGAATTTAGAATACTTACAGAGGATGATTTAGGTATTCGTTATAAATAATAATATGGCTGTTAGTAATTTCATACAAAAAGTTCTGGATGATGCAAGAGGTAGACCTCGCTCAACTGAATGGTATAAAGATAAAATTAGGGAGTTTGGTAAACCGGGAGCATTGGATTTAATTAGAGATGGTAAAAGGTCTGGAAGGCCATTTTATGGAAGATTAAATATGTTTTTCTATGATCCTAAACATAAGAAGAAACTTCCATATTATGATACATTTCCACTGGTGTTGCCTATAGAAAGATATCCTGATGGATTCCTTGGTATAAACTTTCACTATTTACCAATACCGTTACGAATTAGACTTTTAGATAGCGTAGTAGATTTTTCTAACAACACAAAGTTTGATGAGACAACTATAATACAAGCTGATTATGCTAGATTAAAAAATATAAATTTAGTAAAACCAACACTACATAGATATTTGGCAGGACAAACAAAATCTGATTTTCGTAGAATAGATGCTGATGAGTTTACTGTTGCAACTTTGCTTCCAGTACAGAGATTTAAGAAAGCGTCTGCCAGAGAGGTTTGGAAAGATTCTAGGGGAATGCTTTAATGTCAAATTTTGTTGAAAATATAGCCTTTAGTGCGCTAGAAAACTTCATTGGTATCTCAATGTCAAGTAACTATGCATTGCCTAGTCACTTTGAAGTGCTTCTTTCGCCACCAGCTAAATTTGGTGGTGGTGGGTTTTTAAATCAATTTTTTAATGATGTCAGAACAGGATTTAACGGAAGAGAAATATCTATGCGTTGCGAAAGCGTATCTATGCCGGGAAGAAATCTCACCACAGTAACAGACTCAAATATCTATGGTCCTACAAGAGAAATAGTTGAAAATGTAAGTTTTGCTGAAGATGTAACTTTAACATTTCAAGCCTCGCAAAACTTAAATGAAAGAGAATTTTTTGAAAGTTGGCAACAACAATCATTTAACGCAACAACTTTTGATGTAGGTTATTATTTTGATTATGTTGGAGTGGTAGAAATTTATCTTCTTGATCAAAACGGGAGAAGACAATATGGATGCCGATTAAATGAAGCTTTCCCGAAAACTGTTGGTCAAGTAGATTTAAATGCGGCCCCTGCCACTGAAATTATAAAATTACCAATCAGTTTTTCTTTTAGGACATGGGATAATTTAGATAGAAATAGAACACCCGTTGAAAGAATTGTTAATGATGTAGTAGATGAAGCTACATTAGCTTTAAGAAGAAATTTACCATCAACGATCAGTCGCTTGATATAATATTATAAGGATGAAAAATTATGGCACTACCAAAGTTGAATACCCCATTATATGAACTTGAATTGCCGTCAACAGGCGAAAAAATTAAATATCGACCTTTTTTAGTAAAGGAACAAAAAAATCTTATGATTGCTTTAGAATCAGAAGAAGCAGCGGATATGAAACTTGCTCTTTCTGAAATTATAACCTCTTGTACCTTTGCTAAAGTAGACCCATACAAACTCCCAATGTTTGATGTGGAGTATTTGTTTTTAAAATTTAGAGGCAAATCAATTGGTGAAAAGCTTAAAATGTTAGTCACTTGTCCAGATGATAATGAAACACAAGTGGAAGTGGATATTAATTTAGAAGAGGTAAATGTACAGCTTCAAGCAGATCATACAAATATTATCAATTTAACCGATAACATTAAAATGATAATGAAATATCCTGATTTAAATGATTTTGGTGACTCAGAAATGAATGATGATGTGGAAGGTATTTTTAAAATGATTGCAAAATGTATTGCTCAAATTCATGATGGAGATACAATACACGAAAAGATTGATATATCAGAAGATGAATTAAACGATTTTGTTGAAAATATGACCACAAGTGCTTTTGAAAAAGTTCAAACATTTTTTGAAACCATGCCAAAAGTTAGACATGTGATAAAGGTAAAAAATCCAAAAACTAAAAAAACAGGAGAGGTTGTTATTGAAGGTCTTGAAAATTTTTTCGAGTAGCCCTTTCTCATGATACAATAAAAAACTATTATGAAACAAATTTTGCAATGATGCAGCATCATAAATATAGTTTAACAGAAATAGAAGAAATGATTCCTTGGGAAAGGGAAATTTATATAGGATTATTAGTTAATCATATTGAAGAAGAAAAGAATAAAATGAAAGAACAAGAGGCTAAAATGAAAACATAAGGAGATATGCTGTGGTTCAAAAAAAATTACAATCGGAATCACAATATAATGAATACGATTTGGATGGAGATGGTATAGTGAGTGATAAAGAATTAGAAGTTGTCAGTAAAATGCATGAAACAGAAATGCAAGAGGAAAAGGCAGATGCCCAACGCAAAATGGCATGGATATCTTTGATTGCTATGGTTGTTTTTACTGCTGTAGTGTTTCTACCTATATTTCCCGATTCAAGAATCAAAGCCCTTGCTGATCTTTTTGGTCTATTCTATATCGGCATGGCGGGTGTAGTTGGTGCTTATATGGGCATGACGGCGTATATGAGTAAGAAATAAAATGGCAGAGAAAACAGAAAAAATTCTCGAAGCAGTTCTTGCGGAGCTTAAAAAATCCAATGAGCAAAATGATAAAGGTCGAGATGAAATAATAAAGACCTTTAAAACACCTGATCCTGATGAAGAACCAGCATCACAAAAAAGAGAAACTGAAAGAAAAAGCCTAAATCTTCAAATGAAAGGATTTCGTAGTGCTATAGAAAAAGGTTTTGGTAATGTAATACAAAAAACAGGTCTTACTAAGGCTATGGGTATTTTAAAAACAGGAGTAAAGGGTGTTCTTATGGGCGCTCTCTTGGTTGCCTTTTTAGCTTTTGTGAACAGTCCTTTTTTTGATAAGTTTTTAGATTTTTTTAGAGATAAAATTGTTCCCTCTTTAGGTAAATTAATTGATTGGATTGATAAAAATTCTGGCGTTTTCACTGCTGGATTTGACCTTATTTTGGATGGCCTTAAAGCTGTGGGAAATTTATTTGTGGATATGGTATGTTTTTTGCAAAATCCAAGTTGGGACACTTTTAAGAAACTTATCGGAGATAATATTGTTACATTGGGATTGGCAACTGCATTACTAGCTCCATCTTTAATGCTAGGTGGTTTGTACCTTGGCATAAAATTATTTGGTAAAGCATTGGATTTGTTAGGAAGAGATTTGGGAAGGGTAAAAGTTCCAAAAGTTCCAAAAGTGCCAACAGTGCCAACAGCACCGCTCCCAAGAACACAAACACCAAGGACTTCTGGCCCAGCAGCACCAAGAATGTCACCACATCCTCGAATAGCGAGGATTGTGCCGCCTATAGCAACCTATGGCAAAGCCGGGGGATTTGGTGGTCGAACGCAAGGACCGGGCGCTTCAAGCGGATCATCAGCGAGTTCGCTAGGTGGACGGATAACTCATCCCGGCATGGGTGGACCAAAATTTACGCAGTTTGGTGGTCAAATGGCACAAGTCCACTCGGCATTAGCAAGGATGTCTCCCAAACAATTAGATGCTGTACGAGCAGCAAATCCCGATTTGCGATTTACAAAGACAGCGGGGGGTAGCGTCAATATTTCTGGCCCAAGAGGTCAAATTGTTAGCTATGAAAGGATAGCTTCTATAAAAGGTGCGGGTGGAGGAATAATTGCTCGATCACAAACTGCAATGCAAACTCGGTCGCAACAAAATCAACAAAAGTTATCGAATTTTTTGAAGAAGTTCCCAAGATTAAATGGATTTTTAAGATTGATGCCCATGATTGGATACGGTTATCTTGCGGCACTGGCATATTCTATCGCAAATGATCCCAATATTAGCGATAGGGATAAGAAAGTACAACTTACAGGAATATTAAGTGGAGTTCTTGCAAGTCTAATTGGAGCAAAAGGAGGATTTGCTCTTGGAATGCTTGGTGGTCCATTTGCTGCGCTCATCGGAGCGGGTTTAGGTGGACTCTTGAGCTTTTACGCTGGGCGTGACCTTGGGCAACTCGCAATGCGTTTTATGTTAGGAGAAGATATAAATGTGGAAGATATTATACCAGATCATCTGAGTGCCGCTGATCTTGGAAAGCATACGCTATCCTCTCTTAAAACACTTGGCTCGAAAATAGCTGCAGGAGATCATGCAACAAGTGCAAAAAGGTTTGCGGCAGCAATGGCGCAAAAAACTGGCAGAAGATTTCAAGGAAGAGGAGGTTTACAATTTAATAAATTAAGCCCTGCTGCTCAAACGGCAATAATGACGAGCGTGAGGAAGAAAATGCAAGACCTTTCACCGGGTTTAAGTAACATGGATCGTGTTCTGAGGGAAAGAAGTATGATAGAAAAAATGTTAACTGCTGTCGAAACCGACATTAACTTGGGAGCGTCGGGAGTTACGATTGGTAATCAACACTTTAACAATATTACTAATAACCAAAGAAATACTCACGCTCACATTAACAATCCGATACTGAACCCAAACCCAGTATTACAACACCTAGCAGGACATCATGGACTATAAAAAAAGCCCCCTTTCGGGGGCTTTTCTCTACGCTTCAGCAGCGAGTTTTTCAAAGTAGCTTGCGCTATCTTCTTCATCATCGTCAACTGAAAGTGTCAGTTGCTTTTCCTTGGTCTTCACCACAGGGGGAGCGGTAGGTTCATCTTCCATCAAAGTCTCAACCGTGCTGGTAGCAGCAACAGTTCCAGAAAGAACCATATCCAAGCGAGTCTTCAACTCACTATACGACTTGAAGTTAGTCGTTGCATTAAACTCTGCCAGAGCATACTGCTTGGAATAAACTTCCTCAAGAGCCTCGTCATCATCAAACAAGGGAGATACGCTATCGAACTCTGACTTGTCATAGTTCCAATAACCATCTACTTTACGAATCTTCAACTTGAAATTCGCACCCTTCCAAAAATCAAAAGGATTGATAGGCTCTTCATCCTCAAATGCGGGTTGCATGGCTTCCATAATCTTGTCAAAGATTTTCTTACCATAACGGAAGAGGAATACCTTACCCTCATTCTGTGGATTAGCTTTATCACTCACAACATAGATGTTAGAGTAATACTGAAGCTTACGCTTCTGCTTACGAGCAATCTCCTTATCAGATTCTACACCAGAGTTCCAGAGTTTGGAGTTATACTCGCTCACTGGATCATTCTGACCAAGTGTGGTAAGAGAGTTCTCAATATACCACTGTCCGGTTGGACCTTGGAAAGCGTGATTCCAGAGTTTGGCCCAAGGCAAGTCATCACCCTCAACGGCAGGAAGGAAACGGATAACAGCATAGCCATTACCAGTTTTATCCATAACGGGCTTCCACAACCTGTCATCCACATAGGACTTCTTTTCTTGGGGGGCAGATTCTTTCTGGGCGGCACCCAATAGTGAATCCAAACTATTCTGCTTCTTCATTGCAGCTAATGACATCTTATGTCTCCTTATGTTATCGTATGTTTCGTATGTTATAGTATTTTAATAGTATCACAAAGTTGGTTCTTTGTCAAGAACCTTACGTTAGAATGATAATCTTTTACAGTAGAACCATGCCAACTACTAACACCTGTAATTTGACAATCTACCCAATAGAACATCACTCCTTTATATTTATCAAAGACTGAACTTAAACATTTAATCCAGCTTGATAAAAGTTGTTCTTTTGAATTGTCCGTAAAAATTGTATTATCAAGCATATAAGCATTTGTGCCTTGATAAACGCTATCAGCATTGTGTAGATCAAAACCAATCATATAAACTTCTTTTGCTCCTTCTTTACATGCTAAAGATACAGCCATACATCCTGCAGAATAAAACTCCTCATCCACACTTTCGATATTGTCCTCTTCTGATACATAAGAAATCCAATATCCAGCATCCTTATATTTAAAGTCTTTAGAAATTAGATGATTTTTAATATCATCCATAGTATATTTTGGATGCTCTTGTAAAATCTCATCTATTAATCCTTGTAACTTATTAGATTTATATTCATGTATAACACATGATGGTGTTTTATTTTCATTCTCATGTATGAAATATTCTGGAACACCTAAATCCATTTTTATTATAGGGACAACTGTTGAATCAATAAAACTCCATGAGGTAAACCAGCATTTATGTTTTTTTGGATAACCCGATTCATGAATTTCATATTTCATCGCATTGTCTATGGCAACCAAATTATCAACTGGTCCTTCACGGTATATAGCATTACATCCCCATGTCATAACGTTATCATCCATGATAGTCTGGTGGCATGGCTTAAACCATGCTCTTGACTTACCGTTTCCTATGACAAGGGCTTTACTCATGATCTTAGCGCATTCCAACTTACAGGAAATAAGTCTTCTGCCAACTTATCAATACGTTCAGCAACCATTTGAGTTTCTACTTGTGCGTCTGGCTTGCATCGTAGATTACATACACGGGCAAACGCATACAGTGTGCCACTCCAATACCATTCTGTCATCATTGATTGTGGTAGAACCATACGAGCTTGTTCTGGGCATACACCCTTTCTTAACAATTCTTCATATGTCCATCTGCAATTCTTAATTGCTTGTTGATAATCATCAACCATTGCTGGTCCAGTATGACCAGCAGGATTAATATCAATCTCTATATCTGATGACCCCTGTTTCTTATCATCTGCTTTTCCTCTCCAAATAAGAGGATGATAGAAATCTGGTTTATCATCAACATATCGCCTTGACACTTCATTCCATGTTAAACCAATCTGATGCTTGACCAATTGTCTAGCAACAAATACGGGTGCCTTGATATGAAACTGTAGAGATGCATGACCAAAGGGACTCCAATGATTATGCTTTGCAAGATAGTTTATAAGTTTAGTATCTTTGTCATCATCAAAGGTTTCATGAACTTTCGCAAAAGAAACACGGGCAGCATTTACCACTGACAAATCACTTCCCATACTATCAACTAATGTTACATCCATTAATACAAAATCCCTTAAATAAAAAAATGGTGCCAGCGGTAAGACTCGAACTCACAACCTACGCATTACAAGTGCGTTGCTCTACCAATTGAAGCTACGCTGGCACTCATTCATTACCGCTTATTGCGGCGTGATCGAAACCCAGAGGGCTTCTGCGAAGCAAGTTTCTTAACTCGCTCTGCAAGTTCCTCATTAGCTCTCACCAACTCGGCATTCTCCCATTCTAAATCATGAACAAGATTACGAAGACCCTCTACTTGAGAGGCAAAGAAACCTTCTTCTCTAATGGCAGGGTCACCATCTAAATGCACTGTCACTTCCATTGAAGTCTCCATTGCAAGGGTTGCTGTCGCCAGTCCCGACAGTTGAACATAAGACCATAATAATATAATCTGGTGAAAATGTCAAGTACCTATAGTGGCAGTTGAGCATGTCTTGGTAGAAAATTTAATTCTCTTGCGTTTGCTTCTATCTTCTCCTTTAAGCTTTTTGAAATTAGCGAACCAACTGTATCTGGTTCAATTCCTTCTTGTTTACAATACCAAAGTACAGCTTCCATATGACTAATATTTTTTTCCTTGGCTATATTTTCAATTTGTAGCGAAAATGTTTTTGATGTATTTAAAGCCATATCCATTCCTAAGTTTAAATTTGAGGGGCTAACCATGGCCCCTCACGGATGTATTACGGCATCACCCGCTATGTCTTCTTGAGCCGACAGAAGACGATTTGTTTAGACCGATATACCATGGTCATGAGGCTCTTAAAACCGGGCCGGGGTTTTTAGTCTCCCGGCAAGACCACCAAACACATGTCTTTGGCCAGACTATTTCCTATCTCGTATGTCTTGTGTTATCCTCTTATACACGAACTCCTTCTGCAGCAAGTGCCTTATATCCTGCCGCAACGACAGAACGCTTCGGCGTACCCAAACGATACTTCATATAAACCTGTTTCTCACCTTCAAAAACGCTGGTGCGCCTATTGAGGTAAATGGGATATCCCTGCATTCGCAGAGAACTAATCATCGCACTAACATTTCCAACACCATATCGTGCCGTGATCTGCTTTGCTGTAAGCTCTGCGCCACCTTTAAGTGCTGTGATGACCTTCTCAGTTTTCGACGTTTTCGTAGCCATAATGTAATTTCTCCTTAGTTATGACGATTTCAAAGTGGTAGTTTTTTCCGGCAATAAGAGAAACTACCAAAACTCTTTGGTGGTAGGTTATTCTGTTGCCAAGGAACCTACCGAAACTCCGAACACTTACTGCTTACGCAGCGAGTGCCATGGGTGCAAAATTATCATTTGCGTTTACTTCAGTGACCTATAA
>VTLG01005446.1_pt1 | contig 15453 bp, 23 predicted proteins | sample 4694571 | NCBI WGS metagenome assembly VTLG01 (sample SAMN12604809, study PRJNA352737) | marine metagenome | biome: ENVO:00000447; feature: ENVO:00000209|ENVO:00000569|ENVO:01000036; material: ENVO:00002151; isolation source: viral sequences binned using virsorter ...
TTAATGGTGACGGTGTTTCTATATCTGCAGATGACATCACTGCAGGTAAAGCAGCTTACTTAGTTTGTCGTGTTAACTACTTACGTCCAGCAGCAGAGGTTGCATGGAGTGATATTTCATCCTTCATTGACTTTGCTTCTCAAGTAGGTGGAACAGACTCATAATTCATATTTTTAGAATTAGTAGAAAAGGCGAGTCTTTATGGCTCGCTTTTTCATTGTCAATAAAAATTTATTGAGTTATTCTAAATAAAGAAGGATTTTTTTAAATTATGTTGTATCAACACAAAATTACTGGAGGAATAGTAGAAAAGATATCTCAACATGGAGAAGGTGTTTCTATGGTCATAAATGCTAATGATGAAACTGAGTATGTAAATGATGAAGATTTAATTCCTTGTGTAGGAGCTACCAGTGAAAAAATAAAAACAGAAGAAAGACTAAAAGCAGAATTAAATGCAGGCGGAGATAAAGAAGCAAAAGTTTCTAATAGAGAGACTTTCCCTGTTGACACTAGAATAAACATTAATACAGCAGGTGCTAGACAGATAGCTGATGCTTTACCTGGCGTAGGTTTAAAGACTGCTAGAGATATAAAAGATTTGCAAACTACACTTTCAGGAGAAAGATTTACCAAGTTAGAACAGCTAAGAGGTATTAAACGCATAGATTGGGATGAAATATTTAAAGAAAACTTAGTGAGAGTAGACTAGTAACAGGTAAATTTTACTTGTTTGAATGAAGCTTGATACCTTTTTACAATCAAAAGTACGTTGGCATTTAGGTTATAACTTAACTTCTATACCTGCTGGTGACCAAGCTAGACTTGAAGAGGCATTAAATAATGTTCAAGATTCTTTTTGGGTCAGTAAAATTGTTGAGCAGTTAGGTCGTTGTGATGAAGCTGAGAAGCGTACTGACATGACTGGTAGTATTAACAACGATACTATTCCAAGAAATAGGATAGAAAGTATTGCTGGTGACGTTGATAGAACAGTCGCAACTTCAGATTTTCGTGAAACTTTAAAAACTTGGACAGAAATATATATTTATGAGACAGATAGACTAGCTATGCATTTATATGTTCCTAATTATAGAAATCCAGCACAGGCTAGATATAGATTTAATAGAGAAGGTGCGGAGTTTATACAAGCTCTGCCAGGGCCAGCAGATGTTGCTGTAGGAACAAGACTACTATTAGAGAATAGTCATAGATAATGGTTTTACCCTCAACTAAACTTGGATATACTTTAGGTATAAAAAGAGACAGAGATATTATTAGTCCAAGAGAGAGACAGAAAGCAAGTCCCTTCAAAGGTAGGCGTATTAGAATGGCAGGAGAAAAGCGAGTAGATATATTTTCTGTTCGCCCTGATGAAGCACCTTTTTCTTACACAAAAGGTACTAATCTACCTAAACGATTTACTCAAACTTTAGACATTCCAATTGAAAGGGAGGACGAAGACTAAATGGCTAACAAAAAAGGTAAAATGCCACCACAATTATTAGAATATTTTAAGAATAAAAATAAAAAAAAGGAAGATGGCAAGGAAATGTCTGATAAAGAAAAACGTAAAGAAGCTTTAGATAAAGCTACTAAAGCAAAAGATAAGAAAGAAGAAAAGAAAGATAAGTAAAAAAGCCTTCCTATATAATTAAAACAAGTCCTATGAATAAATAAACGTGGCAAGTAGTAGTTCAAACAAACAACCATTAATGGTTGACCGCCCAGCAACGAATTCGACACTATGTACAGTTGCATCTGGACAGTCATTTCTAACAAGTTTAATTCCAACAGCTGTTGGTAATGCAACTAAAGTATTTGATGTTGACTCTGCATTAACCGATACTTCAATTAGTGGTGCTTATATTGATGAAATTTGGTTTACATATGCAAAAAGATCTATACAAAAGCTTGATGCAGTAACTCCTACTCAAGGTACTTACTCTGCGACAGGAACAGTTTGCACAGTAACTTTATCAGGTGGACATAATTTAGAAATAGGACAGAAAGTATTTTTAGATTTTCTTACATACAACACAGGAACTGTTCCAACAGATGATACTTTTACAGTTGTGGACACTGCTAATTTTACGTCTACAACTTTTGACGTAACAGTACCATCACAATCAGCAGCAAATGGAAATGTCAATGTTTCTTTACCGATTGATTTTTGTTTTTATCTTGTAAGCACAGGTACAATTACAAATATTAACCAATTCTTTCCCTTATTTACTCAAAGTATTCCACAAGTAGCAGAAAATCAAATAATAAGTACAACATTAACTGAAAAATTACCTTTAATTAATCATCCTACAGTACAATCAGGTGCTTTAAATTTTGCTGGATCTAATAATGAAATAGCACCAAAACAAAGAGGTTTAATGTTAAGAAGAGGTCAAGCATTATATGTAGCAGCAAGTGGTTCTACTGCTTTAACAAATGGATTTTACTGTAACGTACAGGGTGGTTTCTATTAAAGATTATGTCATTCGGATTTAAAAAATTCGAAGATAAATCTAATTTCGAATTAAAAAATAATTTCAAAAATTTCGAAAATATTCCAAAAAAACCTAGTGTTTATCCAAGAGGGTCTGATGGGTATGCATTAGAAAGTGAAGTTAAGTTTTACAATCAAGATTCTTTATGGACTAGATGGAGGAGAGGATATGAATTATATACATTTACTCAACAGATATTGGGATCTACTGCTAAAGAAAGAGATAAAAGAGGAGACTATAGATTATTTTTTACTTTTCAACAGTTTCCTGGCGTTTTTATACCTGCAAGAATATTTACTTTTCCTTCAACTAACCAAGAATTAGGAGAACACATATGTGGAATGAGAGATACAGATGGTTTTAGTTTTTATGATTTTGGTTTACCAATATTAGATGTTAGATATTTAGCACCTCAAGTAAATGCCACATATTCTCAAAATGGCACGACTTTAGTGGTAACAAAAAATGATCATGGTTTATTTCCTGGTGATGATGTTTACTTAGATATATCTACAGGTAGTGCGACAGATGAGACTCTAACAATTATCAGTAAGACACAGAATACTTTTACCTTAACTGCATCAGGATCGGCAACAACTTCGGGTAATGTTGTTTATCACAATTCAACAGCATTTAATGATACTCGTTGGAGATTTATAAGAGTGAAACTTAATTCTTTACCAACTGAAGTTGCTTTCCTAGCAGGAGAAAGAATGGCAGATCGCATAGTAGAAAGAGATTCTGGTATAGATTCAACATATGCAAGATCGGGTTCTACAGTTACTGTGACTTGTAGTTCCGCTCATGGTCTTTCTACTGATAATAGAATATTTGCTGATGTAAGCACAGGTGCTGTGATTTCAGGTAGATATACAATCGAAGTTACTAGCCCCACACAATTTAAATTTACTACAATACCTACTGGAACAACTTCAGGAAATTTAAAATTATTTAGATTAATAAGAGGATTTAGATATGACGATTATGTTGGATATACAGTAACAGGATCTGATGCTACAACAAATGAAATTATTTTTCAAAAAGCAGATAGCTATGGTGCAAAAACTGTAGATACAATAGCTAAAACAACTGTACCTGCTCATAGAGGTTTTGCAGTAGGAAGATTTTTAACAACAGAATTAAGATGGAATTGTTCTTGTCAAGATTTTTCTAGACGAGATAGTTATGATTTATTTAGTAGAAATAATCATGAAAAGTTTCCTGTAACTGCAATTCGAGATACAAAGCCAGGAAATATAATTCAGAATGATGGATCTATAGATGAAAGAAGAGATGAGCCAGGTGTATTTAGAGATTTAGGTTATGTAACTATAAATAATTTTTACGAGTTACCTGAATATGAAGATGAAAAACAAGATTCTTTTCAAAATTTACAATATTATCAACTACGTTGGTGCAAACATATTTACGCTGCTATGTGGTCAATACTTCATGATGAAGGTAATGAACCACTAAAGTTAGCTGCAAAATATAATCAAAATGGTATTAATATTATCGTGGATTTTGAGAATCATAATTTAAATAAAAACGATAAAATTCAATTAAATTTTACAAGTGGAAATGCAATATCAGGTGAATATACGATAACTGATGTTCCTAATCAAAATAGTTTTACTGTTGTTTATCCATTTACACAAACTACAGGAGGATATGTAACTGTTGAAAATTTAAAAAAACATGAATATGTTGGAGCATGGTTACTAGAACCTAGTGATAAACCAATTGGAAAAGGATTGGAAAGTTGGGAAAAAAGATGGGCAAAAGAAAAAAGAAAAATGCAAGAGGCTGTTGAGATATTTGCTTTATATAATCGTTCAACAAAATGGGAAGGTAACAAAAATATTATTGGTGATTTTAATTTACCTCAAGATGTTGCTAATTTTGATCCGTCTGTAATTGCTATGACTTTGACTGATAGTTTAAAAAGAGATGAAACAGGTGGATTAAATAGATCAGGTAAACCTTTTAATACTACAAATAGAATGATTGCAATGGTAAATAAATTATTTAATAAAGCACCTACAGTTTTAGATGATATAAAATTTGGAATTGTAAATAAACCATTATCAGAATTTACTAATGTCTTTGAAGCTGGTTTACTACAAGCTGGAGATTATGTAAACGGAGAACTTTTAGATTCTGCAGTTAATACAAGTAATATGGATGCTGGAACATATAATCCAGAGACTGCCCAAGATACAGTAGTAGATGCAGGACTATATATAAATGTCTAATTATGGCAGTACAAATTCAATCTCGTAGATCGAGCACAGCACATGACAGACCTTTCCCAATAAGATTAGGAGCTGGTGAATTAGCGGTTAATAATAATAGTGTAAGTCCAGGTTTATTCTTTGCAGATAATACTGCCTCTCCAAACACAGGTCTAATTAAAGTAGGTCCTGTTCATATTGGATCTACTGCTCCTAACATTTCACCTGCTGGATTTACATCTTCTAGTAAGGGTGAGACTTGGTTAGATACAGCTAGTACTCAAATATTTAAAGTTCATGATGGATCATCATTCCAAATCGTAAAGGCAGTTGCATCTGTTTCTGCTGGATTACCTGCTAATCCTGTTAATGGACAGTTAGTTTGGGACACAAACAGTGGTGGAGCTTTAAAAATATATCTATCTTCAATTAATAATTGGCAAGCTGTTTAATTATTTATTAAGTAAATGATCTAAAATCCTATCTAATTTACTATGAACTGCTTGCATTTCTCTTAAGAAATCTTCTTTTAATACATAATCATGTAAAACTTCATATTTTAATTTTTCTACGTTTTTTTCAATATTTTCAAATCTTCTGTCTAATTTTTTATTAAAATTGCCCAAAGCTCTAGTTATACCAGCGAAGGCTCCAATACTCCCTGAAATAATAGCTGCAATAACTTGAGGTTCCATACCTTAATTATAATAGTAGGCACAGTTTAAAATATATAATTATATGCAAATATTATGGCTACAGGTTACGAACCAAATATAGAAGGTGCTATAGCTGTCCTTAGAGACTTGATGATAGCAAATAGCTTTACGATGACTCGTCAACCATATGAGCCTAATTATAGAGGTTTAGTTGACGCTGTTATAGATTTAAAAGAAGGCTTTCCTACTTTTGCTCCATTACAAGTTGGATTTGATGCTACAGCATTTGAAGATGTTAGTGAAAATGATGCTTTATATATGAGAACTAGTGATGGTCAAGTAGGTAAAGCCAGTGCATCAAATGGTCTACAAGAAAATGCTCAAGTAGTTGGATTTGCAAATGCGGATGCTAGTGCTTCTGCAACAGTAAAAGTTATTGTAATTGGAATAAAAACTATGTCTGGTCTAGATGCAGGAGATTTATATTTTCTATCTCCCTCAACAGCTGGAGGAATAACTTTAACTCCCCCCTCAAGTGCTGGACAGGCTGTTGTAAGAGTTGGAGAAGCTTCTACAACAACCGACTTTGCAATTCGTATTGAACCACCTATCAAATTAAGTTAATGGCAAGTGTAGAAAATTACATACCTTATCAACCAAACGCTCAAGGTTTAACGGAAGCTTTGATTGATTTAAAATCAACAATGCCTAGTCAAGTTGTATTTAAGGTTACTGGATACAATACAACATGTTTTGAAGATGTAACGCAAGGACAAGTTTTATATTCAAGAGCAAGTGATGGTCAAGTAGGAAAGGCTATTGCTAGTGATACTTTAGACAAAGCCATAGTCGCAGGAGTAGCTGAAACTACTAAGAGTGCTGGACAAATTGTTAGGGTTATTGTTTCAGGAATAGTAGCAACTGCAGGATTAGATTTTGGAGATCAATATTATTTATCTGCTGTATCTGCAGGAGATATTGTTAAAACACCACCATCTTCCGCAGGACAATATATTTCTCGGATAGGAGAAGCTGGTAGCACTGGACAATTAATAATTAGAGTTGAGCCTCCAATACTTTTAAGCTGACAGTTTGGTCATCGTAAAATAAATACAAATAAGTTCTTTTGGTTAAGAGCTTGATCGAGATATTAAATGGCAACTAGGAAGGCGTTAGTACTTGTTTCTGGTCTTTTTCAGGAGTTAAATTCTTCTTCTGATAAATTAGATTTTGCTGGAAATAGTACTTCCGATTTAAGTGAGGGTACAAATGAATATTTTACACAAGCAAGAGCTAGAGGATCAGTAAGTGTTGCGTCTGGAAATGGTTTAACTTATAACTCATCCACTGGAGTTCTTGGAACCAGTGCAATACCTAATTCTCAATTAGCAAATGATGATATAACTATTGGAAGCACTGCAGTTGCACTGGGTGCTACTCAAGGAACATTTACAGGATTAACATCTTTAACTTCTGCCACATTAGTAAGTGGTACTGGATCTGCAAATGTAGTAACAATTGCAAGTGGAAATCTTTTATTTAGTGGATCTACACCTGATGCTAATGGAACAACCCTACAAGTTACTGATCCAACTGCATCTCGCACCATAACTTTACCTGATGCAAGTGGAACTGTTGCTTTCACAAGCGATATTGTTTATCCCGTAACTTTAACTAATTCTGTAACTCTCACAAATAAAACTCTTACTTTTGGAAATAATACAATATCTGGAACTTTTGCTCAATTCAACACTGCTGTTACTGATGCAACACTTGTTTCTACAACAGGTTCTGAAACTTTAACAAATAAATCTGTAAACCTTGCAAATAATACTTTAACTGGAACATTTGCTCAATTTAATACTGCTGTTTCAAATGCTACTTTAGTTTCTACAACAGGAACAGAAACTTTAACAAATAAAAGTCTTACTGCTCCAACTCTTACAGGATCTTCTAGTTCTGCAGGAAGCATAATTTTCAAAGAAGATACTGATAATGGAACAAATTCTGCAACTCTTGTAGGACCTGCAGCTACTGCTGATGTGACCATAACTCTCCCAGCTGAAACAGGAACTGTTCTTACCACTGCGTCTTCAATCGCTAACAGTAATCTTGCAAATAGCACAGTTACGATTGGTAGTTCAGCGGTTGCTCTTGGAAGTAGTGTTACAACTTTGACTGGAATAACATCATTAACATCTGATGCTGTTGTTGCAAAAGCAAATGGTTTCAGAGTTATTGATAATACTGATACCACAAAACAAGTAGCTTTTGACGCTTCAGGAATTGCTACTAGCACCACTAGAACTCTTACTGTTCCGAATGCTAGTGATACTTTAGTTTTATTAGGAGAAAGTCAAACACTAACAAATAAAACTTTAACCAGTGCAGTTTTGAATACAGCAATAAGTGGTAGTGCATTTTTGGATGAGGATAATTTTGCAAGTAACTCAGCTACAAAAGTTGCATCACAGCAAAGTATTAAAGCTTACGTTGACGCTCAAATCACAGCTGAAGATTTGGATGTCACAGCTGATTCAGGATCGATCGCAATTGATTTAGATTCTGAGGCTTTAAATATTGAAGGAGGAACTAATATCACAACTGCTGCAACAGGTAACAAAGTTACAATTAATATGCCGACATCCTTCGCTACGGAGGATTTTGCTACGGCTATAGCGGTGGCTTTAGGATAATATTATGGCAACTCAAGTTCAATTTAGAAGAGGAACAACAGCAGAACACTCAGGCTTCAAGGGTGCTAATGGTGAAGTCACAGTAGACACCTCATTAAAAACTGTTGTAATACATGATGCGATAACTAATGGAGGATTTCCATTATTAAGACAAGATGGTTCTAATTCTTTGTTTTCAAAGACAGGTGACACGAATAATTGTGCTTTAAAATTTGCTGGGGATACTAATACAGGTTTAATAAGTCCTGTCAATGATGAGATATCAATAGTAACTGGAGGAGTTGCACGTCTTACAATAGATTCTAATGGGGCAGTAACTATTCCAGGTAACGTGACTATATCGGGCACATTATCTGCAACTACTACCGATTTTTCTGATCAATTAGCATTAATTCTTGCTTTAGGCTGATATGGCAAATACCTTCAAAAGCGACACTAAAACAAATGTTGTTACAGATGCTGTAAGCAGCACTAATACGAACATCGTAACTGCAAGTGGTAGTTCAACTTTAGTTCTCTTAAGTATTCTTTTAACAAATACTACGGCATCAAGTGTCCAAGTAGATGTTTTTCTTGTTACCAGTGGCGACAATGTTCACCTTATAAAAAATGCTCCTGTACCTGCAGGAAGTGCTTTAGAAATAATATCAGGTTCGAAAATAATTATGCAAGCTAATGATGTTCTTAGAATTAGAGCTGCTACTGGAAGTGCGATAGATGCAACTGTAAGTTATCTAGATCAGACTTAAGGAGGTATAACAAATGGCTCTTAATACAGTAAGTTCAGATAGACTTTCTACAAACGTAAAGAATACAAACTTTACTTCAGCTGAAAAGCAAGATTTAACGGATGATATTTTACCTTTAGCTGGACAGTTAGGTAATAGAAATATACTTCATAATGGTTCATTTATTGTTCATCAAAGAGGTGGAACTTCAACTTCACAGGGGTTTCATATTGATAGGTGGTATTCAGGACACTCAGGTGGAACTGTGACTATTAGTCAAGGTACAGAAACAAGTGGAACAGTATATGAAAAAGGATTAGCTAATTATTATAGAGCTACAAATACAGCAAACTCAACTACTGCTGGTACTTATCGTTACATTAGACAAGCTATTGAAGCACAAGATCTTTTAAAAAGTGGTTGGAATTATAAAAGTGCAAGTGCAAAAATTACTTTATCTTTTTATGTAAGATCAAGTGTTGCTCAAAATTTTTATGGATATTTAAGATTAACTGATTCCCCTGATAGTAAGTATATTTTTGAAACTGGTTCTTTAACTGCTGATACTTGGACAAAAGTAACAAAAGAAATTCCAGGTTATACAAGTGCAAATATTGATAATAATAATGAGAGTGGTATGGAAGTTCTAATTGCTCCATTTTGGGGAACCAATTTCACAGCATCAGGTGTTGCACTTAATACTTGGGCTGCATGGAATAGTGGGGAACGAGCACCAGATAACGCAACAACATGGGTAGGAACTAACGGAGCAACCTTTGATGTAACAGGAGTTCAATTTGAAGTAGGTGTTGCAACAGATTTTGAACACAGGTCATTTGGTCATGAGCTTGCTTTATGTCAAAGATATTTTTGCCAAGATTTTGCTTCCAATATTGGAACTATGTATGAATCATCGTCGGGACCAAATGGTAAATTTGCAAATTTTTATTTTCCTGTTCAAATGAGGGCAGCACCAACTGTTAATACTACCAACGGTGTTGATGGTGTAGTTAATTCTCAATTTGATAATGGGTCAGGAGGTGCTGTTACTGTTTCTAAACACGCAAGTAAATCAAGTGTTTATTTTTATAATGTCAATACAGCATTTCAATTAACAGGATTAACTAATGGAAGTCCTGGTGCTTCTTTTTCAGCAGAACTTTAATTATGGCAGATTACAAATTTTTTACAGATCCAACTGGTACTAAAAATGTAGGTGTTATTTACAAAGACATCTATTGGATTCCATTTGATGAAGATAATACGGACTATCAAACATATCTTGAGTGGGCTAAAACAAATACAACCGACCCTGTTGATGGATTAACTTGGGATGATATTAGACTTAAAAGAGATGCAATATTAAAAGATACAGATTGGACAATGACAACTGGTGCAACTGTAGATCAGGCACAGTGGGCTGCATATAGACAAGTAATAAGAGATATTCCTCAGACTTATAAAGACAAAACTCCTGATGATGTTGTATGGCCGACACAACCATCAACAGCTGGTCCAAATAGTTAAATTTTTTAAAAAATTAGTAATAATTTTCAAAAATTAGCCTCTGTAAAATAGAAGAAGCAAATAAAAGATTTCAGTAAGCATGCCGTATATAGGTAATAATCTCAGATCAAATAATGCTTATCAAACGATTGATGATATTTCAAGCTCGTTTAATGGTAGCACTACAAGTTTTGCTTTACAAGTTGGAGGAGCAGCTCCTATACCTTTTCCAAAATATGAGACTCAATTAATAATTTCTGTTGGTGGTGTCGTTCAAGAACCAGATTCTTCAGGAACAACAGGATTTAAATTATTAGGTACAAATATAGTTTTTAGTTCTGCTCCAGCTTCAGGAGAATCGTTTTTTGGAGTAATACTCGCTAGTGCAGATTATTTAAATGCTGGTGGAACATTTCCTGACGGAACAAATTCAGTTCCTTCTATAACTTTCTCAGATGATTTAGATACAGGAATTTTTAGAGTAAGTTCTGGAGCTGTTGGTATTACAGCTAATGGTACAAAGGTCGCACAATTCCCTACAAATGCAGGGAGTTCAGGCCAAGTGCTTTCTACTAATGGTGCAGGTGTACTCTCTTATGTTGATCAGTCAGGGGGTGGAGCTGTCGGAGGAGGCTCTGACAAGCTGTTTATGGAGAATGGAACAACCATGACAACTAACTACACACTAGGCACTGAATTTGGAGCTACTTGTAATGCTCTAAGTGCAGGTCCAATTACAATTAACGCAGGTATTACGTTGACTATACCTAGCGGTTCAGTATATACGGTGGTTTAAATTATGCCTATTACATTTAACGGAAATGGAACAGTAACAGGATTGGCAGTTGGTGGATTACCTGATGGAACTGTTGATGCCGATACTCTTGCATCTGGAGTTGGTGGTAAGGTTCTTCAAATTCAAACAACAACAAAAACAGATGTTTTTTCACAAACTGGTATTGCTACTAATACAGGTACTATATCTAACGACGCTATTTCAGTAAATATTACACCATCAAATGCAAGTAATAAAATTCTTCTTATAGCTCATTTAAGTATAGGACTAAATAGTGATAATGAAGTAAACTGGACTTTTCATAAAGATGGGTCAATACTTTCTGCTGCTACTGGCGATGATACAGGTAATAATCGTAAACGAAGAACATCTGTTGGTGACTGCAGATGGTCAGGAACACATCATACAATTGGTGGTCAGTTTGTTGATACTGCTGGTGGTACAAGTCAGATCACTTATAGCATTAGATTAGGTGCTGGACATAATGGTACTGCAGCGTTGTATCTAAATCGTCACTCTACAAATGATAACTATACCTATGATTTTAATACTCAATCAACAATTACAGCTGTGGAGATATCATCATGAGTTCTATAAAATTAACAGCTGATTCTGGAGGAGGTACTTTTGAAATTAAGGCTCCTTCTTCTAGTGGAAATACAAGAGTATTAACTTTACCTGATACAGGAAATCTTACGTTAGGTAAGACAGGTATTCTTCAAGTTGTGCAAGCAGCAAAAACTGATACTGCAAGTACAACAAGTGGAACTTATGTAACCATTTCTGGTTTATCTGTAAATATTACACCTTCATCAACTTCAAGTAAAATTTTAGTTATAGCAGATGTAAAAGCTGGTAATGATGGAGGTAATGGATATTATTTACAGATAGTTAGAGATAGTACAGCTATTTATGTTGGAGATGCTGCATCTGGTAAACAACAATGTGTACAACAAACTTATGGTGGTGGTGATACAGGAGAAGGCAAGTATGGAATGGCAAAAATGGGTGGAACTTTTTTAGATAGTCCAAACACCACTTCACAAATTACTTATGCTGTTCAATTTTTAAGACTTGGTGGTAACTCACCGACAACTTTATATGTGAACAGAGTCGGTAGTGAAACTGCTGGTGAGTATGTTGGTAGAGCAGCATCCTCAATAACAGCAATAGAGGTAGCAGCATAAATATTCTGAATGTTTAGCTCCTCTAAAATAAATAAATAAAAGGATTTTTTTGATATGGGATTAGACCACGAAGCAATTTATAAGGCATACGCTGGTACTGTCGTGACCATTGATGATGGTGCTGGAGCATTTGATTCAAGTGGTAATTCAGTTACTCTTGATCAAACTAAAATAGATGCTGCAAGAACCACATTAAATACTGAAGCTGCTGCTGTTAAATATCAAACAGACAGAACAACCGACGGTTCTACAACGTATGACTCTTATGGTAACCAGCTCGACATGATCTATAAAGACTTAGTTGCTGGCAAGTTTGATACAACTGGTACTTGGGCAACGCACGTTAAGGCTGTTAAAGACGCAAATCCAAAGCCATAGGAGATAAAAAATGAGCAGCAGGTTAGTTGTTAACAGTGTTAGACATACTGGAGCATCAGCTGATGCACTTACACTTAGTTCAGATGGTAAAGTAGCTTTCCCTAATAACACAGGTAATATTCTTCAAGTTAAACAAACTTTTAAACAAGATACACAGTCAATAACATCTGGTAGTAGTGATTATGTACTTATAAATGGACTAGGCACTACTATGACATTAAGTGATGCTAGTAATAAAATTTTAATAAATTTAAGTGTATCATTTGCTCAATCTGCAAACAATTATGCTGCCTTTAGATTATATGATGGATCATCTGCAATAACAGCAGCACAATCAACTGGTGCTGGCGGTTATGACACATCTATCATTCGTTATGTCGATACAGAAATGGCAAACTCATATTTAGGATTTTCATTTTCTTATTTGTATGCACCAGGTGATACAAATGCACATACTATAAATCTTTATGGCAATCCTTTTAATACAACTCTTTATATAAATAGAAGTAATAACACACAATATTACAATACATCCAGTATGACTCTTATGGAGGTAGCAGCTTAGACTGGTTAGTTTATAAAAATAACAGTAGAATAAAAATATAAGATTTTTTTAAAAAATGCAGAAAATTTTTAATGCAATAGCTATTGCCTCTGGAGTACTTTCTCTAACAGTTGTAGGAGCTGGTTTAACTGTTTATTTAAATAAAGATTCAATTATCAACGACATAAAAGAAAAGGCTCTAGAAACGATTACAGGAGGCTTAGGTGATACTTTAGAAGATGCTTTACAATTACCTGATAGTACTGGCGATGTTATTCCTAAATCTTCTGGACCTAAGATCCCTTTCTAAAATTGTCTGAAATAAATCAAATAAATATAAATAAATTAGAAATAATCCCTATCAATAGTTATATTCATACGCCTATACAATCGATACCTTTTAGCCCTCCTGTAACATTATCTATTGGAAGTCCCATAATCCAAGTACCAGGCTGTGTTGTATTTAATCCTGCTAATGAAAAATCATTAAAATTAGTAACTGAAGATAACAGAGGTAATAGAACTTTATGTGATGGAACTGTACCATACTTCTTTCCTATGGACTATGTTCCTGAAGATTTAGTTTTTGTAGAGGATGTTGCTCCACCTAATGTAACTCCAGCTCCAGAATTAGAAACTCCTCAACCTAATTTAGATAATCTTCCCCCACCACCAAAAGAAGTTGAATGCCCTGCTCCAAATCAACCGAGAGTTGGAGATTTGACACGTAATGGAGAAGAAAAAGTTATAGGTCATGAACTCAGTGTAGATAAAAAAACTTGCATAGTTTTATATGAACCAACTACTCCAACTGATAAATATTTACCAAATACATCTCAAGTTAGTACAACAGCAGCAATTGCTGTAGTAGCAACAGCTTCAGCAGCAGCTACACCCTTATTATTAAGGTTAATAAAGCCATTAATAAAACAATTAACTAAGAAAATTAAAGGTTTTTTCGGTAAAAAAGATAGAGAAAAATTTAAAGGATTAAAAAGAAAAAAGAAACTTATTTCGGAATCTCGTGCTGATGATTAGGAATAACACCATGAGGATTTGTAACTATAATATCTGAACATATCTGAGCAGCTGGACTTGATGGATGAAAGGATACTCCCAATCTTTTTTGCTCCGCACAATGCTTTAATCTTGCCATCTCAAAGTCTAATCTTTTATTAGCAACCAACTGAGCATGATATTGATTTTGTATATCAGCAGATTTCAGGCAAGTTTCATTGTGACGTTTATCTAAGGGTATAGTTATGTTCATACTGATGCCCCATCCAATACTATGATTAGTTTTCTGACCTGTTCTAGTAGGCTTGTAGTAGAGTACACTCCCAGGATTGTCTAATAATCCGTCATTATTGATATCTGAATTGTCAAATACGGGATCTAAATAGCTTTCTTCATAAGGTTCTTTCCATGAATCCTGCAGTGTAGCAAACGGAGTAATGCTTAGAGTTGCTCCCTGACATGACACTCCATTTCCGTGAGTATTAGTTATATAAGGTCCCGATAGATTTTGTACAGCCAAATTGGATACGCTGCCAGAACTATTGGCTACTGGGTTTGCCGTTGCGGATACCCCACCTACTTCGTTTGCATAGATAGGAGTACTAAATATATTTAAAGCTAAGAGTAAATATTTTACTGACTGAAGGTTGAAACCGTGTCTGTGACTGAAGTTATCTCGGTGGTTCTCTGTATTATTGTCTGAGATTTTAGCCCTGGTTGACTGAGAGTCGTAGTGAGTTGCCACGGCTTGCTTGAATCCGTCACCGTGAAGTTTGGCATATTTGTTGTATCTAAGTTTGTCCACGTAGAATTTACACCATTTACTGACTGAGTAACACTCTGAGCTGGAGGAACCAAGCTACTTGCATCTGTACTAATGTTATTACCTGTTACGGTATATTGCCACCCAGTTTGATAATCAATAACATTTATGGTTTCTGTGACCGTAGAAGTAGTCTCTGTATGGCTACTAAGCTGACCAGTTTGAAAGTTTGGAACTACAGGAACGCCTCCTGCAGGTGCATTCAATGAGCTTAATACGACCACAGGTATCACACTTTTCAGGATCTTTATTATCTTCACTTTCTTTGATTGCAAAAGCATGATCCTTTAACTTCATCTGATAGTGATCTCACTTACAAATTGACCTGTTGCACTAGTACCTGCCCCTCCGCCTGTTAGTGTAATTGTTGAACTTGAGTCAATTGTA
>VTLG01008996.1_pt1 | contig 15451 bp, 10 predicted proteins | sample 4694571 | NCBI WGS metagenome assembly VTLG01 (sample SAMN12604809, study PRJNA352737) | marine metagenome | biome: ENVO:00000447; feature: ENVO:00000209|ENVO:00000569|ENVO:01000036; material: ENVO:00002151; isolation source: viral sequences binned using virsorter ...
GAGATACTGTTATAATGAGTAAAGCAGATTCCTTCTTTGATTTCTTTGTAGGTTCTGCACAGATCGCAGCGGCTGACGATCCTATTGATATATCAGCATCATCTACGAGACCTGTATTCCTTAATTATGTTAAGACTACAAGTGCAGGTTTAGTTATGTTTAGTGATAATGAACAATTCTTGTTATCAACTGACTCTGACATACTGAGTCCTGAGACAGCTAAGATTAATACACTAGCTGCTTATGAAGCTGATACTAATATTGAACCAGTCAACTTAGGTACATCTTTAGCGTTCATATCTAAGACTCCTTTGTGGTCTAGGTTATTTGAGATATCAGGTATCAGTCTGACTGATCCTCCACAGATGTTTAATACATCTAGTATTGTACCAGAATTAGTACCTGCTACTATAGATAGTATGGCAGGCTCAGCTGGTATGAGTATGATATCTATTGGAGAAGTAGGTAAAAGTACTCTCTATCAGTTTAGATTCTATCAAGTACCAGAAGGTAGGAAAGCATCGACATGGTATAAATGGGAATTAACTAGTAATCTTAGGCATCAATTCTTTGATGTCAGTACTTTCTATGCCGTCACAGATGATGGTACAAATGTATCAGTTCAATCAGTAGACCTTAGACAAGCTAGTGACTCAGGGTATCTAACGTTACCTACTGGAGAGAAGACTGATGTATGTATGGATATGTTTGATATAGAACCATATAGAACTTATGATGTTGCAACTGATAAAACAAGAGTCTTCTTACCTTTTACACATTTAACAGGTAAAACCTTTACTGTTGTTGCGTTAGGTGACTACATAGGTACTACTCCTGGTGCGAATACAAACTCCACAGGAGCTATATTATATCCTACTGTAGCAGGTTCTGCAGGTTCTGAGTATGCTGATATTACAGGAGATTATAGAGGTAAGAGTCTTATACTTGGTTATACATATACTATGACAGTAGATTTACCTAAACTATACTATAGCCAACAGAAAGGTGAACTACCTACAGCTGATTATACTGCTGATTTAATTATACATAGAATAAAAGTATCTACAGGTCTTAGTGGCCCTATAAAATATAATGTAAATTTAACTGGTATACCAGATAGAACACACACAGTTAGTGTTGTTCATCCGTATACATATGTAGCTAATAACGTAGCTATGGCTTCTGAAGGTATACATGATGTACCTATCTTCCAAAGAAACGAAAACATATCACTTAGTATTGTTGGTGACACACCGTTACCAGTCAGTCTTTTAGGTATGAACTGGGAAGGAAAATACAACAAAAAATTCTATAACCGTGTTTAACTAGAGGATAATTTTATGGCAGCAATAATAGGTGGTGCTATCGTCGGAGTAAGTACAATTGGATCCAGTTTATTTGGAGCCAGTGCAGCTAAAGACGCAGCACGGAGACAAGCCGCACAACGTAAAGCAGAACAAGATAGAGCGTTTGCTAACCAAGCCGCTCAAACTGCTTATGCGGCTGAGTTCTCAAACCAGATGATCGATCAGTACAATAAACGTACTACTGAAGAATATGACATAAGAATAGGTCAATATAAAGAACAATTAAGATTAAACAATCAAGCTGCTGTTGGTGCATTTGCTGCAGAACAAGTTAGATTAAATGAACAGTTTGCTAAAGCTGCGTTTGATCGTCAATCCATGCTTAAAGAGTTATACCGAGCACAAGGTGTAGCGGCTGCAAGTGGTTCTGGTAGAGCAAGTAAATCAGCTAAGAGAGCAGCCCTACTTAACACATTAGGTGAGTTTGGTCGAGCTAACCAAATGTTAAATAGGAATTTAATGTCCGCACGACGCGCAAGTAAATCTAGAATGGATTCATTAGCTGGTAAACACTATCAAGGTGATCTTTCAGCATGGTCTAAGATTGCTATTGCACCACGTATGATGACACCTAAGACAGGTGCCGGTCCTAACTTAGCATCTCCTGTAGCTGCTATGAGTGTACCAGGTATTGGATTTGGTGATATAGCAGCTGCAACTTTATCAGGTATATCAGCTGGTGTAGGTGCTTACGTAACCGGTGGCGGTGACTTTAATGCTCAAACTCCTCAATCAGCATTTGTTAGGAGATAAGCTATGACAGATAAAGAAAAGAAATTCAAATCTAAGGCTCCCTTTGAGACTTATGATCAAGGTGGTCAATTTGACCCAATTAAAGTACCAGACCTCAAACCTTATCTAGATGCTAACAGAGCTGTAGAACAAAAGGACATGCAGATTGCAATGAACCTAGGTCTTGCAGATCTGAAATTAGAACAAGATCGTACAAAAGGTGTTGAAGCTTATAATGCAGTAGTTCAAGATTACATAGCTAGAAGTAATGTTAGCATGGTTGCTAATCTATCTGAATCAATTACATCGTTTTTAGGTAATGCTGTAAAATTAAAGGATAAGATAGATCAAAGAAACGCAATGCAGCATTATATGACTGCTTTGGAGAATGGAGATCTTCCTACACTTACAGATATTTGGGATTGGAATAACTCTAGAAATAAAGCTAAAGCAGTTGATGATGGTGTACAAACAATTGCTGGTGATTTATATAGATCTGGTGGTGATATAGATAATGTAAATCAAGTAAGAGATTTAAGTGGTTGGGAAGGTCCATATAGAATGGAGCTACTACTTAAGCATCATTCAGATTCAGTCCCTGCTTGGTTTAATAATAATAAACATATTACAATAGATGGACAAGAATTACTTGATAGCGGAGCCTATGGCATACCAGGTAAAAAGTATTCAATAGCTGAAGGTAATTACGACGATGGCCATAGTGCTGCACAAAGAGCATTCCTTGAGAAGACACTTGAAAAAGAATTATATGGTATGTTCGCAGAGGCTGGGTTTCCTCCAGCTGCAGTAGCTACATATATACAACCAGCTGTCGCTAAGTACCAGAAGGAAGGTGCTATTGATTGGTCTGATAAAACTACAACAAGATTTGAAGCTGCTAGAATGGCAGATTTTAGAGCTGATGTAGAAGCTGCTTTTAGTGATAAATCTAGTAAAACTGCTACAGTAGAAGGTATTACAGCAGCAATTGATAAACATACAAAGTTTTCAGGAAACCCAAGTTTATCTACACAGCATGCTTTTTCACTTCTAGAGAAGATGGCAAAGGAGGGTCTGATATCAGAACACCAGTTGAATGCTTTATATGAACAAGAGTTTATACCTAGAGGCCAGAAGAAACCTGTAAAGTTTAGTAAGTTTTTTAAGAATCAACTTGCTGTAAACGATCCAATAGATGCTGCACAGGATTTTGCAAATGATAAGCGTTTACAAAGTGAGAAGAATACAAAGACTTTAATATATAATACAGTTGAAGAAGCTAGAGCTGCAGCGGCAAAATATCAAGAAGATAACGGCGCTCCTCCTCCTCCTTCTTTCTTAACTCCTTATATTAATAAACTTAACGACTTAACCGAGACAGATACCTACAATGAATTTGCTGATATAATAACTACACACAACCGTAATGCTGAAAAAGACTATGCTGATTTAGAAGTTGAGTTTAGGCGTAATGGTGGTTATTTAACACCTAATGATTTGAAAGGTAAATCACCTGAAGCAGTATTTAAAGCATATAAGGCTGGTATGGTATCAGAGCCTGAGTCAACACCTGATTCTTCTTTAGTGAAATCTGCAAAGGGTGATATAAATATTCTAGTCAGTGATAAATTAAAGACACAAGGTGATTATGATAGAGATGGTGTTTGGGTAGATACTAAGAACAATGCTCATAGAGATTACCAAGCAATATATAGAGCTCAATTATTAGGTGGATCTTCTCAACAGGCAGCACATGATGAAGCTTTTAAACAAGTTAAAGCTAATATTGCTGCAGGACAATATCAACATCCTCCTAAAACAGACTTCTCAAGTAAAGAGATATTTGTTAATGCAGCTAAGGAACTTAGTACAAATAAAGGTAACGTAAGAATACCTATTAAAGCTTTGAAACCTTCTATAGAAAAAGCTATTAAATTCTATAAAGATAATGGTTATTGGCAGTACCCAGAGGAAGTGAAAAGTCTAGCAGCACAATCTGGCTATTCTTCTAATTATATAATGAAGAATCAAGTTGAGGCTTTAGGTGAGAAGTTTGATGAACCTAGACAAGAACAAGAATTAAATAAATTATCTAACAGACGTTTGTTACAATACTGCCCTACTAAAGGTAGATGTTTCAGAGCAAGTGTTGATGGTGATTTAAGTAAAGCTTTAGTGAATGACTTTGTTGCAGAAGGTTTTAATGGTGTAGCAAAACAGAATGGTGATATTGTACATTTTAAATGGGAAGAACAATTTGGAACACCTATAGAAAATCAAACTATAGGAGAAGTTCTAGATATACTAGAATCTGGAAAAGCTCTCCAAGCTGGTAACTATCAATTTACAAAAGAGAACTTACCAGAACTTTTAGAGAAGGCAGGTTTAACAACAGAGGATGTAATGTCAGAAGAAAACCAACAAGTACTATTTAATGCTAGTTTAGTCGGTCCTAATAACCAATCAAGGAATCGAAACATACCTAGATATGAAGAAGCGGTTGCATTCTCTCCATGGAATAATCCTCAAATCATTTATGGTGGGGTATATAGCTAATGAGTACTTCATACTTTGATCAAGAAGGTCTTGATGCAGCTGCCCAATTAGGTGAACAACAAATCACCAATATGGTAGAGCGTGATAAAGAAGAAGAAGAAAGAGCTGTACTAGAAGCTCAAGCACAACAACAAAGGCAAGCTGAATTAAAAGATTCTCATGCAGCTAAAGATGCTAAAGACTTTGGTCTTAAGGAGAATGTAACAGAATTCAAAAATGCTCTTGTAGGTGGTGTTAGAGATACTGCTAGTTCTATCCTCACTACACCAGAACGTTTCATTGATATGGTATCTGGTGAGATGGCTAGAGAAGCCAAAATGGAAGGAGGTTATACTCCTGATTGGAATCCATTAGGTAATGATCTTAATCCTATAACCAAGACTTGGTGGGGTGGTATGTTACGTGGTGGTGTACACTTCGGTACGATGGCTATACCTGTCCTAGGATGGGCTGGAAGAGCTGGTAAAGCTACCGGTATGGTAGGAGCTGCAACACGTGCTACAGTACTAAGCAGCAACACTCTAGTTAAGGGTGCCTCAGTTGGTGTAGTATCAGATATGTTCTCTGAATACTCCCAAGATGCTAACGGATTACAGGTACTAAGAGATAGATTTGGTTTTGTTGATACACCTTTTACCACTAATGATGCTGATCACCCAGCATTAAAGACTGTTAAAAACGTTGCTGAAGGAGCTGGCATTGGTCTTGTAGCTGACTTTGGTTGGCAAGCTATAGCACGGAAACGTAGTAAGTTAAACGTACAAGGCAAAACAGATAGAGATGTTATGCTGAAGGTTGATAAACTGGATGCTACTAGGAGAGCTAAAGCAGAAGAAACTGCTAGAGCACTTGTTGATGCTAATCTAAGAGCTGCTACTACACAGAAATTATTCAATAAAGGAATAGATTTCAATAAGCTACCACCTGATCAACAGCTTGCACAAATGGCTTTAGTTCAGAAACGTGATCGTAGTGGTAGATATAGTACTTGGACACCTCCAGGTGAAGATAATATGACTAGAGCTCAACGTAAAAGTACTGAACGTGCCGAAAGTATAGATCAACAAATAATAGAGAAAGGTAAATTAGAACTAGAGGATGATGGTTTCAGAGCTCATAAGAATAAACCTATAGCTGATGATCATCAAGGCGCACCTAATTCTACAGGTGATGCATGGGGTGTAAGTAAAGATTTAAGAAGAATAGAAGTAGAGCCTGGTGCTGAATTAGGATCTACAGATAGTCTTATAACACCTGCTGCTGCAGAAGCTACTGCTGATTTCGGTAGTGGTCCTAAAGGTTTAACACCTCCATTAGTTAAAGAAATGGCTAATGATCCTAGATTCCAATCTTTAATAACTGAATTAGAGGCTAGAGGTCAAGGATTAGAAGATGCATTTGAAGATGCGTTCAGTAGAATGCAAGAGGTACTTGGTGGTAGAGACGCAGGTAAGTTAACTCCTGAAGAATTTTGGGGACCGATACAAGCTGATGTCTTAAATCGTCAAGGTGACTTCCAATCATGGGGTATAGAAGATATTATAGCTGGTGATTTAATACAAGAATCACTATTTAAACAATTACGTGATAGAGCTATTGCCTCTAGAGAATTAATAGGTGTAGCAGATATTAATGATATAGACGGTCCTCTTAAATATATAAGAGATAATCTTATTGTAGGACTTGAACAAACAAAGAGAGCTAGATTCTTACTAGGTGAAGCACATAAACAAATGGCAGCTTCTAAAGGTGGTAAGAAATTAGTTAATCAAACTCTAACAGAACTACATGCTACTACTAAGAATCAAGTTGATATGATGCTTGATTTAGCTATGCAGGCTCCTACTGATGACTTCTTACGTGCTGTATTAGAAGCATTCTCAATGTCTAATAAAATTAATAACTGGACAGACTTTGATAATTATATGCGTCATAAGCTGATGGGTACTACCACAGCTGAAGGCGTGAAACAGACTGGTCAGATGATTAGAGAGCTTCAAGGTGTGATGATACATAGTATCCTCAGTGGACCTAAGACACCATTAAGAGCTATTATGGGTACAGGTAGTGCAGTATTCACACGTCCTATGGCACAAACTTTAGGAGGTGCTATGAAGTATGCAGGATCTGGGTTTACAGATAGTTCAATGTTAAAGCAATCCCTAGCAACTGCTAATGCTATGGTACAAGCTATACCAGAAGCTTATGAATACTTCTTTAGTAGGTTGAATAGTTATTGGGCTGGTGATATATCTACAATTAAAACAAGGTATGCTGAGTATACAGTAGGTGATCAACACTGGGATCTAGTTAGATTTTGGGCTGAAGATCCTGCTAGAACTGCAGGTGAGAAAGCTGCATTCAATATAACTAATACTGCTAGAGCTGCTAATCAGAATGGCTTCCTTACTTATTCAACTAAGTTAATGGCTGCTACTGACGATGCTTTTACTATGATTTTAGCTAGAATGAGAGCTAAAGAAAAGGCTATGATGGCAGCATTTGATGGTCAGAAGTCAGGTGTAATACCTGATGTTACCCCTGATCTAATCAGAAACTATGAGGATAGGTTATATGCTGAGATATTTAACCCTGCAGACGGTACTATTAATGATAGTATGCTGAAGTATGCTAGAGGAGAAGCAACTCTTAGTAAAGATTTAGGCCCATTAGGTCAAGCTATGGACGATCTCTTTAGTAAACAACCTATGTTAAAACCATTCTATCTATTTGCTAGAACTGGTATTAATGGTCTAGAGTTATCCTTTAAGCATATACCAGGTTTTAACTTCTTAGTTAAAGAATTTAATGATATTGCTAGAGCAACACCTGATAATTTAACTGATGTAGTTAAGTATGGTATTGAATCTGCTGAAGACTTAGCTAATGCTAAAGCTTTGCAGAACGGTAGATTAGCTATGGGTACTGGTGTTATCTTCATGGCTGGACAACATTATCTATCTGGTGGACTTACAGGTAATGGACCTGCTGACCCTGCTACACGACGTGTATGGGAAGCTGCAGGCTGGGTACCACGTTCTATTAAGTTAGGCGGTGTCTGGGTTGGTTATGATTCCTTTGAACCATTCTCTAACATCCTAGCTGCTGTAGCAGATATGGGTGATAATCAGAGACTGATGGGAGATGAGTGGACAGAACAAGGTTTACTTGCACATGCACTTATTATTAGTAAGGGTATGGTAACTAAAACTTATCTACAAGGTATACAACAACTCTTTGGTTTATTCAGTAAAGATCCTAAGAAGTTAGAGAAAGTAGCTGCAGGTTTAATGAACAATGCTATGCCTCTTGCTGGACTTAGAAATGAGATAGGTAAAGTTATTAATCCTCATATGAAGGAATTGAATTCTGGATTTGGAGATCAAATACGTAATAGAAACTTATTCTTAGAAGGCCTTTCTGGACGTGAACTACCTACTAAATATGATATATTAACTGGTAAACCTATACGTGATTGGGATCCTCTCACAAGAATGTATAATGCTATAAGTCCAATTGCTTTGAATTTCGATGGTTCTCCAGGTAGACAGTTACTAATGAATAGTAATTATGATCTACGGATGACTACTTTAACAGCACCAGATGGCACTTCTTTACATGATAATGCAGAGATAAGATCTAAATTCCAGCAAGCTATAGGAGCTCAAGATATAGAAAGTAAATTAAATAAATTAGCTAATGATCCAGTAGTCTTACAATCCCTGGCTGAAATGGAGTATGACTTAATGAGTGGTTATAAACAAAGGAACCCTATGGATTATAAGCATAATAAAATGATTAGAGCTATATTTAATAAAGCTAGACAGAAAGCATGGGCTTCCTTGAGAACTAATCCTGAAGTAATGCAGCTAATAAGAGCACGTAAATTAACACAAGGAGCAAGATATAACGTTAATAGAAATCCTGAATTAGGCCGCACCCAGCTTGATGAGGCAAAACAATTACTTGAAATGACTAACAGGTAACACATGGCCTATACAACTGAAAATACTTATACAGGAAACGGTTCTACGGTACTGTTTTCCTTCACATTCCCATATCTAGAAACAACTGATGTCAAGGTTTCTGTCAATCAAGTCGATAGAGCCGTTGGCACAGGATCAACTGAATATCAACTAGCCAGTGCTACACAAGTACAATTCAATACAGCACCTACAAGTGGTCAAGCTATTAGAATTTATCGTGATACAAATATTGATAATCTACAAGCTGAATTCTTCGCTGGATCTGCTATTAGATCACAAGATTTAAATGAAGACTTTAAACAAAACTTATATGTATCACAGGAAACAGAAAAAAAGGTTGATGGTAAATGGAATAATACAACAGATACAATTGATAGCTCAGAAACATGGGCAAGCAATAATACAAACATTGCCACTACTGGTGCTATTGATGCCAGAGTTGATTCTAAGATAGATACAGCTTTAACTACTGATGTTGTTGGTGGTACTTCAATTACAGTTGATGATGACACACCAAGCACCGGTAAGATTACTATAAAGGTAACTAGTGGTGGTATAACTGCTACTCAAATCGCAACAGATACTATCACTGCTACTCAAATTGCTAGCGATACTATTACATCGCAACAGTTAGCCCCAGACTGTGTAGGTAATAGTGAGTTAGAAGATAACGCTGTGGGATCTGCTAATATTATTAATGATAGTATAGTCAATGCTGATATTAATTCAAGCGCAGCAATCGGACTTAGTAAACTGGCTACAGGAGCACTACCTACTGGAATTACTGTTGCCAGTGCTAATATTGTTAATGGGACTATTGTCGATGCTGATCTTGCTAGCGATACTATTACCGCAGCGTCGATAGCAGCTGATGCTATTACAGCAAGTGAACTAGCTAATGATGCTGTAGACACAAATGCTATAGCTAACCTAGCTGTAGCAACAGGTAAGATAGCTAATGATGCAATAGATGGTACTAAGATAGCAGATAATGCTATTGATTCTGAACACTATACAGATGCTAGTATAGATCATGCTCATTTAGCAGATGATTCTATAGATGGAGATAACATACAAGATGATGCTATCGACTCTGAACATTATACAGATGGATCTATTGATAAAGCTCATATAGCTGATGATCAAATTGATGTGGCTAAAATAGATATGCCACGGATTGAGACATTAGCTGGTATGCAAAGTGGGACTGCATCAAAACTAGCTGAAGCTCAAACACTTACAGCTGATATCAATGATTTAAATATTGTTGATGGTATGACTAAGCAGACAACAATATCTGATTCAGATACTTCGTATCCTACATCAGGCGCTGTTGTTGATTATGTTGCTGCACAGATAGCACCTGTTGGTGGACTTGAAGTTATAGCAAATGATGAGTCATTCCCTGAAACACAACCTGCAGCTGGTGTTGTTGTATCTATAGCTGATGCTGGTGGTCTCGTTGTCAATGGTTCTGGTGTCAGTACTACTGGTGATACTATTACAACTAATGCTACAGTAACTATTAATAATATCAATTCTCAGTTCAATAGCACAACTATTGCAGATGGTGTTGGTATGCAAGTCAGTTCAACTGGCTCAGGACAAATATATAATTATCATAAAGCATTACTGAAAGAATCTGACTTAGCTAACTTAAGTACAGATATACAAGACTTTGGTAATAGATATAGAACAGCTGCTAGCCGTACATCAGACGCTGATGCATCTAATGATGATGGTGATCTTTTCTTTGATCAGACTGCTAATAAGATGTTCGTTTATGACGGTACAGCTGGTTCTGGTGGTGCCTGGAAAGAAGTAACATCTATAGGTGACTTTAAGATCCTAGTGATGTGTAATACTGGTACAACTAATGCTGCTACAATAGACGGTAGTACAGGTATAGCAGGTTTTGATTTAAAAGAAGGATCTACTTCTGGAGCTGCTGCTAGTGTTACCAATGCTCAGCAGTTAATTGTTAGTGTTAATGGTGTTATTCAAAAACCAAATACTGGTACCAATCCATCTGGATTAGATGGTTTTGTAATGGCAGATGCTGATACTATTAAGTTCTGTGCTAATCTACCTAATGGTGCTGAAGTATTTATAACTCAATGTGGATCAGCTGTTTCAATTGGTACACCAGGAGATAATACAGTTAGTGCAGCTAAGATACAATCTGGTGCAGTAGAATTAGCTAAAATGGCAGCTAATTCTGTAGATAGTGACCAATATGTAGATGGTTCTATTGACTCAGCACATATAGGAAATGATCAGATTGACTCACAGCACTATGCTGCAGGATCAATTGATAATGAGCATATGTCAGCTAACTCTGTAGATAGTGATCAGTATGTAGACGGTTCTATAGATACTGTTCACTTAGCAGATCAAGCAGTAGACCTTACTAAACTTCCACATGGTGATGGAACTAGTGATGGAAAATTTCTAAGAAGTAATAACGGTGCCGACCCAACCTGGGTGGCAGTGTCTTCAACTCCAGAAGGTGAGGCTGTCTTATCTACTACTAATAGTAATGAAGCCAATACTAAGTTCTTAAGAGCTGATGGAGATGGAACATGCTCATGGCAAATACCTCCAGGTCTTGGTAAAATTCTTCAAATAAAAGTACATGAGGCTACTAGTGCTCTTGAATATGTTTCAGGTAACTACGGAACATGGTATGACTACGATCAAACAACCTGCACTTTTACTCCATCAAAAGCTGGAACCAAAATGTTAGTTACATTTAATTCCACTGCTTATATGGATGGACAACAAGGTACAACATCAGTTCTCCGTATAAAAGCAGTTTCTACTGAAGGAACTCGTTATTTAGGAATTAAATTCTATAATAAATGGGATGCCCCAGACCCTCTGCATTGGTCTATTACTTTGTCAGGAGATGATACACCAAGTCAATCTAGTGCAAACCAAATAACTTATACAGCACAGCACGCAGCTTGGAATTCTTATACAGGAACGAATGGTTATTCAGGAATAGGTTTCAACTCAAGTAGTGAACACTCAACCACTACTAATCAAAGTGATACCTGGACTATTATGGAGTACGAATAATGAGAGGATCTAAAACATACAAAAGAGCTAAGGCTATTGAAAGCCTTAAGCCAGGAGCATCTTGGAAAGCTAAAGGTGTTGATGGTGGTGATATTACCTGGATCAGTGTTTCAGGTACTCCGCCAACTTTGTCTGAAATAGACGCTGAAGTCACACGATTAGAATATAAAGATAAAAGAGTTAAAGAATATCCTTCTTTGGTTGATCAGTTGGATAAGATATATCACTCAGGTATAGATGCCTGGAAAGCTGATATCAAAGCAATTAAAGACAAGTATCCTAAGTCAGGAGGTTAAATGGCAGATAAATTAACGACAATAAACAGTGGCGGTATCGGTGATGATCAGGTAAAACCTGAAGATATGGAACACGGTACCCAAGGCGATATAGTACACTATACTGCCTCTGGAGTTCCTGTAAGACTAAATACCGGTAATGATGGCCAAGTTTTAACAGCTGGTGGTTCAGGAGCTAATGTTGGTTGGGAAGATGCTGTACCAAAAGATGCATCAATCACAGAAGCAAAGTTAAACGCTAATGATCCTACTAATGGCCATGTCTTAACTGCTGATGCTGGTGTAGGTAGTGGCTTTAAATGGCATCCAGCTGCAGTATCTTATGATGATTCTCAACTTCAAAGACAGATCGCAATGCTCGGTTTTTATCGAGCTATAGATCATACTAAAAATAAATATAATCTAAGCAATCAAATTATTGATGATTATAATGATGCATCAGGTGTAGATGCTAGTGCAAGTACTAATGAAGCAACAACTGGTGGATATTATTATGGTGAAACAGGTACCAACCCTACCGGTGGTAATGAAGTAACTACATATGGTAGTTCTCCTACTTATAGACAACATACATTTACTGCTGATGGTAACTTTGTTGTATCTGCTTCAGGTACTGTCGATTACTTAATTGTAGCAGGTGGTGGAGCAGGAGGCGGCTGGGGAGGCGGCGGCGCTGGAGGCTTGCTGACTGCTACAGGTCTTGCTGTAACCGCTCAGACTTATGCAATTACTGTAGGTGATGGTGGAACTTCTCAATCAGGTGCTGTTAGTAATACTGCAGGAAATGATGGAGAGGACAGTACCGCATTCGGCTTAACTGCAATAGGTGGTGGAGGCGGTGGATCTGCAAATAATGGACGTAACGGAGGTTCTGGTGGAGGTGCTGGTGCTCATGGTTGCGGTGGTAGTGGTTATCCATTCCAGTGTACATCATTTGGATCAGGTACATCGGGACAAGGTAATGATGGAAATAAAGGATATGACGGCGGCGGTGGCTGCGGTGGCTACGATTCAGGTGGCGGCGGTGGTGGAGCTGGCGCTCAAGGTGGTACTGGTAATACTTCTAACGGAGGTAACGGTGGAGATGGTGTCGCTAATAACTACCGTACAGGTTCTAACGTAACATATGCAGCCGGTGGCGGTGGTGCTGGTTATTCAGATGGTTGTAACCCTGGAGATAGTGTAACCGGTAATAATAGAACAATGCCTAACGGTGGAAGTTCTGGTATAGGTGGAGACGGTGGATCACATAACAGTGCTCCTGGCGTTAACACTGCAACAGCTGGAGACGCTAATACTGGTTCTGGTGGAGGGGGTGACCCTGATGCTCATGGAGCTGGTGGTTCAGGTATTGTTGTTATCAGATATGTAGATACAACATTCCTAGGCCCAGGTGGAGATTTAACTTTAGTATCTACAAATACCGAACATGATGGATCTAGTAATCCAGAGAGTGCTGATATAACTGTGCTAGTAGAGAATGCTCACGGAACACCAACTCTTAATACTCATCTTAAAGTTTACGCAAGTAGAGATGATGGTAGTAACTGGGTTCAAGGTACATTAGTATCTGCTGGAGATTGGGGTACTAATAAAAAGATATATGCAGCGCATGATATTGATGTCTCAGGTCAAGCATCAGATAAAACTATGAGATATAAAATTGAAACTACAGGCCAAGGTGCAGGTAGTAGAGAAACTAGAATACATGCAACATCCTTTGGATGGCGATAATTATACCTACTCCTCAACTGCCTAAAGCTTTATACATCCCTCAGATGTATTTAAAACAGCCTACAGCAGATGTTCCTGCATATAAACCTATAGTTATACCACCATCTGATTTAGAACGACCAGAGGAAACACAGGCAGAGGAGAAGGAAGAGAAAACAGAACAACCTGAACCTCCAAAACTTAAGATACCGGTTATCGATATACAGATGCCGGTACCTGAAACAGCGGTGGTAGTGACTGCTGTGACGACTGCAGTTATAGCAGTAGCGACAACTACTGTTACTCAATCTTTATTCGAACCTATCAAGAAGAAGGTTCAGAAACAACTACAAGCTAAAGTCAATAAATGGAAGGAAAACCGGAAGAAAAAAAAGGACTCCTCGGAAAGCTGAAAGATGCAGCAGAGGATCAAGAACACCAAATCCAGATCCTTGGTACATTCGTCAGACTTGGCGTTGTTGTTTGGTCTGGCTTTATCATCACCATGAATTATGTAGAATTACCTATGATTAAGAAATCAGGTAACTCAGATATCACGTTCGTGGCTAGCGTGTTTACTGGTGCATTAGCCACTTTTGGCTTGACCACTGGTAATAAAGATGGTAAAAGTAAACCAGTAAATTGTCCTATGGCAAAGAAGAAAGAAGAATGAAGAAATGGCTTTTACTCTTAGCACTGTTATCCCCCTCGGTAGCAAGAGCAGAGTTAGTCACTCCCCAATTCACTCAGGGGTCGATGAACTCAACCACTACAACGACCCAGGAGATAACGGAAACAATCGAAATCACAACCTATGGGTCTGCATTAAACAAATGGTCAGGAGACAATATAACCCACACCTCAACGTCTTCTGGCGGAATAGCGGATTCAGATTCGGTATTCAACATGACAACAGCTGGCAGCGACTTTACACTAGAGATAGTAACAAGAGCAGCCAGTCAGGTGTTAGAAGTCACCGAGATCGAAAGAGAGATAGAAACTACCTCCACTACGGTCTCATTATCAGTATTCTCACAATAGGAGTATTACCAGCGTATGCTGATGAGGGAGAAACCAAAAATGTATCAAATCCGGTTGCAGCAGCTACTGGAAATGTTACAAATCAAGCTGTACAATTCCAGAATAATGGAGCTCCGAGTCGTCAAGTCCTCGGGCCAAACATATCCTGTAACGGTGCAACAATGACCTTTAGCCCATTCTATATGGGCAATCATACCACTCCTTTTGATGATAACATGGACCAGCAAAGCTATACTGTAGCTGAGAACTGGGGAGCCCAATTAAACTTTATGGTTCCCCTAGATGGTTCATTAGTTGAACGCTGTAAAGCTATCGGAGCTAGACAGCAAGCAAAGATGGAACTCGACTATGAACTAGTTAGAGTTCTAAAATGTGCAGAGTTACAACAGAAAGGTTTTATGTTAAGGCCTGGTACAAGAGTGTACCATATGTGCCAAGATGTGATACCTATCGCTGCATTTAAAAAACAAGTTGCAGCTGCACAAGCTAAGCAACTACCACCACCACTACCTAAAACATGGTGGCAAAAACTTAACCCCCTAAGCAAATGATTGTATTAATTAAGCCTATTCTATTCGCATTCATCAAGTCCACCGCAGTTAAACAACTTATTGTTGATCTACTCGAAGGACTGGTTTCATCCACTGAAAATACACTAGACGACCAAGCTGTAGCAGTA
>VTLG01001238.1_pt1 | contig 15449 bp, 10 predicted proteins | sample 4694571 | NCBI WGS metagenome assembly VTLG01 (sample SAMN12604809, study PRJNA352737) | marine metagenome | biome: ENVO:00000447; feature: ENVO:00000209|ENVO:00000569|ENVO:01000036; material: ENVO:00002151; isolation source: viral sequences binned using virsorter ...
CAACATCTGCACCAGTTAAGTTGTAAGTTTGTCTCCACTCGTCAAATGTATCTGTTGTTGGTACTGTTCTATCTGCCATAATTTATCCCAATGCTGCACATAAGCCTATAGTTAGTCCTTGAGATGGTGATTTATTACAAGCCTCCACCAAGTCAGTTGGAGTTCCGGCAAATGTATTACCTAAAGTAGTAATGTCTCCTATATCTGTACACGTTTCTATATAGGTCTCCCTAAAATCTGCAAATGTTTCATTCGCTGTTACACTTCTAGCTGCCATTAATCAATGTCCTTAGCATAATTTTTATTTCTGTTAATTCAGACTTTATACTATTTATATCGTTAGTATTTGTTTCTAATTGTTCCTTTGCCTTTTCTCTTTTTTCTCTGGCTCGTTTAGCCCCCGCAAACGCTTCTTTGTTTACATTGAGTATAGCTCCTGTGGCCATATCTCTAGCTAAATCTTTATTACCCTCTACTGCTCTTAATTCCATAATTACGCCTGGAATGCAATCGCCCTAAAATCTTTTACCATTGGCGGCAATGACGAATTAGTTCCTTGTAATACAATCTTAATTGCAAAGGATACAAACTCAGCCAATTCTGTTCCAGCACCTACTGAATTCTTACCAACAAAATACTTGTATTCTTTATAATCATATCTTGTTTTAGATACTGGCACTGTTGAATCTGGTATTCCTGTTGTATTAAAAAATACCCAATCTATATCATCAAAGTTTTCTGCGGAGTCTGTTCGCAGAATCTTGTACAAAACTTTAATATCTGATGCTGACATATTAACAGCTCCAAATAATACTTGCAATGCTGTTGCTGATTGTGTCAATGTTACCTTTTTAGTCATATAAATGGCAGTATTATTATCACCACTAGCTGAAGTTGAGGCAGCATAAGGGGTAAGAGTTCCCACATCAGTTGATGTAAGAATCTGGTTTAATTTATTACCAACCAAAATAGCTCCCATACGACCGGTATCAATAACAGGAGAAACAGTTGCATCAGAACTGGTTAAATCCATTGTTAATCGCAAAGATTTATTACCAGAGAGTTCACTTGTTTCATTAATTTGGGAACAAACTATTGCCGGTGCATCCAAATAATGATCTTCATTAACTGGAACATTTATAGCACTAGCAGCTGTGGTTCTTGTAAATGAAGTTTGGGCTCCATTTACACTCGTCCCTGTCGTTGATTGTAATTTACCTGTTATAGTTGTACCCGGTAACTCCATTGTTTGTATACTGGGTTGTATAACATCATAAGAAAGGTTACGAGTACACTGTACTCCCTCTCCACCACCCGATACAGTTGAGCCAGCGGCTGTTGTAGTCGATATCATAAAATCATCTACACCGACAGTACCGTAGAGTGCAGTATGGGTTTTATTAATTTCTGTTAATGGAATACCAAACGGTGTTAATGTAGAACACCCAATCATATAGAGTTCCACAATACTGTTATCTTCATGTGCTGCCGCTGTAGTACTATCATAACCTCTAGTTGTTAGAGAAAGAGAACCAACACTCTTACTTCCATAGTAAATTACTTCCTCATCTATCTTTATATAACCAGTATTGGGAAAATTACTACTATCATCTATGTTGACAGTACCCGTTTGACTGTTTGTTATTGCACCATTTAAAGCTGTCGGTGAAACTTCTGACTTAACTCCACTAATAGTAACATTATTAGTAGATGCATACATACCATGATCCTTCATTCGTACTCTTACATAAGCGGAAGTAATACTAGTATCTATTGGGTTGTTAGGTAGTGTAGGAATACCAGCTTCCTTACCACCTCCCAAACGAGCTGGGATAAGTAAATCACTTCCCGCTGTCATTTCTTCATTCACTACAGCTATTGCACCAGTATTAGCAATATCAAATACTGCACGATACAAAGTAAACTTCAAATCTTCATACTGGGACGGAGTCCATGTAGAGGCATTTTGTGATTTAAACAATGACCCCAATGTTGGTTGGGTGGATATCGTTCTAGTACCACCAACTTCAACATCACCAATTCTAGAAATCCAAACTTTATACTTTGGTGAGTTCGATGCCAACACAATACAAAATTCCTGTTGATATCGGATGTAAATAGGCGACTCAAAAGTAAAAGTAGTTGAAGTAGCCGCTGTAGTAGTATCTAAATTAACTTGTGAAGGCGTCAATGATATCTTACTAAAAGGTAAAATCTCATTAGATGGATAACCATTTACAACACTACGAACTTCACACCACACTGGAAGAGTATCATCCTTCGCCTGGAAGAATACATCCAATTTTGTAATGAACATACCCTTATTCTGGTCACACATAACAGTTTGTGCCAGCGGATCATACCATATACCAGATGTTGCTGTATCTTGCTGAGATATAACTACGTTAGTTTGTATACGTTCGCCCGTTACGGAACTATTTGAAATCTCAGCATTACGAACATTCATTATTTCTTCTCGTTTTGTTTGAACAAAACCAGAAGCCGTATATGATTTTTCAGCTGAAGTTTCTACAATACCTTGAATCATACTATTTGTAGAAGAATCTGTAAGTCTAAATGTTCTGGTACCCACTCTAAATCGTTTAGTGTCTGTATTCGGAATCTTAAATCTACCATAAAGAGTTCCTACACTATCACTTACAATTTGCGTACCATAAGTTTGGTTCGTAACTGCAACACCAGAAGCGTGTTCTTGCGGCTCTATAAATTGATTGCCTGTATTTCTTGTCAAACCAGTAAATGTAGTAGCAGTTAAGCCAGTATAAGTCATCTGTTCCTGTTGTCTAAATGTCTGACCAAAGGAATCTGTTACAGTAGTATCTCCTACACCTAGAGTTCCTGTTGTTGGGAAGCCAGTTGTAGAGACTACTGTAATACTTGTAGCAATTTTAGTTACTGCATTAGTTAATGTTGTATTTGAAGCACTAGTCTGAACTGGTTTTGTATCTGCATTGACATCTACTTTATCAAAAAATGCATATACTCTTGTATTAGGCTTCATACCTGTTACAGTAAAATTAATATCTCTTGTTCTCATCCACGGAACGACATCAATACTTACCACTCGGTCTCCCATACTGACTTGATCCACACGTTCCACCAAACGAGTATTAGTACCAGTACGTCTTTGTCTTTGATCTACTGATGTAACTGTTGACCGCATATTCTGGCGCCACGGTCCACCTCGATTGGCTAACCAATCTTGGGTCGTAGTTCTTAAATTACCTGACCATGTTGTGTTCCAAGAATCCCAAATCGTTCCCAGATCAGCATTACCCCCGACTTCTCGAAGCATCTGTTCATAGTTCCCTTCTACGTCTATCGTAATCGCAGGAACTCTATCTTCATCCATCCAAAAATCAGAATCAGGTGTAAGAGTCATGTTACCCGCCCATAGTGTAACACTAAATGGGTTTACACTTTCCGCTCTACTTGCATAAGGCTGTGTTGTATCCGGTGTATGAGTATACGGTAAGGTAATAATATCACCTGTCTTTTGATAATAGTTGGAAGTCCGTTGAACATCTGTTGTATTTTCTTCTATAAGAGTAATATTATGTTGTTTACTCTTGGGACGCATATGCCCTCTACCTGGATCCATAGAACATTGGTAATCATCAAGTAATGTATTACCTAAATTATGTCCATAAAAATTATCAACTAAGAAGCCTGACTTAAATCTATCTAACCCAGCTTCATCCAAAACTTGAAAACTGTCTGTTTCTCTTTCAAGTAATCCAAGAGATGTTGCATACTCTAAATTCTGTACTCTGGATTCCAGTTTACCAATATCATTCATGGTATATCGTCTATTATACTCATACTGAACTATAATATCAGTTTCTGGTTTAAATGTAAATGGCGCTACTGAAAATCTAGCCACTAACATATTAACATTTTCAGTAGCCGGATATCTTGGATCTTCTCCTGGGATGCCTGCAACATGAATAAAATTACCTAACTGATCCAGGTAAAGATAATCTAAACGGCCAAGATAAAAATCAAAAGTAATAGTTGTATTAGAATCTGGAACTGGTAAATTACCGGCTGATGCACCACTTGACTCAAAGTTTTTATTTGAAAATGAGAATGGACACGTTGAAGGCGCTGTTTGTGTTTGAACCGCAGGCCTCCAATCTAGTGCATCCCTTAATTCATAAAAACCAACTGGGGCTTTAGATTCTGGATCTACTTTAGTCGATCTATATTCGGGAATATCAGCATATGCTACTTGCCCTGTATAAGAATCTACTGAAAAATAATCACCGGTACCGTGTGAGAAATAATCGTATACTATTAATAGTTGTCCCACAGGAACAACTGCATCCGGTTTTCTAAAAATTCTACCAAGATCATAATAAGAATCTCGTTGTCCTGTATCTAATAGAAAGCTCGATGTGACATTTCTATCACCTGGGGTAGTAGCAGTAACAGTACCCATATATCCTGACGTACCACCAGTAACTTGGTCATTAGTTGTAAATGTTCCTGTCAATACAACATACTTGATAGTAGTTGATGGAGAATTAACAATAACTCTACCAGTAGCCGCTGTAGAAGTGCCTGTAATAATTTCACCTACGGTAAATGTACCAGTAGAATTAGAAATTGTTAAAGTAGGTGTAACTGGTGTTGTACCTATTGCAGCTGATTCATATACAGCGTGTAATGCATAAGCGTCTGCATATGACAATGAAATGTTTTTATCTAATACTCGTTCACCAAAAACATCACTTGCTGTACCAGTAACAGAATCTGATGCAATAGTTTTGGTGGTCATCTTATTAGCAGTTTTAGATTTTTGTGCCTTTGTACCTACAGTAATTGTAGCCATCAAAGTAACATCGGCCGATGTTCCTAACAGAGTTACATCTGTAATTGTCAGAGTTTGTGTTCCTGTTCCGGTAACAGTAGTAGTCCCAGCCTTTGTAGATGATATATCTAAAATAGTACCATTAGCCTTACTACCACTACCAGTTGCAGTAACAGTTAGTGTATAATCTCTACCAGCACTAGCCGAGTAAAATGTTTCACCAGCATTTGCTGTAAACGATACAGCACTTGATGCGTTTGTTGTACCAGTAAATTGTTTTCTAAATGTGTAAGATGTATCGGAAACACCACTTTGCAATAATGTTTCTGTATTATCTTTGGGTGTCTTATAAACGAGTACTGTTTCTTCTTCTTCTGCAATCTTTGCTCGTATTCTTGTTGCTTTGGCTGAAGTAACGGCAACAGTTGTACTAGTAGGACCCGTTCCTGTTTGAGCTATAGTAATACTCAAGTTACTGTTTATAACACTAACTCTAAATTTTTCCGTAACTCCAGAAGTACCAGTTGGTAGTTCAATAATATCTTCTACTTGCAATTCTGTAGAGAATTTAGTATTCGTTCCAGTTACAGTTGTACCGGCTCCTGTTGAAGTAAATTCACCAGTTAATATAAGAGATTGGTCTAAAACTATATCTGAAGTATAATCTATAGGAGTAGTATTTTGATAAATTTGTTTTACGTCTTTATTAAAATCATAAGACGTAATAATATCGACTGTAACTGCACCAGGGTTATCACCATTTACACTACTTGCTAATACTTCACCAACTACAAATGATCCTTCTAGTTGCATTAACTCGATGACTGCACTTGTAGAAGCCACTACCGCAATACCAGTTGCTCCGGAAGTTATTCCTGTAACAATAGCATCAGCACTGATCGTTCCAGGGATACTCCCACTCATATTGAGTCGAGTGAACATTGTAATATCAAACAAGTAGTTATGATATTGAGCTGTGACTGCCCCTACAGTACCCGACTTATATTCAAATGATCGTGATCTAGCATATCCTACATTCGTTCCTACTGCCGCACCTGGAGTAGTAGTTTGTTTATTATACAATTTTACAAAATCAAATGGGTCTATACTAGATCCCACTAAAGATATATCTGGCTGACTGTATACATTATCTACTTTTGCATAGTTTCCTAAACTAAAAGGTACAGTATCATTCTGAATCCTTTTAGTAGTTCTGGCTTTATCAAAATTTACAAAACTAGCCGTTTGTGTTTCTACTTCATACCCATTTACATAGGCTTTACCTGGCGCAACTACCAAAGTATCTTTTGTTTCTACCCCGCCTTGTGCAGCAGTATAGATACCTCGATTCGTTCCATCGTTTAAATTCTCTCTGGCTTCTATATCAAAATGTCTGACAACATAATCACCGGATTCATCATCGGTCCTACGTGCCAGCATATCAGCCACCACCGCATATTCTGTGGCTTTCTTTCGATGTACTATGTTACCATTATCTACTCTTGCTAATTCTACAAAACCGGTATCAGCAGTTGATGTTAATGCTAATTTCGCAAGATTTAAAGTAATCTGAAATCTGTGAGCACCCTTTGCTGCATAGTTAGAAGATCCCTGTGCATTATCTAATAGATTAGAATCCATTTCTGGAGTAACTAATGTTTCTACTACATTAAAACCAATTCGATATGAAGGTGTATTGGTATATTTGTCAAGTAAAATAGTTTGTGCAGTATTTCTACACATAAAACCATTAATAAAGAAAATACCAGCAGTCACACTAGCGGCTGAACCTGTTGATGTAGCCAAAGAAGCTTGAAGTTGTGCAGATGCTACATTTGCCGCATAACCTGTAACAGCTCTATCAGCCGAAATTTCTTCATCGTCAGTAAAAGTTCTTGTAGTATTATCCGTAGTGTTAGAACTAATGTACTTTACCCACAAAGTATTAGGATCACCCCCGGTTACCTCAATTGCTGAATTTACAACCTGGGCCGTTACACCGGAAGTTGCCCCTGTAAGAATAGCCCCTTCTTCATAAGTAGTGGATCCTACAACACCTCCGGGAGCATATTCTGATAAACGACCAGATATTGCGGTGGGGGTAGGTGAACCAAAAGTAGATTGTAATTTTACTGCGAAATAATTATTATCATAGGCAACACTTCCTGGAATAACAATCGTTCCATCTTTAAAGAAATGGTTTCCAAACTGTTCAATTTGATTTTGTAGAATCGTTTGGAGTGTTGTAAGTTCTCTCGCTTGAACTGCAAAGCCCGGTCTAAAAAGTACACGGTAAAAATCATTATCTATATTAAAAGAGTCCCAATAAGGGGATACATTAAAATCAGTAGTTGCTGCCATTTTAGAATTCCACTATTAGCTTAATATTTTCTGTTTGGTCTGTTGCCCTTGAAATGGGGGCTCGATCTTCAACGTAAATGTTCTTACCAGAATAATAATCTATTTCTGGATTAGTTAAAGTACCAATTGTACCTGTTTGACTGGAAGCCGATGTTACTACTTCAGCAGCTGCGAAAGCAGTTTCATCACCAGCTGTATTAACACCTGTCCATTGTGTTTGAATATATTTCAAAATTCTTGTAGTAGAATCCCAAGCAACTACCAAACCCTTTGCACCAGAAGTACCACCAGTAATAGCTTCATCTATTACAAATGTACCAGGTGTAGGTGAGGCATCAAACGTCATTGACTTCAATGCGTTTCTTGTAGAAGCCGTAGCCACTGTAGCTGTACCATAATTATATGGATTAAGAACAATACCCACTCTACGAAAATCCTGATCAACTACAAAGTCGCCAGAACCTTCTGTACCCGAAATTGTAGTATTAGTCATTACATAAAAACCACCTAATTCATCTACTGCATTAAAGCCGTGACCACCAGGCGGGCCTATAATAGGTGTTACAGTTGCACTTGTTGATGGTGTACCAATACCACTAATATCATCAATAGCACAATCTGCAAAAGTATATTTTGAACCAGCACCAACAGCTGCAACCGAAGTAACAACACCACCAGAAACTATAACTGTAAATGTTGCAGCTGTGCCACCTCTTAATACTCCATCACCACGCAATGTTTGTGTTGAATATGTGCCACTTGTGTAACCAGCTCCACCGGCCATAATCCTATAATTTCTAACAGCCCCATCTACAGCCGCACCAGAAACCGTTGAATTAGTTGCAACAGGCATAAAGTCTGCGGTTAAGAAATCCGTAATCTGTGAAGTTGTTAAAGTGTACATATACTTCCATACATACCCATCGGCAGTTGTTAATTCACTATTCGATGTTCCTGTAGGTTCTACTGTAGAAGCTACTGCTGAACCACCACCTACGGTAGGCGCTCCCGGTGAGTTTCGCATACATTTATATACATTGTTTAAGGAACTCAATACATAAAAAAGTGTAGTTGATGCCCAAAGATTTGTACCGTTATTGACGGTCTTTACAATGTCAGATGCAGTAGATGACCACTGGGCTCCATAATCTCCTCTGTAGTAGTCATATGTCGTACCTGTTGTCCAGTTATGTCGGGGTATTGCATACTGAATATCTGCGGCCTGAATTCTTTTTGCCGCAAGCATATCCCGATAGTACATATACTCGTCATCGACGTTATCTAAAGGTGTGGGTGGTGCAGAATCAGTACCACCACCGAAGGGAGTTGTAGCTGTCCAGGGTTGTGGTCTGCCTACGAATAAGTAGAAAGACGTACTTGCCTCTGCAAAAGACTCGTAGAATTGCTCTGCGTTGTTAAGTCTGAATTTATTTGTTACGATTGCTGCCATGGCATTAGTTCTCTCTAATATTTATTAACTATTTATATGGATTAATTAAGTCTTCCACATGGTTATTTCTGTTGGTGCGGAGATATTATTTTTCCGCTGGGGATAAGTTGCAATATCCCCTATTGTTAATGCAACCCCTCTCCAATCTGTTGCCCAATCTTGTATTCTGTAGCCTGATGCTCCAGTTTGTGTTCGTGCCAATCTTACTAACGTAAGGTTCGCATTGATAAGATGTGAGGTGGCTGTAGTTCCATTAGCCCCTCTTGTTGCACCTGTTAAGTTGCCTGCACCAGATGCTGTTGATCTTGCTGTATATGTTATTTCTTCATTACCTAATTTAATCGTTCCTTGTGTTGGAAGATTATCTGTAGCTGCTACTGGTATAGTAGTTACTGAATCGTTTAGAGCACTTGTAATAGTAGTCACCATATTCAAATAAACTGGATAGACTGCCATACTATTGAATGTTCTACTTGATGCCGCAGATGAAACCATCCCATACGAGAATTTCCATTCGTCTGCATCTCCAAGTCTTGGATGAAATGCATACTTATCACCTGTCATATAAATCGGCGGCTTGATTATCTTAACATAATGGTACAATGTTACATCTCGAAATCCTCGTAGACCGTGTATTGAAACTACAGTAGCCGTACCTGTATACACACCAGACATTGTTATACCTTCTCCTGTTGAAAACAAAACAGAACCAGGTGCGCCAGGACTATCTCCTCCGGCAAGTAGTTCATAGTATAAAAGATTTACACCGTGATCATTTGTAGTATCAAGTATAGCTGTAGCTGTAGCTCCTGAAATATCACCAGTTATTAATGCACCCTTCGTAATAATTCCACTCGACCCAGAAATTCTAAATGAATTACCATAGTCAGCGGGATCGTGAATACCTACAGCGGGATTTGGATTGATTGGTAATTGTTCTTGAGTACCCAATCTACGTCCAAGCAACATAGTGTAAATAACTTTGAACAGTGGTCCAAGTCCCACGATGGAAGTAATATTAGCAATTGACTGTACTGCCGTAGCTATATCTACTTGTCCAAATACAGCCCAACCTGCAGGGTGTACAGACGCAAGTAATTGATCTCGCCAAGTATTAATTGAGTTTGAAGATTTTACAACATAAGAAAAATCTTGATAATAATAACTATCTTGGATCTTCTTGGTTTTTTCATCTATAAAACCATCTTCATTTAAAAATCTTCCAGATGTTTCACCTAATACTCCATCATCAGCTTTAAGAGATACTGCCTCATAAGAATCTAAAAGTGCAGTAGATCCTGAATTAGACCCTGTAATAGTTTCTCCAGATTTATCAGGCCCTGCTGAAAATGTTCCGGTGATAGCATTCAGTTTTATAATGTTTCTATCAGCATCTGTTGCTTTATAGATACCTGTAGCTCCAGACGTTCCACCTGTTACCGTTTCATTTAAAGTAAACCCGTCCGAAATATCAGTACATAAGAAATTAGTATAAGCATTAATAGTTACTTTATAATCATCCGATCTCGGAAATGTAGCATCAGTATAATGAGCACCGGCATCTAATATAGTAACATCTCTAATCTTACCGACATTTAATCCTTTTGCATAGATAGTAGCCCCTGTTCTAGAGCCAGTTGTGGGTAAGGTGAGTAAAGGTAATTTTGTATAACCGCATCCAAAAGTTGTTACAACAATATCTGTAACATCTCCATTACCTGTTCCCGATTCTTGGGCAATTTTATTCCCCAATATACCATCACTAAAGACAGTAAAATCTTCCAATACAATATGGTCGATTGCCAACATATCGTAGGCTTCTTCTTGTTTTACTTCTCCAGGTCCAGATGCAGTTTCTAATTGTATCTGACCAACTTCATTTTCTAATTCTATTCCCCATTCACCTACAAGATCCCCGATCTCTGGAGAAATAGCACCATTCACTAAAGATACTTGAGCAGCTAAAGCCGCACCATTAGTATTAGTATTATTTACTGTAACTTCATCACCTATTTCATATGCGGATCCACCCTCATCTACAATAATAGTATCCACATCTCCTGCGGTAAGAGAGTCTATTTTAACAGAAGCATCACTACCATTATCTGCTGTTACGGTAAGAGGATCAGTTATATCATAATATTGGCTAGATGTTGAATTCGGAATATCGTATTGGGTTACAATACTAATAAGTTTACCATATACTGTAAGGTCGGGATCAGCATTAGATGTGGCCGTAATAGTATGGCCTGTTACAAATGTTCCATCTACACTGCTCGTACTTATAACTAATTCGTATACTTCTTCCCCTCCATAAAAATAAGAAGTTACACTATCAATAAGAGCTGTGGCTTTACTAATAACAGCATAAGATTCCAATCCTCTAGCTGTTTGTGCGGTCTTATCATAAGCACCGCCAGAAAGGATACTTAAATCTACAACAGCCCTTTGTGTAATTTCTTGTCCTACAAGTGTAAGAAGATCCGAAGTACCCGGTAAGGAATCTTCAGTCATTACTTGAGCACCATCTTCCATTAAAATGAATATATCACCATTAGAATCGGAAGAATCTTCCATTAAAATGGTATCATTCCCCGGAGTTACTCGTAAAATTTGATCTTCTGCCCAATTACCATCTGATACTCGTAACATATCCGTTTTGGGATATGATAATGTAACATCTTCATCTAAAAGTATTCTGAAAAACAATTCATGACCTTTTCTTGTACCTTTTGCACGATAAAGGTCTTTAATATTTTTTAATAGATTTCTTTCATTAACGCCGGCGGTTAAATTTCTAGGAATTGTTCTTAGGAATGCTTCTTTAAATTGGGCAAAAAATGAATCAATAGTATCATCAACATCTGCATACTCCATTAACTGTTGAATATTCTGAACTGGATTTGCCGTATAATCTGATATGATACCAGTGGCATTTGAAGTACTACCTATAACCTGTTCACCAATAACAAAATCATTTTGGGAAGAAATAAAGAGGCGAGAATTTGCATTTATATCTTCTACTTGAATTACAGCTGTAGCTTTAGATGTTTGTCCTACAATTGTTTCACCATTTACAAAAGAGCCAGTTGTGGTTTCTTCTGTTAAAACTTTATTAGTTTGACCCGGCCGATATAAATTTGTATCTTGTAAAGTAACATAATTAAGAGTAGTAGCACCTACTGCTTGATTTTCTAAAATAATAGCATCTATAGAACCTAAAGTAGTAAGTTTTAATTCCGCAGATTCCATAAACTGATAATAAGCCTTCATAAAGGATATGAAGTTTGGATTATCAGCCTGAACAAAATCAGGCATCTGCGTTTCTATCTGTAGAGAAACTTTATCTTTTAATGTAGACATTCTTAATAAGTAGAGCTAGTCGTATAATTTACACCGGCATCTCCGGCTCCTGCAGCGATTGTATCCGCTGTTCCTGTTATGGAAAGATTAACCGCATCTATTTGTAAAATCTGATTACGAACAGGCACTACATCATTAGATGCAGGCTGTACTGTTATTCTTATTAAAGTACTAGTGGCACCATCAACATCACTTATAGCTGAAATATTAATTTTGGTAAGCACAACATCCCCTGTAGTATAATCTACAGTACCAACTGAACCTGTTGTTAAATATACTTTAGAAGTACCTGAAATATAATAGGCATTTACTATTCCTACTCCATCATCTTCTAGATAATAAGTATTAGTAGCATCACCTGTAATTTTAAATCCTGTTGAAGAAAGAATACCACCCGCAATTACACCAGTAGTGCTTGCTGCATGACCAGAGTGCGGATTAAAAAGAGCATTGGAAAAACTAATTGTATATTTTAATGCACTAGCCAAAGTGGGTTTAAATGTTTTACTCATTTTGATATTAGTAATGTTATTTAAAATCGCAGGATCCACTTCATCTATTAGAGTAGTAAACTTTGAATATCTAAATACAGTTTCAAATTTCTCTAATGTGGTAGAACTATAATTAGTTACTGCTGTTGTAACAAGAGCTGCCAAAGCTGATGCAGACTTAGTTGTTGCATTAGCATTGTATTTAAAATTAATCGTAGGTACAATTTTAGTTGTTTCTAAATCTATTACCTCTGGCGTAGTACTTACTACATTATAATCCTGTAAAAGATTTACAATAGAGGCTTTAGTTGAAGTCGTTAAAGTGGTACCTGTATTAGGCAAAATACTAATAAACACTTTCCCATAAACTGCTGGACTATTATATTCACCACCCCATACTGCTAATGCTTTTACATTAGGATATAACTGAGGTATAATCGCCTTATAATCTGAGGCTGTTACCGTTCTATTTTGTGCAGCATAACTAAAGGGGGCATTATACTTTATCGTATCTATCCCTTCGGGGTCTGCACCATCAGCCGCTGCAGTTTGAGTAGCCACTGAAATATTACCGAACCCACTTATACTACCAGCGGCAGTAAATGACTTAGCTCCATTTGCCGCAGTTCCATTTGTTACTACATAAGATAAATTAACAATGTTTCCATCTATCAAAGCCGAACCAACAACACCATCCCCAAAATAAACTTCCCATTCCCCTTCTAAAGTTTCTTGAATAAAATAAGCATTAGTTGTACTCTTTACTTCCACTAAGTTATTAGCTTTAGTAAATGTTGTAAGAGTAGAATCTTCTGAACTTGTTTGTACTGAAACTGACAGAGTAGAAACATCCACATTATCATTATCTAAAATAAATCTCTGGTCTGCATCAGAAACATCTACAGTATAGGTTGTTGTTACCCAAGTACCTTCATAAATCGGAATATTAGAATAGACATAAACACCAGCAGTTGGCTGTAATGTTCTAGCTGTAATATTTACAAACTGATAATTTACACTTGCAATCGTTGTATTAAATGCATAACCAGCTGGCATAACTACCGAAGCAGTATTAGCATTTTGTACTGTTACATCTACATACGCCACAGCCGCCTTTGTAGATACTGGTGTATAACCTAATGACTTGGCATGAGATGTTACACTGTTACGTTTTACTGCCGTATCAAGGAACATTTCATTAGCTGCCATGTTTGCCATGAAGGCATTATAATGTGTATTGTATGCCAAGGTATCAAGCAATACTGACATACCAGAACCTTCAAAATCGTAATCTGTAAATTCGGTCTGCCCCTTTAAATATGTTTTCAAATTAGATTTAATACCATCAAAATCTAATTCAGTAATGTTCATCTTACCTTTTGTGTTTATACCTGCCATTATCGTACTCTCTCTAAAAGAACATCCACGGTTTGAATTTCTGGATCATTTTTAAGTGTAAAAAATATTCTAACATTTAATGAGTTATTATCCATCAGCCGAAACTCTGGATCGTCCACTTGAACATCTGTTAATGTCACCCTAGGCTCATAATTTTCTAAAACTGTTTCTATTCTATTCCGCAGTAAATTTATCGTTACTGGTGAAAAGGGCTCAAATAAAAGATCCCTAACATGAGAAGCAACCTCAGGATGAAATGGCTTCTCAAATCTATTAGTTAAAACTAGGTTACGAACAGACCGTTTAATGTCTTGAACGTCCGTAACCATAGTTACATCCCCCGATACTGGATTGGGTGTAAAATATAAACTTAAATCCTTATAGATGTATGTACTACGTGGACTATTATTGACACCTTCGGCATCATTAAAGCCTACGTTTATTTCTTCTGCGGGTCTAGCCATTGTGTACTATTTATGTTACTTTCCCTGTCCTCTGTACTTTTTGTGACTTCGCTTTTTATTCTTATTCTTCGGACGAGATCGTACCGAATCCCCAATAGATGTTCTCTTTTTTACTGCATCTCGCCTTGTATTCGGTAACCCTTTTGCCTTCTTCATGTCCTCTGATAATTCTTTTTCATCTTTCCTGTTTTCTTGGTCGTTGTTTTCTTATTATTATTGTGATGATGATGGTGATGATGTTCTTGTAACATCTGTTTATTGGCCATAAAATCGTACGGCCAAGCTATTCCCATCAAACCCCATACAACGGCTAATACTGAAACTGCCGTCCACGGATCTATTCCGTTTAGTCCTGCTATACCAAATACTACTAGAGTGATTCCACCCCAAAGTTTTTTTGTCTTTAATCTCTCTTTCAAATTTTTACTATCCATTATTATCTCCTAAATTATTAATTACGGTCCTGCAAATACTGTAGATGCTCCTGCTGCCACCGATGTACACCCAGTAATTCCATCTCCTATTCTACCACATCCTTTATTATTTACAAACACCGTTGTGCTACCAGTAGCAATCGGAGCTGAATGTCCTGGACACGGAGGAACATCTGGTGGCAATAAATGTGCTGTATTATTATCACCCTGCCGAGACACTCCTAAATTTTCTGCAAATACATCAGAACTTTTATCTAGTCTAGTCATACCGGTGCAATGTGTTACATCAGCATCACCAACTCTAGTTACTGCTGGCATTTCTTTCTATCTCCATTAACGCTTGTAGTTTATCATTAAAGACTTCCATATAATCATGATCTTCTTGAGTATGTGGTGACTCAGGCCAATCTGGATTAAACTTTATCACATGGTCAAAAGTATTAGGAATATTATCGTAATCAGTATACGTTATTAACTCCTCACCGGTCTTTATAATAAATTCTCCTTTCATGGTCGTGTACTATCTTCTACTCTTACTACTGCTGGCATATACTCTCCTTATTTTGTACTGGCTATTGTACAATTCCATGTAACTGTTGCTGTATCACCTTCCTTAGTCCAACCATGAAAACGTCGGATGTTTGAAAAGGCTCT
>VTLG01006405.1_pt1 | contig 15448 bp, 33 predicted proteins | sample 4694571 | NCBI WGS metagenome assembly VTLG01 (sample SAMN12604809, study PRJNA352737) | marine metagenome | biome: ENVO:00000447; feature: ENVO:00000209|ENVO:00000569|ENVO:01000036; material: ENVO:00002151; isolation source: viral sequences binned using virsorter ...
ATTACCTTGAATTGCGTTTTTGTCGTTGTAACGCCTTTTTTTCTTCTTCAGATTTAATTTCATAATATCCAGCCCAATAGATAAGCTCTGCATGAGTCATACCCATTCTGAGTTCTTGCACTGTCTTACCAAGTTCTGTTGCTAGGAAAAACTCAAATCTTAACCAGCTATCCCCAACTATTCTTTTTTTGCTGTATCAATATCTAATTCTATTTCATTTAAAAATAACTCGAGCTCATTTAATACCTTTTCTGGAAGCTGTCTTTGCAATATAGGAGCATCTGACATATCAAAAGCAGGTGATCCATCTTCTTTTTCTGCCATTTGGCAAAGAAGTTGAGTTGAAATGACTAAAGCATCAGCATTTGGGCCAGCTAATTGTTGTGCCTTAACTCTTGCGTATCTTGTTATGGGCTTGAAATAAAGAGATAGTTTTATTTCTCCTTTAGAATTTTTTACATCAAATTTTCTCCTTGTGACCATTTCATCTTGAAACGCCTCAAGAAGTACATCTGCGGTTCTTTGTGTCGCCATAAATTATTTAAATCTCTGAGGTAATTGTGCCAGATGGCTTGAATGTAATGTTAATAGTACTTACATCACCTATAGCTGAACCCTGCTCAAAGTTTGTTATAAGGCCGCTGAAGCTAATTTTTTTAGTTCCGCTTGCACTATCAGGAAAAAGCTCAAATGATGCTGTTGCGGTGTCGCCTGTAGTCAAGATGCCGTCCATAAATGTTGCAGTCTCACCAGAGGCAGCGTTGTCATATTGAAGAACAGCAGATCCCTCACCTTCAATAAGTCCACCAACAAAAGACTTAAAAGTGTCACCTTGAACGGTTGTTTCTTGAGTATCTTTAGTTATAGACATTGACCATTCTCTAGTCCCTAAAACTGGATTAACTGAAGAGCCGCCATCATCAAATTTGACTTGCCCAACATCACCTTTTACAGCAGCCATAATAATAAAAAGAAATATTTATAATTATATTAACCTTTTTTCAGTTTTTTTACAGCTTTTGATTTTGCTTTTTGTTTTTCCATATAACGTCTGCATTTAGGATCCCAATACTTTGGATCTCTTCTTCCTTTTACAGCTTCAATAACATCAAGCATTTCTTCAGTGATTTCAATCATGGAATAAGTGATTCATATAATTCAAATGTTATTCTAACCTGAGTTTGAAATTTGCCTTCAGGACTTGATTGAAATATCTCAGGCCCTACTGGTGGATCAAATCGCACATCAGAAACTGTAATCCTGTTAAATAAATTTCTTAATCTTTTAGCAATATCAAAATTTACACTTGCTCCGACCCCCTGTTTTGTATATATATTTAAAATAATAAGACCCACAACAAGATTTGTGGCGGTAGTAGCTGAATTAGGTGCTTGTTGTGTAAGGTATTGACTTGCTCCAAAGCTAGTAATACATTGAATATACTGATCTACATTAGAGGCATCAAAAGGTACATTATTAAAAACTAATGGTATAAAAGGGCCACTAGTAAACTCTTCAGTCAATCTTTCTTCAATAGTTGCCCTGACTGTGTTTAAATCTGTAGCTGCCATCAAATTCTCCTTTTAATTCTTTCATATTCTCTTCTAGCATATTCTTCAAGTTCCTTTCCAATAATCTCAGGAAATCCAGCAACGGTGTTTTGTCTGGTTCTATAGACTCCACCCCATGAGGGAGGAAGGTTTGAACCAAAACAAACAGGCTCCGCATAAGCAACGTTATTAATAATTGTCCCAGAGTATTTTTTAATATTTGTTTGCCAACCACTTCTTAATCTACCTGTGTCAACAGGAGTCTCAATTTTTACTCTTGCTGTCCATTTTAAAGTTGTAGCTGCAACTAAATCCTGTATTGCTTCTTTCATCACATCATCTATTTGATCAAGCCGAATTTGTCTGGCCATAATCACCTCAAAAAAATATCAAAGCTTATTGCTGTATTATCTTGTTCATTTGTATTGATTTGAACTACCTTATATTCTGTTCCGCTTATAACTACACGATCAAATGTTGTAGGAGTAAAAGTTATATCACCAGCAGATATAGTAAGTCGTTTGTCTTGACTAGAAACTAGATCAGTCACCTCAGACCTCGTTACATTACTCACAACACCTTTTATGTTGACATCTGTTTTAACTTCACTCATCGAGCCAGTAGTGGGATTATATATTCCAGTCGTCACTCTTCTATAAGTTATAGACCCACCAGTAGCCTTGATTGCTGCTGACGCTGCTTTCTTAAGTGCTGATGCAATACTCATAAGTAATATGCTATGACTTGACCACTAGCAAGAGTAATACTTGTGATAACACCACAAACTTCTGTTGAGGCTTTCATTGTAATGCCATTGATTGTTGAAGAACCGTTTTCAGTTATATTCTCAGCAACAAAAGTAGCACTGGCATCTGCAAGGCAATGAACCTTTCCAAATCTGCCAGTATGGGCATTGGTATCTGTGATAATGATTGCTGCTGGATAGTCGTATGGCATTTTAAGACCTCTTGATTGATAGATTAGCACTTCCCCCTATTCTAAGACCTTTTAAATAGTGGTCAACGATAGGTGGTATGCGGTCAACTCCTACTCTTCCATAAAAATTAGGAGTTACGTTAATATTTCCTATACTCATAGCTGCAAAATCCTCCAAACCACTTAAGCCGATACCATTTTTGTTGTTATTAAGATAAACAGCAAGTTCGATTTGTGCATCCTTCACCTCTGGAGGGATCTCTGTGTCTGTGTAGTAGTCTGCAAGAATCCTATTAGGGAAAGATAAACCGTAAAGATCTGTGTATTGGTCAGGGACACGAACACCGCTGCGTGGCCACTGCCTTGCTTGTGTGTCAGATGCTTTTGCTCCTAAAAATTCTTCACGATCAATTCGTCTAGTGCTAGAAAATAATGCACGATTTTTTTCATCATCAGTGCTGTTTCCCCATGCAACTACATCATCAGACTGAGTTAGCCCTTCTACAAAAGAATTAGCCTCAGTCAATGTGACATAACTATTAGCTGTCGCACTACCGACTGTCGCTACTATTGTGATCGCCATTTACAGATACCTTTTGAGACTTGCGTTTTGGTTTTGGCTTTGAGGTGGAAACTGAAGCCGCCTTTTGAGCAGCTTCGTTTTGTTCCCTCATTCGCCTAAAAGCGAACATTCCCATTAACTTGAAGCACCCTTGAGAGCAACAAAGTTAATTACAATCGCTTCACTTAATGAGCCAGATGATACGTTTGCAACAGTCACTTTAAAAGATCCTGATGCCATTGTATTGGCGTTCACTAAATAAGAACCAGCTGTACCAGCAGATCCATGACAAGCAACAACTACATCTGTAGCTGCAATCTTGCTGTTTGTAACTGTGAAAGTTACTTCAGCCGCTGCCGCTAAAGCTGCGTTATTCATTGTGATTTGACCTGACTCTGTATTTAGAGTTACACCTGTTGATTTGTTGGTGGCCTGAGTTACAGTGCCGCCTGTTGTTGGGCCAATTAAAGACCCAGCAGTTACATCAAATAAAGATGGCATAATTAGTTACCTCTAGTCGTTATTAGAAACAACGGTAGCTCTTACGATACCGATATTCTTTGTTTCATAGACTTTCGACCAAGAGCCTACAGTTTCAAGAACTGATCTGTTTGGGTTAACAGTTGTCACTGCATACTTCAATCCGACTGGATGATAAATGTAGTGGAGATCAACTGCCATTGCTTCCTCTAGTGCAAGGATATCTCTGTCAGTTTGTGTTCTTATTGGAGCTTGCTCACCAGTAACAACAGCACCAGCAGTAAACATGAATACTGAGTACTCAGTGGAACTTCCGCTTCCAGTAGTAGGGATATCATCAGAAACGATTACATTCAGCCCCATAAATTGAGGAACTGTTGGACTGCCAAATGCGTTCTGGATAGAACCACCTGACGCTGTAGCTCCGCCACCATTAACATCACCAGCAAGAACAAAGTCAACTGCTCTTCTTTCAACAAGGTCGTAATACACTTTGCTGTGCATTGCGATTGTTGTAAGCTTGCCGCCTTGATCGCCTAGTAATGACTGAGCTTTTGCAACGTGTCTAGGACTTAATGCTGTTGGTGTATCACCAGACTCAGAATCAATAGTTAGATCAAACAATGCTGAACTGCTTGAGTTTGCATTGATAGAACCAAAAGCACCAGTCAAGCAAGAATATAGATCCTTCTGTTTCTGGTTGTTTACGTATGCAGCCATTTTCTGAGCTATAGCAGCCATTGGATCTGTACTGCTACCAACTGCAAGACTAGCTAAATCTCTTGAACTGAAAGCACGACCTCTGTGTAGAACAGCAGCGATCTGATTATCAGCTTGGATTTTTGATGGAGTTAATGATGTTGAATCTGAAAGAACCTCAAAATCTCCTGTTAAGTTAGCTTTATAAAAAGGTATTTTTACAAAGTCGCCACCAGCGGTGGAAGATAGATTTAACTCTGCCAAAGGTTGCACAACCCCACTTTGTAGAAAGCTATCTGTCTGAGTAGTAGCCTCGATTAAGTAGGGTGTAAACACCTCTGGAATAATTAAATCACTGCGAACTGTCGCCATGAAATTAATTAGATATGTTTACTTCGAGGCACAACCTCTAACATGGCACAACCACGTTGTCTATATACTAACCTGTAACTGCGTTTTTGAGCATATTATATTTGTTAATGTCTGTTCTATATAACCTAGCTTGTTCTGTAAGGTTGAATGAATCAGGTGCGAATGGGTTTTTATCATTAGAAACAAACTCAGTCTGTACCTTTGTTGTCGTTGCTCCACCGCCTTGAGGTCTGGGATTTTTTTGCACCCATTGAGGCATTTGAGACATAGCCCATTCTTTGACAGGTGTTCTGTTATACCCATCAACAACAACAACTGTGCCATCTGCTTCCCTAGCAAGCTGTTCCTTGCTTATACGACTCAATACATATTGAGGGTCGTGTACAACATCAGCAAGTGCTGTTACTGCTGGAGCTTCAACTTCAAGTTGTCTTTTCTCAGCTAAAAGCTGTTCAATCTTTTGTTTTTGCTGTTGTTCAGCCTCTCTGTACTGAGCAGCTAGTTTTTCTGTAGCCTCCTCATATCTGCCTTTTGCTTCAAGCTCTTCCTGTTCTTTTTTCTGCTTGAAAGCAATCAAAGCATTTACATCTACATCTTGAGGTACAGCTTTTGCAGCTTCCTTAGCTTTCTTGTAATCATCTAATATTTCAGAATTAGATTTTCTTAGTCTTTCAACTTCTGCCTTCAATGCAGCCATTTCCGCTGAGTTATCAGGCTTGATTACTTCGTCTGCCATAAATAAAAAATTTACAATTATTCACAATACTAGCTCCACTTTGTCCTGTCTGCCCAGAAAGCTGCTGACATTTTACCTTTGGCAATATTTTTAGCGTGTCTAGCCTTAAAACTCTTGCGTTTTGCTTTATCTGCGGCTGATTCACCCTTTGTAGGTGGTTTATTCTTTGCTCCCTGCATACCAAACCTGATGAGTTTGACCTTATCGCCCTCTTTTGCTAGGACAACATGAGATTTTGTTGGGTGTGATGGAGTTCGCTTTGGTTTATTAAAACCAGACAATCCAAACCTTTTAAGTCTTGGGTCACTCATTTGCCCTTCCTCTTCATTGCCATATTGTGTGCTTCAGTAAATGAAACCCCTTCTCTCATCTTACGTTTCATATATTCCATGTGAGCCTTTGTGTGACCATGAGCTTTCTGGTGCTTTGCAAGTGTGTTCTTTTGTCTGGTCGTCAGTCTCACTTCTTCTTCCTCAACAAATCAGCATCTGCTTTTCTTGCTCCACCTTTTCCAGAGATAAAACTATTGACTCTGCCCATAGCCCATGCACCCATAGGAACATTTCTTGATCCACTAGACAAGTAAGCACCTTGCCCACGCCTGTAGACAGCGGCAAGTTGACGATAAGTGAATCTTGATTTTTCTGCCTTAGCTCTTAGACTTTTTTCTACGGCGGCGGACAGTGGTTTTCTTTTTGGAGCCATCTTGTTTTGTGCGTGATTTGGATACTGCTTTTATATCAATAAACTCTCCTCTTTTGTAAGCTTCCGCAGTGCGTTTGATTTCAGATGCCTTTGCACTCTTATTCTTGGCCCCGCTGAGATACTTCTTAGCAACGCCTGTTTTTTTATCTTTTGCAACTTTGCGAAATCTTCTCACTTTTTAGTTTTCTTTTTTGTTTTTTTTGGCTCTTCACCTTGCTTTGTGAATTGATAACCCATTACTTTTTACCTCCTTTCTTTTTCTTTTTCTTTGTGCCTTTTGGCTTCATTGACCCATAATGTGATGGCATGGCAATAAAAGTAGCTGACTTTATATTACTTCCTTTTACGCTTTTTAGCAGTAGATAGTGCTATGGCCTGTGCTTGTTTTAATGTGCGGCCTTCTTTCATGAGGAGCCTTATGTTGGCACTGATAGTTTTCTGTGACTTTCCTTTTTTAAGTGGCATAGTTTTTATGTATATAACCTTTCTAGCTGTTCCAGAGTTCTTTCGCTACCATCATTGCGAATCATTTTTCTCAAAGCCGTTTGGCCTGATCCTGTCTCTTTTGCTAATTTTTTAAATATTCTTACTTTACCTTCGTTACCTAATGTTTTTATTTGTAAATCTCTATCTTGATTTATAAGCCAGTTTCCGTATGTTGTTCCCTGCGGAACTCTGCCTGTAGCTGATGGTCTGGTATCAAGTTGTGTTGCTGGCGGCTTTTCAAGGTTAGGATATTTCTTTTGCAAACCATCAAAGTCCACAACAGGGACAGTAGTAGATCGACAATTGAAGTGTTGCGGTGGTGTTGGGCCATTATTGTAATCAAATATTTGTCCATCAAGTCGTTGACATATAGCACTTGTTCTAGAATCCAGCGTTGCAACATATTCATATTTAGGGGCAACCTTTTTATTTGCGGCATATACAGCCTGTGATGCTTGATTTGTTACCTGATTAACAGATGTTCTTACGATAGTCTGAATCTGATTATTAGCTAGTTTTGTAAGTTCTCCTCCAGCAAGTGCTAGTTGTTTGATAGACAAAGGACCAAAATCAGCAAAATCAAGCCTACCAATCAGTCTCCTAGTAATTTGATCTAATGTCTCACCAGCAAACACTCCTGACCTAACTGCTAAATCTAATCTTTCAACAGAGGATTCTGCTAAACCTCTAAATGCTTTGCTTACAGTTGTTCCATTTGGCAACCTAATTGCAGCCCCTTGAGTTGCAGTAAGGCTAAATTTACCAGCCCCAAACTTAACAAAATTATCTTCAGTAAATGCTTGACTTGTAAAGATATTTACTTTTGATGGATCAGTCATGATAACTGACTCTGCATACTTTGGACTTATGGCAACACTATTGATAGGAACATCACCAGATGCTGTTACCTTCCTAAGTTCTTTTTCAACAAAATCTTTTTGTAATACCGTTACACCTTGCAACTCTTTTTTAAAATCAATCGCTGATTTGGTTGACCATGTATCAAGACTATCTTTTGACTGTTTGATTATTGCCCTGAGCCTTTTTCTAGTAACTGGTGCAATTATTCTTGTCCCACCTTTTGCTATCTCTGCAACCTGTCTTTCATTAATAGATCTAAGTTGATTTACTGCATTTAAAATTATTTCGTTATAAGTGACTGCATATTTTTTTGCAACGGCATTGCTATACCTATTTAGATCAATAGTTTCCCTAAAAAATACCTCTGGAGTGGACATTTATCATTCGTCCTCTATGTCCGCTGCCGCATCTGCTGGCTCCGCTGGCTCCTCCCTTTCTGAAAGACCTCCGTTCTGCGTTATTTCAATCTCATCTTCAACGTCAAAGTCATCACCAAGTATTTCTCCAGCTGATAACTGGTTCAATAATGTTTCCTGACTGATAGTACCAGAGGTAAACAATGCAAGTAATGACTGGATCTCCTGTGGCTCTAGCCTTGAAGAAACAAAATCCCTGTTAACAAAGCAGCTGCCAGCATTAGGTTCATTGAGATATTCGCTATGAAACTTCAAGCAGTTATCAACAAGGTCTTGCATTTGTTGGGCAACTACCATCATTGTGCTGTCATTCTGCGATCTATCTATCCTCTTGGCCTCTGCTGTCTCTCCTACTAATTTTTGACCCAGCACCGCCGCTAGTGACAATGTATTGATCTGATCCTTAATATCATCAAGCCTTTTGAACTGACTGTCATAGCTATCTCCTGATGGGCTGATATATTCCATGCGTGACTCAGGTGGCAATGATAGTGCTTCACTAGGGCCAGTTGTTATCTCATCTGCATTTGGATAGCCAAAGACTGCAAGCAATGGAACAGAACTGATATGCAAGATATTGTCCAAGTCAGACTGGATCTGGTAATGCTTGAGGTTTAGCTCTGCAATGTCATACAAAGGACTGCGGCTTTCATAGAATCCGACCCTGTTGGAATAGGCAACAGCAAAAGGTATTTTATCCTTCAAGCTCATTTCACCTTCTTCATACAATTTATATTCGCCCTTTTTGTCGTCTTTTCTGTGGATTTCATATTTACCACGTTCAAGCACCCTGATCTGAGATATTACCTTCTCACCATATTGACCATCTGGCTCAACAACCCTTTCCAATAAACGAACTTGTGTGAGTTCCCTTGCCCCTTCTATGATCTCAGTTCTCCAACCTAAAATATCCTCTGGCTTATATGTCACCCAGTATGGCCTTGCTTTCTCTCCTTCCTTTGGTGCATCTACTAAAACACCACAATGTCCAAATGAAACAACGATTCTTGCAGTCTGGTAAAGCCAAATATTCAGATCATTGCCTTCTAAATCAACATCAAACAGCTGTTCTCTAACTAAATCAGATACATCATCTAGTCTTATTGGCTTTCTAACTAACATTCCTGACAACATCTTCTCGATTCTCTGGAGATATGGAACTACTGTTGATCTTGCTAATCTGCGATCATAGCTGTCATCTACTTCTCTTTCTAGCTGAGGCAAATATTTTCTATGCTCACTTCGAATCTTATATGTACCTTCCTTCAGATCTGCTATCAAATCCCAAAACTGTGCCATGCGTTGATAGGCTGCATTAGGGCTTGCAACTGTCGTTACAGCTTGAGTGATGGACTTATTGTAAATATTAAGTGAGCTATACACGTTTTTGCCTCAATAGTACCATGATTTTAATATATTCTAATCCCTGTAGGTTTGCCCGACCTAGCATATAATGGATTGAACTCACGCCATATCAAATACCCAAGAGCATCAGCCATATGGTCATAGCCTGACTCTTTATCTGGTTCTCCTTTTTCTGTGTATGACTGAAGTTCCATTGATTCAATTAGCTTTCTGCAACTGGCATGGATTTGTAAACGGCTTTCCCCTTTGCCGTTACATAATAAAGCCTGTACGGAAGCGACCCTATCTCTGACTGGCGGGTTGCTACGGGGGCTTTGATTGCTGAAACCATATCCAGAAAGTATCTCAATGTCTGTCTGAGTTGCATTTGTACTCCTGTTTCCTCCACTAGCATCTGGGTATATGTAAATCTTATTCATAGGGTATCTGGATTTAATCTCTTTTGCCAGAGCATCTGTGTCATAAGCAGCTGATATTTCGTCAAATATTAACAATTTTTGATCTTGGACAATACCGATCACAGCATTAGTGTTTTGAATGTTGAAGTCTATCCCAATTCTTAGCGGTTCCAGACCAATATCAGGCTTAATGTTCGTAACATTCTGCTCTCTGGTAAATCTAGAATAGACCATTCCTGTGCTCAAATTCACAAATTCACCATTGAGATAAGCGGCCAACATTGATGGGTCGTAGTTGGCCTGCATACGTTCAATGAAGTCATTAGGCAAATGTGGATTATCTTCAGTCCTCATCTTGATTAGCTGCCTATCTGTTCTCTCTTTTGCTTCGTCTGTACCAAAGGTGTTATATAACCAGCGAAATCCTTCTGGTGTACTGGCTGCACAAAACTGGCGAACATTACCAGCCCTTAGTCGTCCTAGTATCTTTGGGAAAGCTTTGTCGGCAATAATCGGTGATACAACATCTATTTCATCAACAAGTACATGGCTTAAGTTAAGACCGATAATCCTCGACCAGTTCTCGAAGCTGCGGCAAAGTAGCTTGCTGTCGCCTTCCTTGAAATGCAAAGTATATTCTGGAAGCGGACTAGCTCTAAACGTATATGGGATCTCATACTGCTCAAGAAACATTTCAAAGTCTGTTTGCCAAATATCACGGATCAATGGGGCAGTTGGCTCCATAACAGCACCAATAAACCCAATATTCATAGCAGCCAGCTTGACTGCCATACTGCACAAAGCTCTTGTCTTACCAGCACCATATCCAGCAGAAAGCCCAACTATTTCATTCTGGTTATCAAAGAACTGTTGTTGCGGTGGGTGTAAGTCAGCCCTAATCCTATCTAATAGCTCATCAGTATCAATATCAACATATTTACTACCTATGTGATCTAATACAGATCCTTCTTTGTTCAGAATACTCAAGACATCACCTGACCTACCTTAGCCATTGAGTTTATACAGCCCAAAGCCACTGTAAGTTGCCCTGATTTCCTAGCCTCTTTTGCCAGTGATGCGTACTGAGCAAGAACTTCAGCCGTAAATTGTCGCCTATCAATATCAAAATCTTGCTTTAAGATTACAGTTGCCTCTTGAATATATCTATCTATCGACCTTTGACTAACACCCCACTCAGTTGATGCAAACTGACTTATTTCTGATCGAACAGTACCAACAGACAAAAGCTTTGCAACTTTGTTCACTCTGAACTCATGCTCATTCTTGCTAGTTCTGCCGTTAGACACTATAAAATTATGGTTTTTATTATTCTAAATGTAGCGTCAATCAATAGTTTTTGTCGATTCTTCAATACCAAAAATAAATTTACTCTGATTTTCTTGTATCTCACATAAAATATTTTCTAATGCGTTTATTGTTGATCTTATCTCTTCTCTCCTATCACAAATATAAGCACACATCTTTTGATGATCGTTTCTGAGATCATATCTTATGTTTGTGGACTCCCAATACTTGTGAAGTTTTTTTTGAACATCTAAAGTTCTGAGATAAGTTTCAGCTAAGTCATTAAGTTCTTTTAATGATAAGTTTTTGATTTTTTTCATGGTTTTTGTTTCTGTTGTTTTTGCTCTTCCCAACTTCCAATGAGGTATAAAAGGTCAATAACACGCTTTCTTGCGGCCAAGATGCGGTCATTGTTAAAGCTATCAAAGTCTTTATTCTTCATAGAGATTTCATTTTCAAGTTTGCAAGTCGATCTTTTACTTTTTGAACTTCTAATGGTAATTTTGCCTTCTTATTAGAAATTACTTTATTCATCAATTTAGTTGTTTTAATCCAGTTTTCTTTTCTGATGTTATGGATTTCTCTTACCACTTCAATATCAAGATTTACACCAATGTTGTTTCTAATAGTTCCATCAAGTTCTCTATAGCCTTTGCAGATTAATTGGTTATCATCATCATATTTTGCGTTAGCAGCTGCACAGTAACAAATGAGAGCTAAATCCTGTCCACCACAACGTTTTCCTGAGTCATCTATATCATAATCAAGCAAGTGATGGTTTATTAGTCCATCAGAATTGTGAATTATTCCAGAATCGTTACAAGCATGACATTCGTAGTAGGGTGCTTTGAATGTAACTTCCCGATCAATGGGTCTTCTTTTGTAGGTTTTCATGGTGCTAAAAGGGGTGATTTTTAGGTTTTCTAAATGTAATCGGCTTTTTATCCAGTGTCAATAAATATTGTTCATATTGGCCATTTTTGATCCAGCGGTGAGCATCACTGAATAATGGTGTGAACTTATCCTGTTTTAATTGCTTTGTTCTAGCTCTTATATCGGCCTCAAGGCATTGTTTTAGTTTATCCCTTGTCTTTATATCTAATTTCATAAATTCGTTATATGCAAGCTTTTTTGACAAAGAAATAACTCTCATGTTTTTTGGTATTTCCAGATAAGTTTTCCAAAAAGGTTCAAAGCTTTTATTTTTATAGATATTTGTTTTAGATAACATTGTTTTAGTTAGGGTCGTTCTCAACGACTGGGGGGGTAGCTGAGACATACTGGGGGGGTAGTTATTAACGACTGGGGTAGTATGTATCAACGACCCCGCATGAATACTGGTATCTGGCACAGGAAGTGCCTTACATTGGCTCCAGATGTTCACCCTGTAGCAGTTTGTACGTTGCCCAAACTCATCAACTCTATATTGTTTTTGCAATAGTCCTAGCTCTTCAAGTTCAGCTACAGTCTTGATAACTTTGTCTCTGCACATCTTGGCATCTTTAGCGATCTTGGGATAACTAGGCCAAATGTTTGGATAATAGCTCTGCAATACCCACAACACTGAAAGTTGATATGGTGTGACTTTCCCTTTCAAAGCTGTCGGCAAAGCGATGAATGGGGTATTCTCTGGAATAAAGCTCATTTTTATGGAATATATAATTCACGTTAAAGGCATGGAATCTGCTCCACAGGGAAGCAAAAAACACGTTGGTAATGGAATAATGGTTGAAACAAGTAAACGTCTAAAATCATGGCGAAATCAGGTTAATCTTAGGGCAAAGTTGATAGTGGACGATATAATCAAAGAACCAGTTGAGATAGAGGTGGTGTTCTGGTTCAAACGTCCGAAGCTTCACTATCTCCCCAACGGCATGATTCGTCAATCAGCCCCTGTGTATATCACCAACAAAAACAAGGGTGATCTGGATAAACATTGCAGAGCCTTACTGGATTCTCTCACTAAATCCGCATTTGCTGACGATAGCCAAGTTGTAAGTTTACACGCTGTCAAAAAGTATTGCGAAACAGAATCTGGAACTGGTGCGACCATAAAAATAAGAACTATAAATGAAGCGAATCTCATGGGTGGCCTGTCCTAAGTGCCAAGAATACACAGATCAAAAAGTAAGAAGATCAGACCGCAACTCAAAGCACGTTATTGTCAGACGTAGAGAATGTTTTAAGTGCAGTCACATATGGCACACAATCCAATATCCAGAAATGATTGTTCCTGATATAAGGGCCAAATATATATTGGTTGAGTAGTCGGGTGATGGATCGGCTCTTCGCGTAACCGCCCTGCCTTCCCTAAGTCTCACAATAGGTGTTGTATAGCTTTCAGACTGGCTTTGCAACAGTCATCAGGCTACCCGACTCATAATTCATTCAATGCGTGTTCAAGAGAATAGACAACTCTGGAAATAATGCCAGCGTCAAGATGCTCTCTTGCGATACCAGATCCAGCTGGTGTTGATGGGTTCTTCTTCAAAAACTGTCTTAGCCTGTGGGCATCTTCAGCTTTGATGTTGAGAAAAATGTTCATGTAGTTTTTCAAATACACGAAGTTGTAATCTCTTACACTTTGATATTAACCCTTAATTCAGTGGATCATCAAATTCTGGGATGTTAGCTGTGTAAATAATATCCTCACAATTTTGTATTTGTAGCTGTATCAATGCAATCTTTTCTATAGCTGCATAGACCTCTTTTTTAGTTCTAGGCTCACAAAGATATTCAATAAACTTTTCTGATTCTTGCTCCAGAAAAGCTTTTTTTAATTGATATTCAAGTTTGTCCTGAGTCATCTTGAGCCTCTTTGACTTCTTGTAAAGCTTGAGCAAATTCAAGCCTTTTAACAAAATTATCACTCAGCCATTCAGCCATTGCAAATCTAACAATCTGAGAGTGAGAACAACCAAATGCTTTGGCCAGAATATGAATAGCGTCATAGTCTGACTGTGAAGCTGCTCTAAAATAAATCCTTTCTGAATCCATTATTGAGCCTCCATTATTTCTGACATCATTGCAGCCAGTTCAATCTCCTTTGGCAAGTTATCTTTAAGCCATTCATGAAAAGCCATTTTGATGACTTGGCCTTTTGATGTGCCATGCAGCTTTGCTAAGTGACAAAGAGCAAAATGATCTTGCTTAGAATAAGGAGTAAACTTAAAGCTGTACTGACCCAAGTTTGTTTCTTCTGGTTTAATTGACATTACTAATCCTCCGTCATGATGCAAATAATTCCTCTTAAAATATTTCTTTTATTTAGTTTTTCTTCATCAGTTCCATGAAAGACGTTGTGCTTTGAATCTGTTTCGATAGCTTCAACAAGTGCTTGCTTTGGTGTCCTACCGCAGCAAATTGCAGCAGAACAACCATCATCACTGACCCTAGCAAAACAAGTTACTGAGCCATCACCTAACACAGAGGGTGAATAATTGAATCTGCAAACCATGTCATGCTGGCCCTTTAGTGGAACATGAATCTCAATAAGTCTGCCTTTGTTGTCTTTTTTAGCTTGAAAATTCATTACTTAACCTCCTTGATTGCTTTAATTAGTTTAAGAATTTCAATTTTGTCTGACTTGGCTTTTCTAAGCTCTTGAGTTAATTCTTCGATTCTTTGATTGCAACCGATAAGTCTTTGGTCGCATCTGTCTAATAGATTTTCCTGATAGTTTGCGTATGGCATTTGTTTAAGGGGTGATAGGTGAATAAAGACCCCACCAGTTGAGGTGGGGCTGATAGGTTATTGGTTTAGATAATCTTCAACAGATACATCTGATTTCATAACAAAGTTTCCTTTGTAAGTACAGGTATCATCTGCGTCAGGGTGGTTTGTGAACTCTTTTTCAAGCCTTTGTGTCTCTTGCCACTCAGCCTCAGTTCTTGGTCTGCCTAAGTTTGCCTTAGTGTTTTCAAGTTCGTTGTATCTGGTGATAATTTCTTGAATAGTTTTCATTTACTTAGCCTCCTTTTGTGTATTTTTTCTTGCTAAATAATTGATGAAGTTTTCGTTTAACCAATATAAGTCTGGGCCTTCAACTATTGGGCATCTATGCTCTATGTCAATAACGCCTTTAGCTTCAAGACTACTTATTAATCCAGCAATCTGATGCTTTGTAAATCCAGTTTCTAGAGCTTCATCTAAAGTGAAGCACATATAAGCTGGGTCACCATCAAAGTGTTGGTAACCTAGTTCTGGGTCGTTGAAGTCATCAAAACAAATTTCGCCACATTCAGCGACTTTTGCCTCTTTTTCTGTTAGTTCGTAAGTTCTGTTTTCCATTTGAATCCTTTGCGAAGTTTGAATAATCAGCCGATCTCTCGACCTCATATATATATAATAACATAGTTTTCCACAATGCAACCTATGGAACCTATATTTATTATTATTGTTATGAATCTGTAACATATCACATAGGTTCTTGACATATACATAAGGAACCTTTATATTAAGAAAGCTAGAGATAGCAGTTCTTCGTTGAGGTTTTATGACAACAACTCAAATACAAGCTGACAAAGATCAGCACAAGAGAGACAGATTCAAGGCTCTCAAAATGCCAAGAGTTAATG
>VTLG01009940.1_pt1 | contig 15445 bp, 19 predicted proteins | sample 4694571 | NCBI WGS metagenome assembly VTLG01 (sample SAMN12604809, study PRJNA352737) | marine metagenome | biome: ENVO:00000447; feature: ENVO:00000209|ENVO:00000569|ENVO:01000036; material: ENVO:00002151; isolation source: viral sequences binned using virsorter ...
TTGCATCACTCATCGTTCCTCCCATCAATACATTTATTACATAGAGGAATCTCAAAGCCATCATCCTCAGTTTCTAGTATCACATACCACTGCACATTCATGCAGTATTCTTCGCAGTCAAAACATTTCTTAAGGTTCTGTACTGGTTCTTCTGCTGGTAATATTGTTAAAGCCATTACTCACCTCCTTCCACTAAGATTATGCTAATCTTATAAGCCTCAGAGTCATCATGATTTATACCTTGTTCATATCCATTTTTAAATGCAGTTATCTGCTCCAGGTTATAGTCTTGATGAGGTATTAGGGTCATGTATTCAATATATCCTTTACCACCAACTTGTTTTTGTAGAACTTGTATTGCGTATTTCATTATGCTACTCCTTTTAGATGTGTTTCGATTATAAAGTTAATATGTTTACCTACACTGCGATGGTTCTTTTTAGCATCTTTGTCTAATGCTTTTTTAAGGTCAAGCTCCATCATTACATTTACATTCTTTTTCATGATATACTCCATGTTATTAGTTTAATTATACAGTACCAGATGACCAGGCTTGAAACAATCAAGCCCAGCCATACCCAACCTCTTTGGCTAATCATTGGATTCTCCCAGTTAGTCTTAGGAAGTCCATGTGGGCACTTAGAAGGTTATGGTCAAAGTAATGCCTTGCTTTGAACCTATCCTTAACTATCCAGTCCATATCATCTAGTTCTGGCTTTCTATCATCATTATTATAACCAAGCTTATATCCATGGTCATCTAGCCAATCTTGTAAGTATGTTTTCATATTCATTTTGCTACTCCTTAGTTAGTTTCCAGACCCTAGGGTTTCTAGGGGACCCATGAAGGACCCCCCTCATCAGTGGATTTACTTAGTCCAATCAGCTACCTTAACAGCATAAGCATCTTGACTTGCACTCCTCCTTAGTGTGCTTATCTGCTCTTCTAAGCCCTCTATCTGCTTTTCCAGAGAACTTTTAAGGCTCTCTAAGGTATCTATCTGGCTGTCGTTTTTCTTGCTTATTTCATCTGCTTTTTTGTTTCTATCAATAAGAGCATCTAAGAAGGTGTGGATGTGTTTAACCTGGACATCATGGTCTCTTACTGTCACCTCACTAGCACCCTCTACAACCCTAGCATCAAACTCCAAGCCTTTATACTCAATAGTACACCAGGCGTGAGGTCTATCGTGGTAATCATCACAATCAACAGCCACACAATTCTCCATCTTACTACACTCACCTGATAGCTCAGTGATTACCTGCTCACAGTGAGTCTCATCAGCTTCAAGAAGCTTAGCTTTATTGTTGTCTTGGTATACCATACGAAACACATCTGGCATAGACTTTTCGATTCTATTAAAGCAGGTACTCCACTTGGCACTGTTGGTATCTTTTGACCATTTATATTCGTATCTACCACCATAGCTTGTAGTTACTCTAGGGACAGAATATGAGAACCCATATCCTTGCTTTTCCATAGCTTTCTCTACTGAAGAATAGGCATACCCATTAGAAGGCTCAATATCGAAATAAAACAATTTATCACCAACTCTATTATCAATAGTGCATTGAACCCTAATATCATTCTTATTGGGACAACCACCATTCTCCACCCAATACTCAAGAACCTCATCTAATGACATATCCTTTGTAGGATTCTCTTCTTCGATGTAATTATCATCCTCATCATAGTGTCCTAAATTTCCCCACATACCCTTTAAGAATGACTCCATAGGGTAGTCATCTGGATTAATGTCTTCAGAACAATGCTCATCAAAAGCCTTCTTTAGGTCACCTAGGACAGCCTTAACATCACAATCCTCAAGTAGCTTCTTGCGAGCATTAATGTGTCTGTTTTTGATTCCATCTTCCATCTTCTTAGCAGCGCCTTCTAGCTCTGGTCTGAATAAGTCAAAGAATACATCACAGATTTCAACAACTTCACTAGTTTCTAGCATACGAGACTCATAAGACTCATAAGGTTTACCAGTATCTGAGTCATACTTGGTGACGCTGGTGTATTGACAATCATAAACCATGTGAATCACATTATCTTTCCATGTCCCATGCTCTGAATCTTTCACCCAAGCTTTAAGTTTATAGTGTTGATGTTTACCACCATTGAAAGAATATTTCTCGTAACTTTCATGACGATATCCCTCTTGATTATCGAAAGTAAATTTATACTCTACATCATCCTTGACAAGTATACCACTAAAATTATACACACCAGAGTAATGTGTTCTATCTGCTGTAATTTCCTTAATCTCAGAGTTGTTTATAAACTCAATCGCATGAGTTGTCATTTGTTTATTTATTACATTTTTTACTTTTTTCATGTTTGCTACTCCTTATTTGTATTTTAAGATAATATTATTTAATATTCTAAAGTTGTCTTTTTGATTTATCCAATCTAGCTTTAAACTAGCCACATTAGGTCTAAACCAATCTAAAGTATCAAGCTCTTTATGGATTTTTTTAAGTTCATTTTTAGCTAACTTTAAAATCATTTTATTTTCTTCACTCATTTTGCTACTCCTTAGTTAATATTCAATTTTAAACAATTCCTAGAAACTACGCAAGAAAAATCTTTATGTTTCTTTCATATTTCTTTAATCCTCCTTATAAAAATAATTATATACTTACTTATTAATAAGGTGATTCATATCACATTTTATCCTTATACTATCGCTATGATAGAAGTATGTTTATTTGCAGTGGGCGTTGGTATAGGTTATGGCTTATCAACGCTCTCTATTTTTATGGGCAATAAGATGGCTAATAATATGGTCAGCAATTTCACTGCACCAGTTCAAGTGGAAGCTGAGCCAACTCTCGACACAGAAGTGAACCCTTTATATGACTTTTCTACCTATGAAGAACAACTTAAAGACTATGTAGGTACTGATACCACTGATAAAGACAGCTACATACCTGATGATGAAGAGTTCAAAGAAGTTAACTAAATGATACCACAAGTAAAAAGAAGCGATAAGATTAGAGGAATATTATCTAAGGTACTTACAAAGAATTATAAGCAGGGCAAAGGAATCATGGGCAAGGGATTAACGATAAGAAAAAAATCATCCATTAAAACCATTTAATATAGGCTGAGTAATTGGATAAAATACCTGAAAATAAAGTAGATAAATTCTTAATAAAATTGATGCGAGGAAGCAAAAGAATCAACAGAATCTTATCAGAAGCATGTGGAAAAGCGTACGAAATAGGCTTCCAAACTGGAATGGTAGAGGGAGCTAAGATTAATGGTAAAAAGTATGCAAATAAGGTCAAGAAAGCCTTGAAAGGGCAGTATAAAGCATGAGCAATGACCCAATAAGAGATGCTAAGGGGAAGTTCGTTAAAGGTTCTATCCCTAATCCTAATGGAAGGCCCAAGAAGGGTAAGGGGACTGCTGAACAATTTAGAAGTAATCCAAAGGCGTTAGATATATTAAATAAGGTAATAGAACAGGCATCAACACTAGGACAAAAGGAAGAGCATAAGGATGCCATGAGCTGTGCTAAGATAGTAGTGGATAAGATTATCCCTACCTTAAAAGCCCAGGACATATCAATAGAGACAGATGGTAGTGCAGGATTTGTTATACTACCAAAGGAAGAACCATCAGCGAAGGAGTAATATGGAAACCTCACGAAGGTGCTCAGACCTTTGCCTTATCAGTAGGTGATTGCTATGAGGTATTGTATGGTGGAGCTAGAGGTGGTGGAAAGACTGATTGTGGTATGGCATGGCTACTAAGAGCCACAGAGTTTAAAGATGCTAGAATGCTAGTGATTAGAAGGAATGCAGATGACTTAGCAGATTGGGTAGATAGAGCACATAAGATGTATCCATATGCAAAGATAACTGGTAAACCAGCAACGATTAAGTTCCCATCAGGAGCAGTGATTAGATGTGGACATCTGAAAGATGAAAGTGCGTATACAAAGTATCAGGGTCATGAGTATCAGAGGATACTAATAGAAGAGCTTACACAGATACCATCAGAAGAGAGTTATCTAAAGCTGGTATCAAGTTGCAGAAGTACAATAAAGGGATTAGACCCAAAGATATTCTGTACAGCTAATCCAGGTGGTAAAGGACATCAATGGGTAAAGAAGAGATTTATACAAGGGCATAAGCCAAAGGTAGCATTTAAAGGTAAAGGTGAGAACAGATATAGAATGTACATACCAGCAACAATAGATAACAACCCTACACTCATGAAGAATGACCCAGAGTATGTTAACTTCCTAGATACACTACCAGAGCCATTGCGAAGTGCATGGAGACATGGTGATTGGGATATATTCGCAGGACAATACTTCACAGAGTGGGATACCAGTAAGCATATAGTAGATAAGGAAATAGCTACACAATTAGGCTTTGGAAGAGAGTACAACAAGAGATACTTAGGCATTGACTGGGGATATGCGAATCCATTTGCATGTGTATGGATAGAGGTGACACCAAACAACAGAGTGTTCTGCTATAAAGAGCTATATGGTACAGAGAAGCATCCATCAGAGTGGGGACAGGATATACTAAACATGATAGGTGAAGAAGAGATATTCATGAGTTTAGGAGACCCATCAATGTGGGCTCGTAATCCAATGAGCTGGAATGCATCCCATAGTCCAATGTACACAGATAAGTCAATAGCAGTTGCTTTAGGAGCGTTTGTACCTAACCTAGTACCAGCTAATAATTCAAGAGTAATAGGATGGCGTAATATGGCTCAACTAATGCATCATGATAAGAACACCATGCCTAATTTCTATATACTAAAGGATACATGTCCAAACCTAACAAGAACAATACCAGATATGATAAGAGATGATAAGAACCCAGAGGATATAGATACAACCTTAGAAGACCATATATGTGATGCACTAAGGTATGCACTAACCCATACACAAGCTCCAATTAAACCTCCAAAGGTGAAGCCTTTACTCCAACAGAGTATAGAGAAGCTACTAGAGTTTGAAGATAAAGATGAAACTAACTATGACTTTACAAGGATGAATTAATGATAACAGGAAGTCCATATATAACCAATTTCAGCAGTAGGATAGTCGTTCATGCAGAGCTTACCCATACAACCTATGGCACAGCTCCAGTACATATAAAAGTGACATATGATTCATCAGCTATAAATGGTGTAAAGCTAGTATGCACCCCAGCATTATGCTTTGGAAGGACAGGTAGTCTTGGTTCTGGGCAGTATAGACCTATGGCAGGTAAATGGGGTATAATAGAAAAGAAAGCAACTGCAGGTGATATCGTTGATGTAGTGATACAGGGATTAGTGACCTACCCAAATACTAAAGGTAGTGGTCAAGTTGGGAATTTAATAGATGGTTTGAGACCAAACTATCATATGGGCTCTGCTAATGGATTTAGAGATGATGGGTTCTGTTATTTAGAAGCCGAACCAGTAGATGGTGCAACAGATGAATATAATGCGATAGCAAACAACTTAGGAGTTGTTGTTAATTATGGTGCTGATGGTCAGATTTTAATATGGCAGGGCGTAAACACCCCTTATTTATCAGACTATTCTCATGGAGAAGCACATCGAGTACAGGCTAAACTACAAGGGACATACTCAGGTGGTGATGGTGCGTCTATAACAGCTGGTTCTCCAGTGATGCTTTACCTAGATACAAATGGAGACCTATTAGCAAGAGGTGGTCACGCTTCAGGTGGTGGAACTCAGCCTGGGTATATTCAACAAACAAACTTTGATGCCAGAGATACTCTCCCAGGTTATTGGGGAATAGCAGAAACTGGTGGGGCTTCAGGAGATGTAGTAGATATAGTGGTAGCAGGACATTGCCAAACTGCTGACACCTCAACAGTAGCAGACCAGCAGATATCACAAATCCAGCCAGATGGTGAGATTTGGTCATTTGGAAAGAATATTATCTCTGAAGCAGCAGATAGAACATTTGATTCTAACACAGGGAACTGGGTAGGATACGCAAGCACAGGCTCAGCAGCAGCAGTGGATGTAGATAGTGCAATAACAAACAAGATGGAAATCACAACCAATACAACCTCATCAATCCAGGGAGCACAACTTCCTGCTTCAGACCTTGAGACACTCGTTGTAGGGAAGACCTATGTTGTAGGAGCTCAGATACAATTAATGACCACATCAGACACTCCAACCATGGTATTTAGCTTGGGGGGGGCTTTATCGGGTACATTCACTATTAGCACTTCCAATCTTTACTATGCTAAGGAAATAACAATAGCAAATAACACAGACCCACTTATAATTGCACAAGTTAACTCTACTACAGCATATGAAATTTCAGTTAATAACTTATATGTATTTGAGAAGGATGCAGGCATACTTGGTGATGACGCAGAGGCTGATGATTGGGTTCCATTATCAAGAGGCGTAACTGTGAACGATACAGGGAAAATATGTATATTCCCTGGAGTTAATAGATATGATATAAGAAACTATAAAGAGCAACAGATAGTCACAGCAAAGGTAATTGGTCCTGCTGTAGACACAGCAAACAAATACGCTGTGAGCTTGTGCGTTGACAAGGATGGTAAATTAAGAGCAATACTAGATAACATCCCCACATCATACACTGGGGGAAGTTCGCAGTTTTCTATCCCAAGTAATAAATGGGGAATAGCTCTTGAGGCAGGAAGCTCTGGTGATGATATAAAGGTATTGGTTAGTGGAAAAATGACTGAAATGGATACAACCTCAGACGCTACATGGGTAGCAGGTGATATACTTAAAAAATTAGGTAGTGCTGGTAAGAAGGAAAGAAATACAGGCTTTGAGTATGAGGCAATAACATTAGAGAATGATAGAACACTAGCAAGTGCAAGTAACTGGGCAGAGCATTCCCTAAACACCACCCTTGCTACTTTCACACAGGATACAGGCAATAACAGAATCCAAATTAAAGGCTCAGGGAATGGAACCTACACAAACGACTCTGGTGGCTCAGGAAGAGAAGGAGCAAAGCTTATAAATACTCACCTAAGAGAAATGAATGACGATGATACCTCATTTAATACAGGGACTCTTGAGGTTATGAGAATGTATTTAGTTCAAGCTGACCTATGGCACGCTGGTTCTGGCACGCTCCCAATGATAGGAGCGACCTGTGGTGGTGAAACAAAAGCAGAGGGGCACACCTATCCATTTGTATTCGAGGATGGAACAGGAACAATATCAACAACGCAGCGTACAGCAAGAGCGTGGTGTAATGCTGCATATATTAGTGCTGACTCAGGAACCTATGAGAACCTTTGTATTGTTCAGACAAATGATTCAGAGCTTGATTGGTACTTCACAAATGTATCGGTAACATACTTACCACACACAGGGCAAGCTGATTTAGGGATTTGCTTAAACGCAGATAAAAAGGAATGGTACATATATTGATTAATAATTACAAAGCACAGAAAAATGTAAGAGCAGAGCTTGGTGGAGCAGTAGACCTAGGAGAGCCAGTAAGTCTATATATAGCCGAGGATGAGGTTAAGGTAAACACTCCTAACCTAGTTATTAATGGTACTTTTGATGAAGATGCTAATTGGACTAAGGGAACAGGATGGACTATATCAGGGGGAACAGCATCTTGTGATGGGAGTCAAAGTAGCACTACTCAGCTTCATCAGGAAAATACAGTTAATTTTGTTGATACTTATAAACATATATGGCAAATAGTTTTTACAGTATCAGGGTATGGTGCTGGGACTGTAGCCCCAGGAATGGGGGGATATAATTTTGAATCTACAGTAAATGCAAATGGTACTTATAAAGTAGTATCTAATCCTACAAATACAAGTTCAAATCGTAGGATATATTTCCACGCTAGCGATGATTTTGTAGGTTCAATAGATAATGTTAAAGTTTACAAAGTTTCAGACCACACCTACAAGCTAATGGCAGTAAATGACACTATCCCAGCTTCAAATATAAATGCAGAGGCAGGAGAGGGAGCAGGGACAGAGTTAAGTGACCTTCTTAATGGTGACCAGGAAACAGCTCTGGCAGATTCTTTAGCAGCAGACAATAATAGTTTTGATTTTGCGACAGGCACTTCAACACTTATAGGCACAAATATGTTTACAGGGACCACAGCTACTTTTACAAATAAGGCTGCAAAGGGAAGACACCAAAACAGCTCAGGACAGGCAAAGGTCACCCTACCTCTAATAACAGTTGTTGGGCGTAGATATGATGTAGAATTTGATGTGTCAGCAGTAAGTGGTGTCACTGTGACTGTATCCCTAAGTGCAACAACAGATGTAGACACAGGCTCACAGGCAACAGGAATAGGAGTAAGTACAGACAATAATCTTAATGCTCCATTTACAGCCACAGGTGTTGAATCTTACTTAGTAATTCAGAACTCTGATGGTGATGGAACTGACTATGTTGAGCTTGATGATTTAAAGGTATATGAAGTATTTGGATACGACTACTACAACGCACCAGCGTACAAATTTGGTATAGTCTCAAGCGTATATGACCAGGATACTGGAGCAATGAAAACAGTTGGTGCTGCAGGAGACCAAGTAGATGTAACAGTCCAAGGTGAGTGTAATGTAGTAAGAACTGATGGAAGTAACCAGGATGTCGATAAAGATTACCCAATAAAAAGAATTATGAATGATGGACAGGTTCACGATTCGGCTATTGATGATAATATGTTCCCAAATGCAGTTGGCGTAATAACTGAGACAAATGACTCATCTACTACTGCCAAGATTATCCTCTTCCAAGGCGTAGAATTTTCAGAGCATTTTGTACACAAGAACTCTTTGCAGGTACACGCTAAGTGTGCTGAGACAATAATTAAATTCAGACCAGTGTCATTATATTTAGATTCAGCAGGAGACCTGCTTTGTAGACACGATGACATCCCAGAGGAATTCCCATCACCTGACACAGACCACACAGGTGTTGACCCAGGTAAATGGGGCGTAGCCGAGTTAGGAGGTGTGAGTGGGGAATTAATCCCAGTTACAGTAGCAGGAAAGACTCATATTAATCCAACCTCTACTTTGACTGCTGGCTATATTATAAGAAGGATATATGAAAATGGTACAACTGCAAGTTCTTCATACCATGCTAGGTATAGTCCAAATGCACTTGGAACAATTATGGAAACAGGAACTGTAGATGTCCCTATTACAATATTTGGTGGTACTCCAATCGGAACCATAACAGACTGGAAACGAACCATTAAGGTAACAGCAAAGGCAAATGGAGCTATAACACAGTATTGCCCAGTTTCTTTGTATTTGGACCAATATGGGGAGTATGAGTGTATATCTGATGACATACCTAACGATGTAACAGATACTACCAACGCAATATGGGTTGATTTTAGAAAGTGGGGCATCGCTCAAGAGACAGTCGCAGATGGAGAGTTTGTAGAGGTAATAGTCCAGGGGCGTACCAATGTTGTAGATGCTGTAGATGGTGCTAATAGAGAAGACTTTATATTAAAAATATCATCCTCGGGGGGAGTGACAGGTGGTGCAGCAGGAGCTACAGCAGCCTATGCTCTTTCATCTCTTGGAATAGTAGAAAAAGAATCACAAGTTTCAGATGGAGCACCAGGGGTTATAATAATATTTTAAAATGAAATTTAAAATGGAGGCATTATGCCAACAGTAACAATAAGAGGGAAAAAAGTAAAGCTACCATATAATAAAGCAGGAAAGAAAATGGCAGCTAAATTAAAGAAGAAAAAGAAAAAGGGCAAACAGGGTAAGTTCTCTCCAATTCCTGTAGGAGTATTAGGTGGTGGAGAAAATCCAATAGGTGGAAACTAAAGGAGCTTGAATGGCAACCAAAGATTACGATAAGGCAGTTCCAGAGGACATAGACATAACCCAGGTTAAGGGATATGTACCTGCAGATAAGGACAGAAAGGTCCTAAAATACATGGAAAAGATGTTTGAGGATGCAAAGCGTGCACGAGCACATAAAGTGCCTAGATGGCGTAGAAATGAAGAGCTTTATAATGGGGAATTTTTCAAACCCTTTAAGCTTCCAAAGTACAAAACTAGGATAGTTGCTAATTCAATACACTCTATTGTAGAGACTGTGTACTCTATCCTTACAGACAGAGCCCCTAAAGTAGATATCATGCCTAAGAAGGAAGAGCAGGTAGATTCAGCTAGAAAAGCACAAGAGGCAGTAGAATCTGAAATGCGTAAGAATAAAGCTACTAGAGCGATAAATGGCATGAAGAAAGATGGTCTTGTATATGGTAATGGATTTGTTAAAATGACCTACGCTGATGGAAAAATAGGCTATTCTGTGCCTGATATATACACTGTATTTATAGACCCTCTAGCATCAAGCATAGAAGATGCTAAATGTGTGATATTCGCAACCCCTACCTATGTTAAAGACATCAGAGATATGTTTGAGAATGGAAAATCAGTAACATCAGAAGGTAAATTAGATGAGTATAAGTCTTTTATAAGAATCCAATCTGATTCAACTAATATGGGACAAGTCTCAACAGCCACTGGTGGAACAGCAGGAACCTCTTCTGAGACAGGTTTAACATCTTCAGCTTCAAGGACAGATTATTTATCTAAGTCTCCTGTAGATGATATGGATGATAAAGAGGTGTTTGGTGGTCAGACTTTATTAAAAGAGGCATGGCACTACATAGATGAAAAATTATATATAACAACATGGGCAGGGAAGGTCTTACTCCAACATGCAGAAGCCCCTACAGACTTTATTCCTCTTGTATCATTTAAGAATTACCCAGATGAGCATCATTTCTGGGGGAAAGGTGAGCCTGAGATTGTTGAGCCATTAGCAGTAGGTTCAGCTATACTACTTTCTCAGAGTCTGGATAATATATTGTATCATGGTAATCCAGCGTGGGTGATGAGTAAATCTCTATCTAAGACCCCAGGGAATAGACCAAGTGATAAACCAGGTCAAGTATTTTGGACAAATGGTCCACATGAGATGATACAGCGTTTACCAGCTGGAAATATATCATCCTCAAATCTACCTCTTGCTGAATACATGATGAGACTTACAGATACAATAAGTGGCGTTCATGACATCACCCAAGGGCGTAATCCAAGTGGGGTTACAGCAGCTAAGGCTATATCTGCACTTCAAGAAGCCTCTCAGCAAATTATACGAGCAAAAGAGAGAGAGATAGGTGGTGATGGTATCGTAGATTTATACAAACGAACATTAAGTATCCTGGTTAATAACTACGAAGAGGCTATTGTTATAAGAAGGAATAGCAATACTGGCTATGAATTTGAATCCTTCCAGCCATATGATTTAGATGAAGATATGGACTTTAAATATGTCCCAGGGTCTAGTATGCCAGAATCTCGTGCTAGCAGAATTGACCAAGCGTTAGAGTATGTTCAGATTGGATTGTTAACCCCAGAACAATTCTGGAGATGGCATGATAAAGATATTTCAAAAGATATTCTAGAAGAGATTATAGAACAAAAGAGAATAGCACAAGAAATGCAACAAGCTGATATGGATATAATAAATAAATCCACAGATGAAAATGAAATCAATGAAGCGTTACTAAGAAAACATGCTCAGATGGGGGCAGTCCCAGAAGAGGAAGGAGAAAAATAATGGCAAGAAAGAAGAAGGGTTCAAGTAGAAGGGCTGCACTTAAAAGCTTTGCAGCTAAAGGAAGGTTCCAAAGTCCAGTGCATAGTAATGGATTTAAACAAGACATGCTTATAGATTTGCATGGTGGTGACATAGGTTTCCAGTCTGGATATGGTCATCCAAGCAAGAATGTAAGAGCAGAGGAAGCTGTAGCAGCTGGGAAGTCATTTTTCAAGCATGGTGGTGTTACATATAAAGCAGGTACAGCAGTAGACCCTAGAAGTGGAGGGACTGTGTACACAGCCACTTTAAATGAAAGGAGGGGTAAGGTAAGATAATGGCTAAGAAAAAAAGAAGAGCAGCACTTAAGAGTTTTGCAAGAAAGGGCTCTTCAGCATACCCACAAAAATACCGAACAGATAAAGAGCTAGTGTATGGAGGTGGGAAGAACTATAAAATACCAGAAGATTTTGCTAATGTTGCTGCAGGGGCATCAACAGCGAACCTTGCAGGGTATGAATTTATATACTTAAATAGAACATTGTATGGCACTGCAGGAATGGGAAGATTAGCAACTAGAACCTCTGCAGATGCTGCAGGTGGAGATACATTAGATTTAACAATACAGAATTAAATAAAGATTTTTAAGACCAACACCAAATAGCGAAAGCTGAAAGGAGCGTCTAAAATGCCAAGTCCATATAATGATGTGGAGTTAACAGATGCCGAAAAGGGTGCTATCTATGAAAATCCTGAGTTACCAGGTGGAGATAATCCAACTGAGAAAGGGATAGGACAGGATAGTGGTTTCGGTGACGAAGCCCATAGCGATGAACCTCCAGTAAAGGAGCCAAAAGTTGTTAAAACTGAGGATTCTGAAGGAGTAAGTGAAGAGTTGGGGAGCGATGAGTTCAATCTAGAGGACTATGAAGTCGAGATTGATGGTGTTACATATGATGGTGCCGATGTTATGAAGTGGAGAGAGGATTCTCAAAACAAAGATAACTGGCAAGCATCCAACACCCAGAAGGCTCAAGAGGTCGCAAAATGGTCCAAGTTAGGAAATAAAATGGAATCTGACGAAGAGTTTCATGAATATGTAAAAGATTACTTTTACGATGATGAAAAGGGACTCAAGCAGTTAGGTCTCAACAAAGAGTTTAAGCCAGTAGAAGAAGTTGAGGAAATGGAACCTGCTAAAGAGCAGCAATCCAATCCTAAGCTTGATGAAGTGGAATCGAGACTAAATGATATGGAGCTCGAAAGAGTTGTAGATGATTTAGAATCAGAGCTCAATAGCATAGTTGATAATAACACACATATGTTCTCTGAAGAGGGGTCTGAGGATAATTTCCTAGACTTCATAGAGCAGTCTCAGATGACTGACCTTCAAGATGCATTTAAAGTGTGGAGTTATGATAAAATGCAAATCCAACTGGACCATCAAGACAAGATAGATGGAAACAAAGAGCGAAATCGTGGGAAAGTTGTCCATACAGGCACAGTAGGAGCTAAGGAAGAGTCGAACCCAAAAGCCTACAAACGAATGAAGGACATTGATATTAAAGACCCAGATGTCGCTAAGTATTTTAACAGATAGGAGCTAAAAAATGGCAGTAAGTTCAACAACGATTAATTGGGATGCTTTATCCTCATTAACTCGTGATAAATTCTTACCAGTTTTAGTTGATAATATCTTTAACTCCAACCCTCTAGCAGTGAAGCTTCTTAAGAATGCTGAAAAGTTAGATGGTGGAAGAAAGATTATTACTCCACTAGAATATGCTAAGAATACAGCTCAAGGCTTCTACTCTGGTTATGATGTATTAGATACAACTCCATCCGACCCTGTCACATCAGCTGTGTGGGATTGGAAGCAGGCGTATGCTAATATATCAATTTCTGGAGAAGAAGAATTGAAAAACTCAGGTGATAGCATGGTGTTATCACTGTTGAAATCTAAAATGGGAAATGCAGAGCGTTCTTTAAAGGACCTATTCGGAACTAAGTTATTTGGTTCTGGTACTGCAGCCCCTGGAACAAACGAAATCACAGCACTTTGTGGTCAAGGTACAGTTGCTAGTATAGATGTAACAGCAGAAGATGCAGTTATTGATTCTGTTACTGGTGATTCAACTGTATTTCACGCACCTGGTAATATTGATAACTGTATTATTGGTTATAATAGAAGCCTAGGTGGCGTTAACTCAGACACATATACCTGGTGGGATGCTTCGTTTGCATCATTTGCAGTTGATTCTGCAGCTAATGCAACAGCAGCCACTTGGGATGAATTATGTGAAACAGTAGGTGGTGTAGCAGACATAGCTAGAAGAATGACTAGAATGTATGGTGCATTAACCATTGGTAGTGACCAACCAGACCTTATTATTTGCCCTCAGAACTTATACGATGCGTATGAAAGTTCATTACAAGCAAATAAGAGATTTGTATCAAATGATGCAAGTTTGGGTGACGCTGGTTTCTCAACGCTTAAATTCAAAGGTGCAGATGTTGTTGCAGATTCACATTGCCCATCAGGGGTAATGGTATTCTTAAACACTAAGTACCTTGACTTTAAGGTTCACAGTAAGAGAAACTTCTCGTTTCAGGATTTCCAAAAACCAATCAACCAAGACGCAAGGACAGCCAAAATCTTCTGGATGGGTCAGTTAGTATGTACTAACCCAAGAATGCAGGGAATGATTGTTGGTGGTCCTAGTGGCTATTAGAAAGGGGGTTGAATAATGGCAGGATTTTCAGATTGGAAGAAAACAGGCAGTGTTATACTCCCACAGGCAATAGACTCAAATTCTTCTACAGAGCAAGTTAAGTTGGGCACTAGAGTAACAGCTCAACATGATGACTATGGTGTAGCAGAGTTTATTTACCTAAATGGTGTAGCATCAACAGCACAAGGAATGGCAGTCGTTTATGATGAAAATTATGTGACTGCTCTAACTGCTGCTGGTGGTGATGATGAAGGTAATATAGCTGTTGCTATGTCAGCTAGCGTAGCTAATGAATATGGATGGTACTGTATATATGGTACTGTTCCTGTTGAAGTTGAAGGCAGTGCAGCAGCTGATAAAGCTGTATACCTTGGAGCATCAACAGCAGGTCACCTAGATGATGGTGATGTTGCTGGAGATATGGTTCAAGGAGCTGTAACTAGGAGTGCAATAGATACTCCTAATACAGGTCAAGCGTGGATTCAATTATCGTATCCAACTTGCAATGATGCAGCTGATGACTAAACAGTAGTAACTATTCTTAATTGAATAACAAACTGGGGGCAGGGTAACTTGCCCCCATATTTGGAGATAATATGACAGGAAATGAAATGATAGTAAGTTTAAGGTGCAGATTAGAAGAGGCTGCAGGTTCTGATGCTATATTTCCCTCTGCACAAAAAATTGGAGCACTAAATGATGCACAGCGTCAAGTGGTGGCTATGTGTACCAATGATGTATTAGTACACTTACAGACATCAAGAACGATGGGAAGTGCAACAGCAGATACAGATTTAGGGAGTTTGTTATATTTTGCCTTACCTACAAGCTCTGCAATTATAACTGATGTAACAGCAACAGCAGCTGACCCAACAGTTTTCACTAAAACATCACATGGTTTAGTTGATGGAGATATAGTAAAGCTTTATGATTTTACACAAATGACAGAAATAAATGGAATGACTGGAATAGTGAACCAATTAAACACAAGCACTTTTGAAATTAATGGAGTAGCAGCTGACCCAGCAGAGACAAGTGTAGACCCTGATTTAGGTGGTACTGTAGAAAAATTAGAAACATCAATGACAAGAATA
>VTLG01008997.1_pt1 | contig 15438 bp, 20 predicted proteins | sample 4694571 | NCBI WGS metagenome assembly VTLG01 (sample SAMN12604809, study PRJNA352737) | marine metagenome | biome: ENVO:00000447; feature: ENVO:00000209|ENVO:00000569|ENVO:01000036; material: ENVO:00002151; isolation source: viral sequences binned using virsorter ...
CACCAGAACCACGGCTGATTACAGTGTCATCCAGACATGGGGCATATTTTACATGTATGATCACGATGATTCTGGATATGAGAGCTATGTTGCCAACCTAATCCTGCTAGGAAACGTCAAAGGTAGGTTTGAGTACCCAGAACTACGCAAACTAGCACAGAAACTGTATGCTGAGAACAAACCTGACGTATGTATGGTGGAGAAGAAGGCTAGTGGACAGTCACTCATACAGGATATGCGTAGAGCAGGGCTACCAGTAATGGAATATCTACCAGATAGAGATAAAGTATCCAGAGTTTATGCAGCATCCCCTATTATGGAAGCAGGTAGAGTATGGATACCCAAGAATAAGAAGTGGTCAGAGGATCTTATAGAAGAACTTATACGATTTCCAAATGCGGCCCATGATGATCAGGTAGATGCTATGACAATGGCTATACATTATATGAAAGAATCATGGCATCTGGAACATCCTGATGATCCTGAGTGGGAAGATGAACCAAAGCAAGCTTCTAAAACTTATTGGACCTTTTAGAGTTTATAAGAACTCATTAATATTTTGTTTGGGAATATGGGAAAAGTATGGTATAATAGAGGGAAGATTAAATAAAGGGGAGCAGTATGGCTGAATCTAGAGCTAAACAAAAACTATTTCAATTAATAGATAATATGAATGGAGAAGATACTCTACCAATGCAATATGGTGGTGGTCTTGATGATGCCTATATGGATATGTCTAGACGTAAAAGCATTGCTTTTGCTGATCCTAATGCCAATACTGCATTTGCCTCACCCATGAGTCAGGGTGGTCTTCCTACGATCTATAGACAAGATGGTGGTGATATGGATTTTATGTCTGATATTACCCAAGATGCTATAGATGAAGCTATGGTTGGAGATTTTGCAGATGTAGGTGGATCTTACCAAGATCAATGGGAAGAAGCTATGTCTAGAGAGTCTGCACCAATTCAGTCTCGCAGTACCAGAACTCCCGGTTTAAGTGAGTTAGGTTATAGTGCAGATGAAATTGCAGATATTAGAGCAGTTCAAGCTGATGAACTTAGAGGTGATCGTGATCGAGAAGATACAGGCCCATCTACTTGGGATGAAGTAAAAAGCTGGTGGAGGGGAGATGACCTAAATATAAATAATTTAGCTAGGAATCAGATGCTTGGTAGAGTTGGTCTAAAGAGTTGGAAGGGAGAAGAACCTCCTTGGGATTCTGATTATAAGATGCAGGATGCATTGCCAATTCCACAAAGATCTGTAGGTGGTTATCCATATTGGGATTATATTACGCCTAGTGGAGGTTTTGCAACAGCTACGGAAGCTTCTGATCTTGCTCAACTTGCTGCTGAAGCTAAAGCTGCAGATAGAAATACTTCAAGATTTACATCACCTAAAACTTGGATGCCAGATGTAAATATAGGAATGGGAAAAGAATACGGATCAAGTGGAATAGATAGACCTCCTTCTCCTACTGAGTCAATGCCAGATGTAAATATAGGAATGGGACCAAAGTATGGATCAAGTGGAGTGAATAGATCTTCTCGTCCTAGTGAGTCAATGCCAGATGTAAATATAGGAATGGGAAAAGAATACGGATCAAGTGGAGTGAATAGATCTTCTTATCCTAATGTAAATATAGGAGCAGGAAAAGATTTTGGATCAAGTGGAGAGGATAGACCTATAGATTCAGATTCTCCTAGTGATTATGTAACAGATGAAAGATATAAAGAATTATATGATAGTAAAGGTCCGAGCTTTACTGAAGGTGGTCAATTTATTTATAATCGTTTGGGCAGACCAGATTCAGGACCAAATCTAGATCCAGTAGCTATTAAGAAAAGATTAAATGAGAAAGGCTATGAAAAATTTGAATATGTTTACTTAAATGATTTACTAAGTAAAGGCTATTCAATGGAGGATGCTGAGAATATGGTTGTAGCAGGTATGGCTACTCCGGGTGGTTTAGCAGCTATGAGGTCAGGTTTTAAGGATGGATATGAGCGTGGTGGACCAGCAGGACATTTATTAAATGCATTAGAAGCAGGTGTTCAACATAATATAGGTCTAAGTGGGCTTCTTAAACAAAAGAAAGAAGATAACTTACTGAGAGATCAAGCTCAAGGAATAGTAGCAACTGAAAGCACAGCAGAAAAGCTTGGAATAGGGAATCTTTTTGGATTTCTAGGAGGAAAAACTAAAGATGGAACTCTACTTGGTAAAGAAGATCTTGAAACTATTAGAGAAAATGCAGCAAAAGAAGGCTATATCTATACACCTCCTAGTAAAGTAGATGATTTTATTGCTCGTATGTTAGGTACATCTATACCTTTTCAAGTACTTCAAGCTATTATACCATCTAAAAGTATAGGAACTATTACAACACAAGATGGTATAACTTTTAGTTTAAATGACGATGGATCACTTAGTCTTGTAGAAGATCCCGCAAATCTTAATTATGATGAAGGCCCGGATGCTGTTCCAGTAAAAAGACGTAGACCTATTCAACAAAAAGGTCCAAGTGTACCAACAGTTGAACCAGAAAAAACAGGCATGGCTGCTCTATTAGCTAAGAGAAGAAAGCCTACAGATAGATTAGAGTTAGCTGATGATGTTAGTGGTCAAGCTAAATTTAGGAACATTTATGGCAGAAATTATAGAACTGTATAGGATAGAAGATGGCAACTGAACGTAATCCATACGATAAGATACCAGAGGAAATAGGTAATGTAATTCCTATGGTGTCAGAAAATGAAGAATTAAATGCGACCTTTGAAGTTGATACTGCTGATGGTGGAGTAATAGTAGACTTCTCAGAAGAAGAAAATATACAGATGTCTCCCTCTCAAGAGATAGAAGAATGGTATGATAACTTAACGGATACTCTAGAACAAGAAGATTTAGATGAGATAGCTGATGGTGTTATAAATAGTTTTCAAGCTGATAAAGATTCTAGAGCAGAATGGGAGTCTATGTTTGAACGTGGCTTCGATCTGCTAGGTCTTAAGCTAGAGCCGGGAACAGATCCCTTTGATGGTGCATGTACAGCCGTACACCCATTGCTCATAGAGTCAGCAGTTAAGTTTCAATCCAAGGCTTCGGCAGAACTCTTTCCTGCCAGTGGTCCTGTCAAAGCTAACATCATGGGTAAGTCTACTCCTGAGAAAGAGATGCAAGCTAATAGAGTACAGAACTTTATGAACTATCAGGTAACTGAGCAGATGCCAGAGTACTTCGATGAGTTTGAAAGAATGTTATTCCATCTCCCCTTGATAGGCTCTGCCTTCAAGAAGGTTTACTATAGTGCTACACTGAGACGGCCTGTCTCTGAGTTTATTCCTATTGACCAGTTCTATGTGTCTTACTATGCAACTGATCTTAGAAATGCTGACAGATACACCCATCTGATCTATCGTAGTCCTGTTGATATGGAGAAAGATATTAGAGCAGGTGTTTACGATGACGTAGATCTCCCAGAACCAGATGAAATTAATGTTACAGGATTTACACAGAAGATGGATACCATTATTGGTATGTCTCCTTCTTCTGATAATGATCCACAGTATCTTCTGCTAGAGCAGCATTGCTATCTTGACATAGAAGGTACAGATGAATCACTTCCTTATATTGTTACAGTTATAGAACAATCAAGGCAAGTGTTAAGTATTCGTAGAAACTATGAACAAAAAGACCCGAACAAAGAAAAGCGTAGTCACTTCGTACACTACCGTTTCGTGCCGGGGTTTGGTTTCTATGGATTAGGCTTGATACATTTCCTAGGTAATCTCACCATGAGTGCAACTGCTGCCATGCGATCTCTCATAGATGCTGGACAGTTCGCCAATTTACCGGGTGGTTTCAAGGCTAAAGGGTTGAGAATGGTTGGAGATAACGATCCAATCTCACCCGGTGAGTTCAAGGAGGTTGAAGCAACTGGAATGGATCTCTCTAAGGCTATTATTCCCCTGCCTTATAAAGAGCCTTCCGGTACACTATTCCAGATGCTAAATTTTGTAAGTGCTGCTGGTCAGCGATTTGCAGACAGCACAGAGCAAGTTGTCTCTGATGCTGCCTCCTATGGACCCGTTGGAACTACGATGGCTTTACTAGAAGCCAGCAGTAAGTTCTTTAGTGCAATTCATAAACGAGTACATAAATCTCAGAAGGATGAATTTAGAATCCTAGCCAAGATAGATCATGATTATCTACCAGAAGAATATCCTTATGATGTTCCTTTTGAAGACCGTAGTATATTCAAGAGTGACTTTGATGGACGTATAGATATCATACCAGTATCTGATCCTAACATACCTTCTAACGCACACCGTATGATGATGGCTAATATGGCATTACAGATGTCACAGCAGTCACCTCCCGGTATGTTTAATCTGGAAGCTTTGAATAGAACAATATTACAGGCAGCTAATATGCCTAATCTAGAAGATATCCTTCCACCAAAGGTTGAACCTCAACAGATGGACCCAGTATCAGATATTATGGCTGCAACCAAAGGTATACCTATTGCTGCCTTTCCGGGTCAAAATCATGAAGCACATATGCAAACTAAGATGGCTTATCTTCAAGATCCTAAGAATGGAGCTAATCCTATTATGAAACGTATAGCTCCAATAATTGAGGCTAACATTCAAGAGCATTCAGTCATGCTCTATCAAGAGCAGATGAATGGTGTAGCTCAAGAAGCTATAGGACAATTACCACCAGAACAACAGCAAGATCCTTCTGTAATTGAAATGGTAATGGCACAAGCTGCACAACAAGTAATGAATGCTAATCAGGCTGCTGGCATGGCTCAGTCACCTGAACAGCAACTCGTAGCTCTTGAGCAAGCTAAAGTAGAACTACAGAAACAGAAGCTACAATCTGATACAGTTGTACAGGCTGCTGAGATGGAGCTTAAAGAAAAGCAACTTGAACTTGATGAGAACAAACAGATTATTGATATGCTAGAGTCTGGTTCTTCAGAAGACTTTAAGAAAGAAAAATCTGAATTTGATAGAGAAGGTCGTAAAGAACTTAAAGCTATGGATGTTCTTAGTAAGATAGCAGTAGAAGAAGAGAAACAAGAAGCTGAAAATAATAGAACTAAAGAAAGGTTATTAAAAGATATAATAACTGATATGAAAAAAGATGAAAAAGATATGGACACAAAAAGTCTTGAAGCATTAGTTAATTTAACAATAGCTAAATATAATAAGGAGAAGAAAAATGATGAAAAAGGGTAAAGGTTATCCTACTCATGTAAAATCTGGACCAGTACCTATGGGTGATCCATTCACAGGTGCAGGTGGAACACCAGAAGTATATGGTAATGGTCAACTTGTAGGTGCAAACAACGAATGGCATGAGTATTGCTATGTAATGCCAGAGCCAATTAGAGGTACTAAACAAAACTACAAAGGTGGTAAAATACTCTAATGGAAATTTGGGATGAAGTAATAAAGGAATTTAATCAAGAGATTAATAACCTTCGTATTTCATTAGGAAACGGAAGTGCAGAAGATTATTCTCACTATCGTCAGGTTGTTGGATCTATTTCTAGTCTGGAATGGGCTAGGAATAATCTAACAGATATTATTAAAAGAAGAACATATGGAGATGAAGACTAAAATGCGTGAACAACATTTAGGTAAAGCAGTTAAGAATGATCAGTGGATTACAGATACTGAAGAAGTAGCAGACCCAGAGGTATTGCCAGAACTTCCCGGTTATCATGTACTCATACGACCTGTATCAGTTAAGAGTAAAACTAAAGGTGGTATTATTATTCCTGATTCTACTAAAGATGATATGTCTTATCTAACAACTGTAGGTAAGGTAGTAGCACTAGGAAATTTAGCTTATTTTGATAAAGAGAAGTTTCCTGCTGGTGCTTGGTGTAAGGTTGGTGACTATGTTTCTTATGGAAAACTAATAGGAACCAAGCTTTTTTATAAAGGTGTGCGCTTTATTTTACTCTTTGATGATCAAATAACCATGAGATTAGAAGATCCCAAAGATCTTGATCCTACATTTAATTTAAGCAGTCAGTCGAATTAACTTGGGAAATCGTTAATTATATGGTATAATATAGTAAGTAAAATTTTTACGTAACTCGTTTGTCTCGTAAACAACGGAAGGATAAAGTAATGGAAGATGATAATTGGAACACAGTCAGTGTTCAGAATGAAGAGAAAGAAGAACAAATTGAAATTGAATTTGAAGAACCGCAAGAAGAACAGAAACCTGAAGTAGAAATAGAGAAGGAAGAAGTTAAAGAAGAAGCTGTTCAAGAAGAAGCTCCAGAACTAGAAGGTATTAAAACTAAAGGAGCAGAAAAAAGAATAAGAAAACTTATTCGTGAACGCAAAGAACGTGATGAACATATTCAAGCTCTCATTCAAAAAAATGAGGAATTAAATCATAACCTCAGAACAAAAGATATAGAAGTAAATGAAATAGGTAAAACAAGTTTAGATATTTCTCAGAAACAATTAACTGATAAGATAGCATTAGCAAAGTCAGTTTATGGTGAAGCCTTTGAAGAAGGTGATAAAGATAAAGTTCTGGCAGCACAGGAAATGCTTAATGATGCTCAGATAGATTTAAAGAATGTAACTGCTGCTAAGAATAATTACCAAGAGGAAGTACCACAACAACAGGTACAATCTCAACCACAGTATCAAAAACCCCAACGAACTGACCCAATGGCAGAGAAGTGGGCTTCTGATAATGATTGGTTTGGAACAGATAATGTTATGACTGCTGCTGCTCTAGCAATAGACGCAGAGTTAAAGGGAGAAGGATATGATCCAACGGATCAAGAGTTCTATCAAGAAATTAATCAAAGAATCCAAACGGCTTTTCCACAAAAGTTTGGAAAAAGCCAAAACCGTGTGCAGGAAAATACGTCACAACCTGCTCAAGTAGTATCGGGGGGGTCACGTTCATCCCCAACCAGTTCTAAAAAAGTTAAACTAACGAAAGAAGATGTTAGGTTAGCACAGAAATGGGATATACCACTTGAAAGATATGCTGCTGAGAAATTAAAAGTTGATGACACAGACGGCTATACAAACATAACTTAACGTGGGAGATAAAGAATGACAACACGAAATGAATCACGTAGTAATACAAGTAGAGAAGCAAATACAAGAGAAGAAGAGTGGACCTTTGAGGAGCCAGATGCCCTCAAGATACCTGAAGAGGTAGAAGCAAGATTTGACAATGACGGAATGTCATTACGATGGTTACGCATATCTGTAAAGGGACAAGATGATATCTCTAATATAGGCAAGAAACAACAACAGGGTTGGGTATTTGTTACCCCTGATGAGGTTCCTGAACTTGCAATTACATCCTTCGTAAGGAAAGAAGGCCGTTACACTGGAACAGTCTGTCGTGGAGACGTAGCATTGGCAAAGATGCCAAGTGGAAAGGTAAAGGCTAGAAGGAAGCATTATGAGACTAAATCTAATGAAATGATGGATGCGGTAAATGCACAACTCATGAAAGGAAATAACTCTCGTATGCCGATTTCAAATTCAAGTAAATCAGTAAGAACTACAGGAAGGCAACCGTCTTTTCAAGATTAGTCTTCCTATAACTATAGGAGAAACACATGTCTACTACTAAAGCATTTCGTGGCTTTACTCCTGCTCGTATGATTGGTGGTGGCTATAACAATGAAGCTGTGACGGATATTATCACATGGTCTTCAACGGGACTAGCTGGCACACCAACCAATAATATTTTTACTGGTGATCCAGTAGTACTTCCGGGTGCAAACTTTGCAACAATAAGTCCTTTTATTGCTGCAACGCTTAAACCTTCTGGAGTATTCATGGGTTGTCAATATGTTGAAAATGGAGAACAAAAGTTCTCACGTTATTGGACGGGTGGAACTAGTGCCTCAGATATCCACTTCTTTGTGATTACGAACCCAGATCAAACGTATCACATTCAATGCTCTACTACCCTGTCGTCAGCAGAAATGTTGATTGTAAAGAATTATAATGTTACAGTCAGTTCTACTGCTTCTTCAGGAAGTACCACTACTGGTCAGTCCAGCTACTACATGGATGCTGCATCAGGTACAGAAGCAGTTGCTGCTGTTCGTGGTATTGGAAGAGCGAAATTTCCTGACGAGAAAGATACAGATGAGTATCCAATCGTTGAGGTTTATCTTAACACTCACCGTGACCGTTACGTCACGGCAACAGCATCTACTGCTTAATAGGGAGGATTTATTATGGCTATAAATAGAGCTAGTATTAGTAAAGAACTCCTACCCGGCTTAAATGCTGTGTTTGGAGTTGAGTATGGGGAGGTTAATGACGAACATAAGCCTCTTTATGAAATAGAAAACTCAGATCGTGCTTTTGAAGAAGAAGTACTATTCACCGGATTTGGCTCTGCGCCAACTAAAGGTGAAGGTGCTGCTGTTACTTATGATGACGCACAAGAGAGTTACGTAGCCCGTTATACGGCTGAGACTGTAGCATTGGCATTTGCCATTACAGAAGAAGCAATGGAAGACAATCTTTATGATACGTTTGCCAAGCTTCGTGCTAAAGGTCTTGCTCGTGCAATGGCTAACACTAAGCAGGTTAAAGCTGCAAACCTATTCAACAATGGCTTCTCTGATTCTATTGGTGATGGGGCTGCATTCTTTTCTGCTGCACACCCAACAATCTCTGCTGGTAATCAGAGCAACCTTGCGGCTGCTTCTGACCTGTCAGAGGCAACACTTGAAACCATTCTGACCAATGTTCAAAAGATTAAAGATGATCGTGGTATCTTGATTGGTGCAAGTGCAAAAAGTCTACATATCCCAGTTGACTCATGGGCTATTGCAGATCGTATTATGTCTAGTCCCGGCAATACTCAAACAAGTATGGCTGCTGCTAATCCTAATACCAATGCAATTAATGCCACTCGTCATCTTGGTATGCTACCAGATGGTTATTACATAAACCGTAGGTTCACAGACACTGACTCTTATTTTGTTAAGACTGATGTGCCTAATGGTGCTAAGATGTTTAACCGTACTCCACTTCAGACCAAGATGGAGCCAGACTTCGATACTGGTAATCTTCGGTTTAAAGCACGAGAGCGTTATAGCTTTGGTGTTTCTGATTGGCGTTCCTTCTTCGGTAGCGCAGGTTAATTAATATATGGGGGAGGGGTGCAAAGCCTCTTCCTCATTATTATAAGGAGATAATATGAGTACAAATATTAAAGTAGCCACTAATGCAAGTATTAATGGTGATGTCAAGACTGTATTTAAGTATGTAGATAGTAATGTAACTGTAGGTGACAATGGTACGGGAGACAACCGTCCAACCACTACTAGAGTTCTGGCTATTCATACCTATTCTACTCTTGCAGGTGGTATAGAAATTTCAGGTGCAAAACAAATTACAAATAAAACTGCTAAAGGTACAGCTATACGATATAGAGTTGGAGCTTTAGATTCTAATGATATGTATATAGGAGAATTAGGAGTAGGTGTAAATGGAGTAGTCTGTTGTAGTACTTCAGGTACAGGAGCCATGCTTCCACATATCACTTTATATGTAGGTTAGTATGCCGAATTACTCTTACTTAAAGACAGACTTAATCAATACGACTGAGAATGACTCTACTGAGTTTGCTGCTCAAGTATCTGCTATTGTCTATAAGACAGAAATACGTATGGTTAAAGATCTAGATGATGCTGGATTAAATGAGTACACAACAATATCTGTGTCTTCTGGCAACGCAGGAACTGTATCTTTAAGTGATAGAGCTAGAATTGTTCGCAATGTAAATTATAAAGTAAGCACAGGAACAACAGTTACAAACCTTCTTCAAAGGACAGTAGAGTATGTGAATGACTACTGGCCTGTAAGTGCATCCACAGGAACGCCTAGATACTACACAAGGCGTAACAACTCAAGTATAAAAATAGTCCCTACCCCAGTTTCAGCACTTACAGTTGAGATACAAACACAGTCATTACCACTGGCCTTAGCTTCTGCTACAGGTACGAGTGTAACTATAAGTAATTACTTTAGTGAATATTGTTATGAGGCTCTCTTTGCAGGATGCATGGTAGAGTCAACAATGTATATGAAGGATTGGCAAACTCTTCCAGTATGGCAAGGGGAATATCAAAATGCCATTGCAACATTACGTAATCAAGCTAGACGTACTAGACAAGATGATATGGCTGTAGCTGCATCTCCTGCTGGTGGTCCAGATACAATTACACAAACAGCAAGTTAGGAGAATTAAAATGCCCGGTGTTAAAAGAAAAGTTAAAGTTAAAAAAATTAAAGCAGGAGATATAGATCCTAGATTAAGTGCTACATTTAGGCCCGGAAGAATTAGATCAAGGCCAACAGGAAAACGCATTAGAAAATCTGGGGGTGTAGTTAAAAAAGCAGGTGGTGGTATGACCCGACAAGGTTTATCTCCTGCTGAAGAAGCTCGTTCAGGTACAATGTCACAAGCTAAACGTAAGAAGTATATGAAGAGTGGTGGTGCAGTCAAACGTAAAACTGGTGGTACAGTTAAGCGTAAGGGTGGTGGAATAGCTAAACGTAAAAAATATTAATTATGATTAGTCGTAGTTCTATTAGACAACAGATTATGAAGCCCGGAAGAAAAAAGAAAAAAATTAAGAAGGTAATGGGTGAGTTTAAAAGGAAGAAGTTAAAGAGTAGCTCTGGTAAAAGAGTTACTGATCATAAACAAGCTATTGCTATTGCATTAAATAGTAAAGATAAAAGGAGAAGTTAAATGGGTGGACCGATAGCACAAATTCCTACTCCAGTAGATCTGGATAAGGTACTTGGTAGACCAACAGGACAGGGCTTCGGTGCTGCTCGTAAAGGACCAAGTGTACAAGGACCAATCGAAGCTGTGAGTAATGAGTCTTATGAAAAGGGTGAATCTTTCAAAACAACTCAAGGTAAGAACATAGGAAACTATGGTCAGACAGGAGATTAATTATGGCAATAATTGGTGCAATTACAGGATCTCTTAAGAAAGCAATTACGAAGGTAGGTCGTAAATCAAAAGCTGATAATAAAGTTATAACTGATGCTTTTGAAAAATCTACTTTTACATCTAGACCAAAATTTGTTGATGCTGCCGAGAAAGCAATTAAACAGAAAACAGCTAGTGAAAATAAAACAGTTACTGTTAAAACGAAACCGAAAGATAAAGAGGTTCCATTAACTCCAAAGGAAAAGAAAGAACTAGAAAGATTAATAAAACAACAAAATAGAGATATAATAGCACATAGGAATGCTACCATTGGAAGTACTGGTTCTAAAAGTGCAGGAATACAAAAAATAACAATACCTGTTGAAGGTTCTAAAAGAGAAAGAAAAGTATCTCATCCTCAAGCTGCTAGAAAAGGTAGAGAAGAACATGATATGAGGGAATGGAATCCTGCTGAAAAAGAAGAACAATCTGATAAAGGATCAGGTGGTCCCGGTGGAGTTAATTGGAAACTTATGAGAGGAAAAGATTCAACTAAAGCACAGCTTGATGAGGTTGAAAAATTAATTAAAGATGGTGAAGGTTTTAGGATAGAAAAAAAGCATGGTGGTTCTTTAAAGAAACCAGTTAAAAAGAAAACTGTATTCCGCAGAGGTGGTGGTAAAGCCTTACGAGGATTTGGTAAAGCTACTTATTCTAATAAGATGTACTAAGAATGTTTGGATTGATACTAAAAAATAAGTATGAGTTTAATAAAAAATATAAAAAGTCTGTTGCAGAAGGTTACGATGACTATACACTAATAGATTATAGTGTTATTAAACCAGATAAGAAAGACTATCCAGATTGGGAAACATGGTTTCAAGCTAATTGTAATTATATAAGAGAAAAGTTTAGGTACACATATGGCAGTAAGGAAAAAAAGAAAGCCTAGTAATATGAAAGGCATGACTATAGGAGGAGGTCAAAAGCGTTCTACTAAGTCTGGTGCAGGTCTTACTGCTAAAGGTGTAGCTAAATATAGAAGACAGAACCCCGGTTCTAAACTAAAGACTGCTGTTACAGGTAAAGTTAAAGCTGGAAGTAAATCTGCTAAAAGACGTAAGAGTTACTGTGCTAGATCAGCAGGTCAAATGAAGAAATTTCCTAAAGCTGCTAAGAATCCAAATAGCAGACTTAGACAAGCTAGAAAAAGGTGGAGATGTTAAATAATGATAATTAATTTTAAACATTTAAACGAAGTAAAATTAAAATATTTTGAGCATCTTAGATTTACTTGGTTTGAGAGCATAAGAGGAATGCTTATTATGATTGCTCTCTTTATACATGGTATATGCCCCTATATTTTTTATGATATGTTTTCTTCGTACATAAAAGGGGCTTCGGATAGAATTAAAAAGCTTGGAGTTTAATATGGCAGTATCAGGAACATATAACTTCAACTTAGATATAGATGAAGTAATTCAAGAAGCAAGTGAGATGATTGGTGGAGAGGATACTCTAGGCCATGAACCTGCTTCTGCCAGACGTTCTATCAACCTCATGCTTAAGGATTGGCAGAACAGAGGCATACTTCTATGGACAACTAATACAAGCAGCATAACACTATCTACAAGTGTGACTTCTTATGACTTAAGTAGCAGCACAATTAATGCTCTTGAAGTAGTCTTACGAAGAAGTGATTCAGACATACAGCTTACCAGAATTAGCCCAGAAGAATATCTTATCATTCCAGCACCTACTCAGACAGGCAGACCTACTCAGTATAGCATTAGGAGAGGCAGGGATAACCCTGTCTTATCTCTCTGGCCTATACCAGAGAACTCTACTGATACTCTAAAGTTAGAAATAGTCAGCGAACTACAGGATGTTAATAGGTCTGCTGATCAGAATGCTGATCTACCTAAAAGGTTTCTACCCCCTTTGACTTGTGGACTAGCTTACTATATGTCTATGAAGCGTCCACTGGTTGCAGATACAAGGATAGCAATGCTTAAACAGAATTACGAGGATATGTTATTTCGAGCAATGGAAGAAGATAGAGAACGTGCTTCTCTATATCTATTGCCTAGATTAGCATTTTATAGCTGATGGCAGTAAACAGTAAAACTCTAGCAATGTGTGACACTTGTGGATTTACGTATCCACATAGGGTTATGCGAATGAATAGTTATGGTCTTCTAGTTTGCCCTGAAGACTTTGAAGGACAGTACGACTTAAAGAACAGTCCATTAAACAAAGTACCTAATGTGAAGGATAACCCTAGAGTTATGAATCCAAGACCTGATACAGGTGGCAGAGGAATAACATGGGATGAATATGCAGAATGGGTAACACTTAATTCTGTTCTTGCTCCTACTTTTGGTAATACACATTGGCAACTTGCAAATAAAACGTGGGATTTAATATGACAGATTTTAATGGTAAACTTATATCTAATACATACAGATCTATACTGACTGTTAATGCAAGTACCACAGGTACAGGTGTTACTACTGCATTAGTAGGTGTACAGACAGCAGATGGAACACAAACAGCTATTAAGATAGCAACTAATAAAGTCCACATTGATGGTAATATTGGAGTATCAGGAAATCTTTCTGTAGCAGATAAAGTATGTGCTTCAGCATATTATGGAGATGGATCAAACCTTTCAGGAATAACAGCTTCTATTGGGGGAAGTATCTCAGTAGGGAATGCTTACATAAATGGTGCAGTCACAGTTACAGGCAATGCGATCTTTGAAGCTGATGTCTCAGTCAGTGGAGATCTTAATGTTGCAACAAATGCTTCCATAGGTGGAACCTTAATTAATACTGGAGCAGCTACATTTAGTTCAACTGTTACAGTCGTAGGTAAAGGTACTTTCAAAGATGACGTATCAGTCAGTGGTGTTCTAGGAGTTAAAGGTAATGTATCAGTAGAAGGTAATACTTCTCTTGGTGGTACTCTTGCAGTAGCAGGTACAGGAACAATCACAGGTAAAGCAGAATTTAAAGATGATGTATCTGTCTCTGGTAAGTTAGATGTAGCAGATAATGTATCCGTAGGGGGTACAGCAGTATTCAATAGCAATGTCTCAGTCAGTGCTAATGTTAATGTAAATGGTAATGTAACAGCAAGTTACTTCTATGGTGATGGATCTAATCTCAGTAATGTTGAAGCTGAATTAGGAATTGCTACCAACATATCTGTATCAGGATATATCCATGCAGGTGGTAATGTATCAGTTAGTGGTACTTTTGCTGCTGTAGGTGCAGTCACATTCAAGGATGATGTCTCAGTCAGTGGTAATACAAGATTACTAGGCACAGTCACAGTAGGAGGAGCAGTAAGTCTAGCATCTTCACTCTCTGTAGGAGGAGCAGTCAACCTTCTCAGCACAGCTACCATAGCAGGTGCAGCAGGTTTTGGATCAACTTTAAGAGTAGCAGGTGCAACCTCAATAGAGGGAGCAGCATTACTTAAAAGTACAGTCACAGTTGTAGGTGCAGCACATCTACAAAGCACAGCTTCAGTTGGAGGTGCGGCTACCTTTGCATCTACAGTAACAGTGGTAGGTGCAGGAACATTTAAAGATGATGTATCAGTTAGTGGTAATATAGTTATAGGTGGCACAGTCACTATCAGTGGTGCTAATCTACAAGCAGCTAATGCTAAAGTATGTGCTTCAGCATTCTACGGTGATGGATCTAACTTAACAAATGTACCAACATCAGGTGATGTATCAGTATCAACTCTCAGAGTAACACATAATGCTTCCATAGGTGGCACACTATCAGTAGTTGGAGCAGTAGGATTAAACTCTACTGTAACCGTAGGAGGAGCTACACATCTTCAGAGTACACTCTCTGTAGCAGGTGCAGGTACTTTTAATTCTACTGTAACAGTCGTAGGGGCTGCTCACCTACAAAGCACAGCATCTATTGGTGGAGCAGCTACATTTGCATCTACTGTCACTGTAGTAGGCAATACAGCCCTTAAGAGTGCAGTCACAGTTGGTGGTGCAGCTAACTTCGGATCAACAGTCACAGTCGTAGGAGCAGCCCACCTTCAGAGTACAGTATCTGTAGGAGGAGCAGCAGTATTTGCTTCTACTGTCACAGTGGTTGGAGCAGGGACATTCAAGGATGACGTATCTGTATCAGGTAATACAAACTTATTAGGAACTGTCACAGTAGGTGGAGCAGTCAGTTTAGCTTCTACATTAAGTGTAGGTGGTGCAGTCAATCTACTAAGCACAGCTACAATAACTGGTGCAGCAGGATTTTTAAGCACAGTCAGGGTAGCAGGAGCTACATCTATTGAAGGTGCAGCAGTATTAAAGAGTACTGTAACAGTTGTAGGGGCTGCTCATCTTCAGAGTACAGTCTCAGTAGGTGGAGCAGCTAACTTTGCAAGCACAGTTACAATAGTTGGAGCAGGTACATTTAAAGATGATGT
>VTLG01016887.1_pt1 | contig 15437 bp, 24 predicted proteins | sample 4694571 | NCBI WGS metagenome assembly VTLG01 (sample SAMN12604809, study PRJNA352737) | marine metagenome | biome: ENVO:00000447; feature: ENVO:00000209|ENVO:00000569|ENVO:01000036; material: ENVO:00002151; isolation source: viral sequences binned using virsorter ...
TATTAAAAATGCCTTTACATTCTGCCACCTTGTGATGCCGAAATTTTTGGGGAGTGCAAGAGCCACAGGGGGTTACCTAGTAGCGTTATACAGAACTGCACACAGATCAGGAAAATAGGGTGTTAACCACTTATGTTGCACAAATACCACAGACAGATGGGAAAATCATACAACAGTAGGCAAAAAAATGTTTCTTAATGCATTTTAGGGGTTGACATCTGTATTTTTATGTGTAAAACTTATGAACATAATAAGTGATTCATTAAAAATGATTAAATAAACTTTAATAAAACATATTAATGTACACTTAAATGGTAATTAAACATAAATTTATGTAAGAAAGTTCTTGACATTGAAAAAGAAATGTGTAAAACTATATAACTATAACTCTGTACTAGAAGAATATTATACTGCCCTCATTAAAAAAAGGCATATATCTTTGCTAAAAGACATACATGTACCGATATCAGATGTATTCTATGTACGAAAAGCAATAGAAATGGATACAGGAGTTAAATATAGCCTAGATCATGTAGAAAGAGCTATGTATTTAGAGGGGCATCTGAGTGCATCAGATGTATTAGACCCTCATGTACCACGAGGATATTGCAGTTATGACCACTAAAACCACTAAATTTAACAAACATTATACACCAGGATTTATTAGGCACTTGATAACTAGAGAAAGAAAGATACAAGCTAACAAACAGCTTGGTGAAGCATTGCAAAATGCACAACAAAAAAGACTTTTAGCTAGTAAAAAGAAAGTGGGCAATCCACAATGATAACACCTGAAAAGTTAGACTCATGGAGAATCGTGCCTAGAGCATTAATCCTGTCTTACATGGTGGTATTTTATCAAACATGCAATTGGTTTATGAACTTAGCTGATCCTAACAATGCTCAAGCAGGTTTTGTATCTGTTGTAGTAGGAGCTGGAGCGGCTTGGTTTGGGTTATACGTTAATGGTGGAAGATCACGAGTTGAGGTTTCATCTAAAGTTGAGCAAAGGGAGAATATATGATGTGGGGAAGAGTATTAGATTTTTTTAGCTCTCGTGGTGAAGGTACTGCGTGGGATTTAGATTATGGTAAATTAATTATCATAGGTCTATGTATATATATTGCAATCGCTGTAAGTGGTTGTCATTCAATTGGGAGTTAGTGGCTACTTTTCGGTGTGCGAGTAGCCATTTTAATTATAGGAGATGTTAATGAAATATTTATACCCTGTACCTTGTCCTAACTGTCCTAGTAAACAGGAATGTAGGGATAATGGTAAGTGTGCGAAGGAATAGTTAATGGCAGTAAATGCAGCAAAAAACTATACGCAACCTAAAAAGCGTAAAGCAATATTTAATAGAATTAAAGCGGGGGGCAAGGGTGGAAAACCTGGTCAATGGTCTGCTCGTAAAGCTCAAATGTTAGCCAAGCAATATAAAGCTTCTGGTGGTGGTTATAAATCGTAAAGGAGATACAATATGCCGCAAGGAAAAGGAACTTATGGATCAAAGGTGGGAAGACCACCAAAAAAGAAAACAGGAATGATGTATGGTGGAATGGCATCTAAGAAAAAAGATATGATGAAGATGGGCATGTCTAAAGGTGGTAGTCCGAAAAAAAAAATGACAAGAAAGGGTGCGTAACAATCGCAATCGTATCAACTAATGGCACTCGCAAAAAGTCAAAAAAGTCTTAAAGATTGGGGCAAGCAAAAGTGGAGAACATCTTCAGGTAAACCTTCAAAGGGTAAGCGAAGATATCTCCCTGATGCTGCTTGGAAATCATTGAGTGCGTCAGAAAAGGCGGCTACTAATAGAGCTAAAGCTAAAGGCAATAGACAAGGTAAGCAATTTGTAAAGCAACCTAAAAAAATTGCGAAAAAAACGAGAGCATACAGATAATGGCATATAAAACTCCAGCGTGGCAGAGAAAAGCAGGCAAATCAAAAAGTGGTGGTTTAAATGATGAGGGCATTACATCTTTTAGAAGAGCTAATCCTAAATCTAAATTAAAAAAAGCAGTAACAACTAAACCTTCAAAGTTGAAAAAGGGATCTAAGCCAGCAAAAAGAAGAAAGTCATTCTGTGCTAGAATGAAAGGAATGAAATCAAAGTTGACCTCTGCAAAAACAGCTAGAGATCCTGATTCTAGAATTAATAAATCATTGAGGAAATGGAATTGTTAGAGAAAATTATTAAATGGCTAGAATCTTACTCTAAAAAAAGAGTAGAGTATCTTTCAGGTAAAGGTAAAAAAGATGATTAGTGCCATAACAACAATACTAGGTTCAATAGGTGGACTCGCTACAAGTTACATAGATGGGAAGACGGCTGTGCAAAAAGCTGAAGCACAGATTCGTATGAAGGAAGCAACAGGAGAAATTGATTGGGAGCTTGCTGCTATACGTGCTACACAAAGCAGTTGGAAAGACGAATGGTTGACTATTCTGTTTTCTCTTCCGCTGATTCTATGTTTCTGCGGTGATTGGGGGCGACAGATCGTGACTGATGGGTTTATTGCATTGCAGAATATGCCGGATTGGTATCAAATAAGTTTGGGGGCGATAGTAGCTGCATCGTTCGGGGTTCGATCTGTTAGTAAGTTTTTCGGAATGAAGAAAAGGTGATACACATTCGCTATGTGCAAAATTACATAGGCGATAGAAGGTATCCATTAGACAGTTTAAAGCATAAGAGTGACCACGTTAGAAGAAAAGAGATGAGAAATGAGTTATACATTAAGTACAAGAAGTTTAGAGAGATTGAACGGCGTAAACGAATCATTAGTGAATATCGTAAAAAACGCAATAAAGACGACAAAAGTTGATTTTGGAGTCACTTGCGGTTTGCGGACAAAAAGTGAGCAGGCTGAGTTAGTCAAAAAAGGTGCGTCACAAACAATGAACTCCCGTCATCTGCCACAAGAAGCAACAGGCATGAGCCATGCAGTTGATTTAGTCGCTTATATTTCAGGACGAGTATCGTGGGAGTTGAATCTGTACGATGATATTGCTGATGCTATAAAAGATGCAGCCATTAAAGAAGGTAAATCTATTCGATGGGGAGCAGCGTGGCATAAGCCTTTGAACGAGTGGGATGGTACTGCTGAAGATTTAATGAATGAATATATAGATACACGCCGGTCGCAAGGCAGACGCCCGTTCATAGATGCCCCGCATTTTGAGTTAGTATAATGTGGATGGGAATTTTAATTTTGTGTGGTAGTTTACAAGCTGAGAGTTGCACAGTAATTACTACTCGTGAACTTTTTCCTAATATGGAAATGTGTTTTAGATCTGCAAGAGAAAAAGCAAAAAAAGCTGTTGGATTTCCAAATGTGTACAGAGCAAAACCTTTTTGCCAAGTTATACCAGGAACACAAAAACCAAAAAACGAGGTAGATACATAATGCCAAGAGAGTTGACAGAAAAGCAAAGATTGTTCTTAGATGTTTTGTTTGACAAAGCACAAGGCAGTATTGTGCAAGCTAAAAAATTAGCAGGCTATTCAGATGGTACATCATCTTCTGAAGTTGTTCGTAGTTTAAAAGATGAAATTAATGAAGCGACTAGAGAATACTTAGCCCGTGTAGCTCCTAAAGCTGCCTTTTCAATGGCTAATGTTTTAGATGATCCTACAGAGCTAGGCATTAAAGAAAAGATAGTTGCAGCTAAAGATTTGTTAGATAGAACAGGACATGCTAAAACTGAAAAGATGGAAGTAAGTTCATCTACAGGTTTATTTATATTACCACCTAAAGATTCAGATGCAACGACAACGTAATTATAAAAAAGAATATAGAGAATATCACGCTAATCCTTTACAAAAAAAGAAAAGAGCATCTCGTAATAAAGCTCGTAGAGTTGCTGAAAAATCTGGTTTGGTTAAAAAGGGTGGTAGTAAACAAGTGCATCATAAAAATTTAAATCCTCTTGATAATTCACCTAAAAATTTAGCTATTATTGAGAAAAGAAGAAATGTTAGAATGCAACCTAAAACTAAAAATAGAAGAAAGTAAATGGCAACAGATAGTGTAGGATATTGGAATCTACCACAACCTGATATAAAAGGTTTTACAAATCAATGGTTACCTATTCCTAAAATATCTCGTACAATTCCATTTGGTTATGTAGAAGATCCTGAAGATTCAAATATTCTTAGACCAATTAAAAGTGAATTGGATGCACTTGAAAAAGCTAAAAAATATTTAAAACAATATAGTTATAGAGAAGTATCAAATTGGCTATCTTCTCAAACAGGAAGATATATATCACACGTAGGATTGAGAAAACGAGTACAAGATGAACGAAGACGTAAGAAAACAGCTTCAGTTAAACGTCAGTATGCCAAAAGGTACGAAGAAGCCATTAAAGCCGCAGAAAAAATTGAAAAAGAAAGAATCGGTGCAGTCGAAAACATTAGACCAGAAAACAGAAATACCTAAAATTAATTTAAGTGCTGTTGATAATAGACCTGTTATATTTAAGCCTAATCCTGGTCCACAAATGGAATTTTTGGCATCTAGTGAAAGAGAAGTGTTATATGGTGGTTCTGCAGGAGGCGGAAAATCATATGCAATGTTAGCTGATCCACTACGTTATATTACACATCCACAGTTTTCAGGATTGTTAGTTAGACATACAACAGAAGAATTAAGAGAATTAGTTTGGAAATCACAGGAATTATACCCAAAAGTTATACCTAATATTAAATGGTCAGAACGAAAGATGCAATGGGTAGCACCTTCAGGTGGCAGATTGTGGTTTTCATATTTAGATAGAGAAGAAGACGTATTAAGATATCAAGGTTTGGCATTTAGTTGGATTGGTTTTGATGAGCTTACACAATGGGCAACTCCTTTTGCATGGAATTATTTACGTTCACGTTTACGTACTGCTAGTCCTGACTTGCCTATCTTTATGAGAGCAACTACAAACCCTGGTGGGATAGGGCATCAATGGGTCAAAAAAATGTTTATTGATCCTTCTCCATATAATAGATCATTTTGGGCAACAGATATAGAAACAGGTGAAAAGCTTTCGTATCCTAAAGGGCATAGTAAAGAAGGTGAACCATTATTCAAACGCAGATTTATTCCAGCTAAATTATTTGATAATCCATACTTAGCTGAATCAGGTGAATATGAAACAATGCTATTGTCTTTGCCTGAACATCAAAGAAAACAATTGTTAGAAGGGGATTGGGATGTTAGTGAAGGTGCCGCTTTTTCAGAGTTTAATAGAGATATTCATGTCGTTGATCCATTTCCTATTCCGAAAACTTGGAAGAGATTTAGGGCTTGTGACTATGGGTATGGAAGTTATAGTGGCATATTGTGGTTTGCTATAAGTCCTAGTGATCAATTAGTAGTATACAGAGAATTATATGTTAAAAAAGTATTAGCTACAGATTTAGCTGATATGATATTAGATTTAGAAAAAGAAGATGGTACTATTCTTTATGGTGTGTTGGACTCTAGCCTTTGGCATAAGCGTGGCGATCCTGGTCCATCTTTGGCTGAACAAATGATTATGCGTGGTTGTAGATGGCGACCATCAGATAGAAGTAAAGGAAGTCGAGTATCAGGTAAGAACGAGATACATAGACGTTTACAAGTAGATGATTTTACAGAAGAACCTAGATTAGTGTTTTTTAATACTTGTACAAATGTTATATCTCAATTACCAGCACTACCACTTGATAAAAAAAATCCTGAAGATGTAAATACAAACGCAGAAGACCATTTATACGATGCGTTGAGATATGGTGTTATGACAAGACCTAGAAGTAATATTTTTGACTTTGATCCCTTATCACAAAATCAAGGTTTTCAAATTGCAGACCCTAACTTTGGATATTAAATATGGCAGATAAAAATGAAGAAATGATGTTTGAAACAGATGAAGTTGCTGTTATTGATACTTCAGGAGATGAGAGTATTGAAGCAACTGATACGAATCAAGTAATTGCATTTATAGAATCAAGATTTAAAAGAGCGGAAGATGCTAGAATAACCGATGAATCTCGTTGGCTAAAAGCATATCGTAATTATCGTGGTATATATAGTCAAGATGTGCAGTTTACAGAAACAGAAAAATCTCGTGTTTTTGTAAAGGTAACTAAAACTAAAACATTAGCTGCATATGGACAAATTATTGAAGTTCTATTTGGTAGTTCTAAATTTCCATTAAGTATTAATCCTACTATATTACCAGATGGTGTGGCTGAATCTGTTCATTTAAATACAGATCCTAATGTAACATCAAGTATGGACGAATTAAAAACTACTTTTCAAGAAACTAGCAATATACCATATAGATTTGATTCAGAAGAAACTAAACTAAAGCCCGGTGAAACTTTAGAAGATTTAAAAGAACGATTGGGGCCGCTACAAAATAAATTAGATGCTGTATCTGAGAAAGTTATTGAAGGCGAAGGAAAAACACAAGGTAGTGTTACTTTTCATCCAGCAATGATTGCAGCTAAAAAGATGGAAAAGAAAATATTTGATCAACTTGAAGAATCAGGTGCAAATAAACAATTAAGATCACTAGCTTTTGAGATGGCTCTATTTGGTACAGGCATTATGAAGGGCCCGCTTGCTAAAGATAAAGAATATCCAAATTGGTCTGAAGAAGGGGAGTACGATCCTCTTGTTAAAACAGTTCCTACAACAGAACATGTTTCCATCTGGAACTTTTATCCTGATCCAGATGCAAATAGTATGGACGATGCTGAATACATAGTTGAACGACACAAACTTTCAAAAACACAACTTAGGGCATTGAAGTCTCGTCCATACTTTAATGATGATGCTATTGAGATGGCAATTGAGATGGGCGATTCCTATATACGAAAGTATTGGGAAGAAAGCATGGAAGATAATAGTGCTAATTATAGTCCTGACAGAATAGAAGTACTAGAATTTTGGGGATATGTAGACACTAATATATTAGAAGAGAATGGTGTAAAGATACCTAAAAATCTAAAAGATTTAGATCAAGTAAATGTAAATGCATGGATATGCAATAATCAAATATTAAGACTTGTACTTAATCCATTTAAACCTGTACGTATTCCTTATTATGCTGTTCCATATGAACTTAATCCTTATTCATTTTTTGGTATTGGTATTGCTGAAAATATGGATGATACACAGACTTTAATGAATGGTTTTATGCGAATGGCAATTGATAATGCTGCATTGTCAGGTAATCTTATTATAGAAGTAGATGAAACCAACTTAACACCAGGACAAGATTTATCTGTATATCCAGGCAAAGTATTTAGAAGACAAGGCGGGGCACCTGGTCAAGCTATATTTGGTACAAAATTTCCAAATGTTGCTGGTGAGAATATGCAACTATTCGATAAGGCTAGAGTGCTTGCTGATGAAAGTTCAGGTTTTCCATCGTTTGCTCATGGTCAAACAGGTATACAAGGTGTAGGTAGAACTGCATCAGGTATTAGTATGCTTATGTCAGCAGCTAATGGATCTGTTCGTAGTGTAGTAAAAAATATTGATGATTATTTAATTGCACCTTTAGGCAAGGCATTTTTTAGTTTTAATATGCAATTTGATTTTGATCAATCTATTAAAGGAGATCTTGAAGTTAAAGCTCAAGGCACAGAAAGTCTTATGGCTAACGAAGTACGTAGTCAAAGATTAATGCAATTCTTACAAGTTGCAAGTAATCCTGTACTAGCTCCATTTGCTAAGATGGATTATATTATACGTGAGATAGCAAAAAGTATGGATCTTGATCCTGATAAAATTACAAATAGTATGGCAGACGCAGCAATACAAGCTGATATACTTAAAAAGTTTCAGCAACAGACATTACCACCTCTACCTGAAGAAGAAGGTGTAGCGGGAGCTAATCCTAACGATCCAACAGGAGCAGGTGGTGGAACAATAGGAACAGGGCAAGCACCTAGTCCGGGAGAACAGGGATTTACAGGAAATGCACAACAACAAGGAACACCACCTACAGAACCTCAAGGTTTTGGTCAACAGCCGGGAGCTATGGGAACAGTTCAATAGTTACCTTGATCATTTGATTGATAATCAACATAAAAATTTAGAACAAGCAGATACAGATATTATTGTATATAGAACGCAAGGTGCAATTTCTGCATTAAAGCGTTTAAAATCATTAAGAGATGAAATTTATGGAATTTAATAAACAAGGCGAATTAAATTTTGATGACTATTTAGCTCAAGATAATTCTACTCCTAATAATGAAGTGGAGCTAGATGATTGGGGTGAGCCTAAATATAAACCTAATAATTCTTCTTCTATTAGAATGGATATGATGGCAGGTGGGGATGATTTAATTGCAGCTGGTAAAAATAATGCTGTTGATATTCCTGATTCAATAAAAATTTGGAATGAACAAAAAGTAAATATTCCTGAACCTATTCAAGAAGCAGTAGAAAATGTAGCAAATAATCTTATTCAAGGAGTAGGATATCTTGAAAAAGGAGTAGGCTATTCTGTAGGAGCAATAGCTGATGGGTTTGTAAAATTAGGTATGCCTAAATGGTATGCTAAAAAATTTGCAAATGATATGATGGCAATGCCTGATGCATTTATGGGAATTGGATCTGCTAAAAATACTCTTGTAGATACATTAGGTCAATCAGTAAAATCAGCAAAATTTGTACAAAATAAATTGCCTACTGTAGAAACAAATCCAAATGTTTTAGGTTCAAATTTTGCTAATATGAGATTTAGTAAAAAAGCAGAAACAGAAATGATGGAGCCGCCTATAACAGATGCTGAAAGAATTGAAGCTAAAAAATTAGGTAAAAGTATTTATGCTTTGAGAGAAATGAAAGCTGAAGATTTTTTAAAAAATTATACTTTGTTTCATGGATCAAATAAAAAATTTAAAGAGTTTATGAATAAATTTGTTGCTTCTGGAGCAGGATCTGCACAATCTAGGGGTTTGTATTTTACAACAGAAGAAGAAATTGCTAGAGCTTATAGATTTTTAATGTCTAGAGGATCAGCACCAGGAACTTGGATGAAATGGATTAGAAGAAAAGATAATAAAAGTTTAGAAGATTTAGGTTTTTCAAAAGAAACAATTAAGTATGCAGATAGACAATTTAGAACTATTGCTCCAAGTGGTGTTATTAGACCAGAATTTGTAGAAAAATGGAAGAATCAACCTAAATTAGAATTTTGGAAAGAAAAATTAAAAGGAATTAATCATAGAATAGAACAACTGTCAAAATATGTTTCATGGCAAGATCGAACACCAGGAATGGAAAGATTAATAAAAGAACGAAGGGCTGTATTAGAGTTTATAGATAATGATATAGATCCATTAGAGCTTGCTCCAAAATTAAAGCAAGGAGCAATTTACGAAGTAAATATTGATGCTATGAAAAGTAAAATGCTAAAGTGGTATGATACTATAGGAAACCAATCACCATTTGTACAAAAAGCATTAATTAATACAAGACAACAATTAGAAAGAAATGTAAACAAACTTTTAGACAGTTTAAATGATGGATCTGTACTTTCGCATAATATTTTAAAACAGTTAAAAAATAAAGAATTAATAAATTCACGAAATACTGTTTTAAGTCAATCCTCTGAAGCTAGTAGTTCTCCCTTTAAAAGCTTTGAGCAATTTTTAAAATCAAAAGGCGACTTAAAAAGTGTATTATGGAAAGCTGATCCTACAGGAACAGTATTAAATGAGTGGACTATTCAAAATTTATACCAACATTGGAATAGGTATTTTAGCCATTTGCGATATTATGCCACAGGTAGCACAACTAAAGATAACCCCAAACTTCCTGACATACTAAGACCCGGTTATGTTGAAAAAATTTTTAATGAAAAAGGAATACATGGTGTAATTTATCCTGTAGATAGAGGGGGTAAATCTATTTCGGCTAAAGAATATGCTAAAGGTAAAAATAAAGATAAATTTAATTTTGTTATTTACGATGATAAGATGATTAATATAGTAAAAAAACATTACGGATTAACAATGCTTCCATTGGGTGCTACGTTAGTTCCAAAAAGTGATAATCCTTTTAACACAGAAAAAATAGAAAATAAGGAGTAACAATGGCAACTCAAGATCAGCAAATGCAAGAAATGTTACAGGATGGTGGCATGAAAGATGATGGAATGGATCGTGATCCTGTAAGTGGTAATGAAGTTCCACCAGGTTCATTGGCTAGTGAAGTTAGAGATGATATACCTGCACAATTAAGTGAAGGTGAGTATGTTATTCCAGCTGACGCTGTACAATATCATGGTCTTAGATTTTATGAACAGTCAGTACAAGATGCAAAAAGAGGATTAGCTGAAATGCAAGCTAATGGTAGAATTGGTGGTACTCCAATGCCTACTAATCAAGAATCTGGTGATGCTCCTGTTAATTTTAATATTGAAGATCTTATGGCAGAAATAGGTGCTGAACCTCAACAACAAGATATGCCTATGCAAGCTAATAAAGGGGGTCTAGTGCGAGGATTTGCACCAGGTGGTAGCTCATCTAATATTTATACACCAGACTTAGATTTTACAAATGTACAAGAGAAATTTCCAAGTGGTACTAAGTCTTATCATACTAGACGTTATATTAATGATAAATGTGAAATTAAATTAATTAATTCTACAGCAGAAGGTTCACCAGCAATGTCTGTACCTGAAGATTTTGTTAAAGTTGTATCTAATGATGGATTAAAAAGACTTAAATCATGTGGGTTAAATGATCCTGAAATGGGATTAACAGATGAAGAAAAAGAAATACTTGGACCCGATAAAGTAAAAGAATATGAAGATGGCACTTTACCTGAAGAAGAAGCAACAAAATCACCAGAAGAAACACAAGCTCCTCCAAAATCAGAACGAGAAGATAAACCTCGTGATTCAAGTGATTTTATAACAACTTGGGATGCAACAGACTTTGAGAATTATGTAGATGATTTTGAAGCTCGTGCTAGTTCAGGTGCTACTTGGTTCGATAAAACATTAGGTAAGATATTTACACCTATAATGGAATTTAATCAACCTTATATTTTAGGTAGAGCCTATCAATTAATTACAACAGGAAATCTTTCTGATGAAGAAATTCAAAAAATCTTGCCTGTGTTTAAATTAACTTATGGTGATCCAAAAGCAACAATGAGTGGAGTTAGTTATAATGCAGAAGGGCAAAAAGTTCCAATTAATTTTGTGTGGGATGCAGAAAGAGGAATGTATGTACAAGGTGATATTGATGCAATAATAAATTCTAAAGAAATAGAAATTCCAGATTTACAAATAGATAAAGAAAATAAAGATGATAAAGATAATACAGAACCTGGTGATCTATCTAGTTTGAATTTAACAGGAGAAGGCAGTTTGGAAAGGCTAGGACCCGGTGGGGATTCAATGCTTACAAGTAATAGCCCTGCTATTGCTAAAAGAATAGCAGATATGAGAAAAAATCAAACAAGAATATCAGATGCCTATGGTGGTGGATCTGGCCCGAATTTAGCATCTGGTAAGTTTAATCGTACTCCACCTAGTAGCACAGATGGTATTGATTCAGGAAGTGTGCTAGTAAATAGACAGAAAGATAGAGAAAATGATCGAGACAGAGATCGAGATGATAATACTATAGATGCAGAAAAAATATCTAAGCCTACTGTAATTAAGGATAGAACTGATTCATCAGGTAAAAAAGTAGGTCAAAAAGGATATAAAAGTGCGTTAAGAGAAAGAAAAGAAAGAGAAAAAATAGAAGCTGCACAAGAAGCAGGTAAAGGATATAAAGGTGGTTTTGGTTTTAATGAAGGTGGTACACCTACTAAAAAATCATTAGCTAAAAAAAGAACCACAAAGAAGAAGTAACCAATATAGCTACTCTAATATATAGACCCTATAGGAGGAAATAATGCCAGAATTAGCAGAAGTAGAAAAACCAAAAGTGGCAGGATATGTAGATCCTAGACCAAAGAATAAAAATAAACAAAGGATTGAAGAAGCTGAAAAAGAATTGGAACAACTGTCTTCTCAAGCACAAGGAGATGGGGTTTCAGAAACAACTGAAAAGGTCACGAATACAGAAGTTTCTGAAACTGACAGCAAAGATGAGATCCTCAGTAAAGAGGAGCAGACATTTAAAAAGCGATATGGAGATCTACGAAGACATTTAGCTGATAAAGAAAAAAGTTTTGCAGATCAAATTGATCAATTAAAAAATCAATTAGATCTTGCAACTAAAAATGAATTAGTATTACCAAAGTCTGATGAAGACATAGACGCATGGGCAAAAAAATATCCTGATGTAGCATCGATTGTAGAAACTATTGCAACTAAAAAAGCTAGAGAAACATCACAAGATTTAGATAAAAGAGTTAAAGAAATTGAGAATTTAAGAGAATCTGCAAAAATTGAAAAAGCAGAAGCTGAATTATTAGCGTTGCATCCTGACTTTAATGAGATTAGAGAACAAGATGAATTTCACGATTGGGCAGAAAAACAACCAAAATGGATACAAGATGCTTTATATGAAAACTCTACAGATGCCAAAGCTGCATCTAGAGTAATTGATTTGTATAAAGCAGATAAAGGAATATCAACAAAATCAAATGTTGATTTGTCAGCCGCTAAGGCTGTCACACCAAAAAGAGGGAGATCGACACCTCAAGCCGATGCAACTGCATCCTACCTTAAAGAGTCGGTAGTAAACAAAATGTCTACACGAGAGTATGAAAAGAACCAAGATAAAATCATGGAAGCAATTCGTACAGGAAAGTTTGTGTATGACATATCAGGTGGTGCAAGATAACCACTTAATAGTAATACAAAAGACGAACCACTCATACAATTAAGCCAATACATGTATTCACCTTAAAAGTATGACCTCTCTTTGAGTGTTAGCTATTCTAGAGCCAAATATAAGGAGATGTGATATGGCTTTTCCAAAAGAAGCTGGTCATGGTAACTTACCTAATGGTAACTTTTCCAGCATTATTTACTCCAAACAAGTACAGCTTGCGTTTCGTAAGTCTACTGTAGTTGGAGATATCACTAATTCTGATTATTTCGGGGAAATTGCTAATCAAGGGGATACAGTAAAGATTATCAAAGAACCAGAAATTTCGGTTAGTGAATATAAGCGTGGCACACAAGTGTCCGCACAAGATCTAGACGATGAGGACTTCAGTCTTGTTATCGACAAAGCAAACTACTATGCTTTTAAGATGGATGACATTGAAGAAGCTCATAGTCATGTAAACTTTATGCAACTTGCAACAGACAGAGCTGCATATAGATTATCTGATAACTATGACCAAGAAGTATTGGCATATATGTCAGGGTATTCTCAGCCATCCAAACATGCTGTTGGTAATGCTGTAAATACAAGTGTTAATGGAACAAAGGCTGTTTCAACTGCAGGCTCAGATGAACTTCTTACTTCTATGAAGTTAAGAAAAGATTCATTTAGTGCAATCACCACAGGTGGTGCAGCTGATCACTCTATCCCATTAGCAAATGTCTTGCCAGGTCAAGCAAGTGCAATTACTGCAACTGTAACACCTATGCAAGTCATTAATAGAATGTCAAGGGTCTTAAATCAACAGCAAGTTGATACACAAGGTCGTTGGCTAGTCGTTGATCCAATTTTTATGGAGCTACTACAGGATGAAAATTCAAAGTTAGTAAATGCTGACTATTCTGAAGCAGGTCTTAAAAATGGACTTACTATAAACAATCTAGGTGGATTCAGAGTACACGTTTCAAGCAACTTACCAGCATTAGGTACAGGAGCAGGTACATCGGGTTCAGGAAACCAAAACACTAATTTTGGTGTGATTGTTGCAGGACATGATTCTGCTGTTGCTACTGCTGAACAAATCAGCAAGACAGAAACTTATCGTGATCCTGACTCATTTGCAGACATTGTAAGAGGTATGCACCTCTACGGCCGTAAGATATTACGTCCTGAAGCAATTGTTACTGCTAAATACAACGTAGCGTAAGGAGGTAGATCATGGCTAATTTAGCAACCGCAGATCATGCTGCACAAGGCAACTCTGCAAGGGGTCGTTCTCCTTATTTAGTGCAAAATACTATCAACATTGCAGACGCAATTGTTCTTAAAGGTAGTGACTTTGCCGCTAACGATACGATGGAAGTACTTAACATTCCTGCGGGAACTGCTATTCTCTCTGCAGGCATGGAAATCATGGAACAGCTTGATGGTACTTGTACTCTTGACATGGGATTTACAGGGGGTTCACCCGGTGCTGTAGACCTTTATGTTGATGGTCTTGATGTTGTTGGTGGTTCAGTAGGTGCTTATGGAACAACGCCAGCTACAGAAGCTGCGCAAGTTCAAATAATATCTACAGCCGATACAATTGATGTTAAGTTTGCAACTGAAACTGATGTTACATCAGGCAAACTCCGTTTCTGGGCTATTCTTATGGATGTATCAGACATGGGCGAACATGACATGATTGCCGACGAAGTTGTTAGAGATTATCTAGCATAATACACTTGAGAGGGGGCGAGGAAACTTGCCCTCTTTCTTTAAATAATGGGAGATTAAAATGGCAGTAACAACAGCCTTATGCAATAGTTTTAAAAAAGAATTATTATTAGGCACACATGTTTTTGGAACAGATACATTTAAACTAGCTTTGATAAAGTCTGGTGAGTCTGGAACATATAATGATGAAACACAGAATTATTCTGATGTTACAGGTAATAGTGATGAAATAGGTAATACAGGTAACTATTCTGCAGGGGGTGCAAGTTTAACATCAGTTGCAATAACAGGTAGTAATACTACAGATATTATATATGTAGATTGTGACAATGTTCAATTTACTAGTGCTACAATAGATGCTAATGGTGCTATTATTTACAATTCGTCAAAAAGTAATAAAGCTGTAGCAATAATAGCTTTTAGTGGAACTCAATCATCTGATAATGGTACATTTACAGTAACAATGCCAGCACCAGGAACAGGAACAGCTATTATAAGGATTACTTAATGGGTCTTATTTTAAAAGACAGAATTAAAGAAACATCTAGTACAACAGGACAAGGAACACTTACGCTTGGTGGTGCTGCTAATGGTTTTCGTTCTTTTGCAGATATTGGAGATGGCAATATTACTTATTATTGTATTGTAGATGGTAATACCTTTGAAGTAGGAGTAGGAACATATACTGCTTCTGGCACAACATTGTCTAGAGATACTGTACTACAAACCTCTGCAGGAAATACAACTAAAATAACATGTACAGGAAATCAAGAAGTTTTTGTTACGCAACCTGCAGATAAAAATGCACATAATGGTAAAGCATATGGATATGCAAACTTATTTGGATAGGAATAAAATATGGCAGTAAATTTAATTAATGTTTCAGGTATTGAAGGTAAAACAGGTACACAGTTACTAACAA
>VTLG01001239.1_pt1 | contig 15436 bp, 14 predicted proteins | sample 4694571 | NCBI WGS metagenome assembly VTLG01 (sample SAMN12604809, study PRJNA352737) | marine metagenome | biome: ENVO:00000447; feature: ENVO:00000209|ENVO:00000569|ENVO:01000036; material: ENVO:00002151; isolation source: viral sequences binned using virsorter ...
GGTAAGCGGTAGAAGACTGCACCATTTTCCATAATCGCGTGGAACAAAATTGGACGACCAGTGATCGCAGTAATCCCGAAGACAACGCAGTCTTCAACTTCGCCATGATGAGCTTTAAGATCATATAAATATTCTCTCCTTATCTGAGCATAAGTTACTGGTATGTTTGCATTTAAATAAGCCATAATAATTATCCATGTATCTCACCCCAGTTGTCCCCGTGTTCATAATCAACTTTGTTAGGGACTTCTAGTGTAACAGCATTTTCCATCACATCAATAATTTTTTTTGCATGTAATTCATCTTTTACAGATATATCTAATTCATCATGTATTTGTATATGTGGTACAATACCTTCTTTGTATAGTTCTAACATTGCTTTTTTAGTCATGTCAGCGGCTGATCCTTGTATCAATTTATTCAATGCTTTGTATGTGTACGCTCTCTTGATCCCCGGTCCATGTTCCCTGAGTGCATCTTCGTGAGTCATGGCTTTATGCATACCAAAACTATTAGGCTCCCACAGGTGAAACCTGCATAGTCTACCCAGTAAAGTTCTTATCTGTCCACGATCCTGTGCTCTGTTAGATGCTTTGTCCATAAGTTGTTTTACAAACGGTACACGAGAATGGTATGTATTAAATAATTCTGCAGCTTTATCTTTTGTTACACCTAATTCTGCCTGTAATTTAGCTTTGCCCATACCATAAAACAAACCAAGGTTGATTACTTTAGCCTGTGATCTAGGTATGTCGGCCATGTCGGCAACAGTCTGGTGAAAGTCTGCACTAGAATCTGTTCCGTAAGAATCTACCACATCATAAACAGACGGTAATTTGTACAAAGAGGCATAATGCACTACCAGCCTAGGCTCTTGCTGAGAATAGTCAAATACACCCCATCTATGGCCCTCCTCGGGTATAAATAATGACCTTATCTTAGGTCCAAGGTCTTTGTTTCTAGCTGGTATCTGCTGTAAATTTGGATTCTGATAGGAGAATCTACCTGTTACTGTACCACCTCCAGCATTACGTAATTGATTTATTTCTGCATGTATTCTGCCGTTATGTTCATAACGTAATATAGAATCTAAAAATGTTGTATGTGCCTTGTTAATCTCTCTTGCCTGTGCAATCATTTTAACAACGGGATGTTTGTGCTCTTGTAAAAAATTTTTTGTAAATGAAGGTGCTCCTGTTTTTTCTGTTGTTGGATATTCTAGTCTCAACATATCAAATACATTTGCAATAGATCTAGCTGCCCAGATCTGTGTATCAATATTTGTTTCACCTTTTATCTTATGTAGTAATTCTTTTTCTTGTGATACAAATTCTTTTTTCATTTGATGTGCACGTTCTGTATCTACGCGTACACCTTTGAATCTCATATCAACAAGACATGGAAACAGATCAGACTCCAGGTCAAATATATCTTCTAAATCCTGGCTAATAATTTCTTTTTTCATCTCTTGCCAAAGACCAAGTGTAACTTCAGCATCACGTTCAGCGTATGCACCAACGTGCATTGCAGGTAGTTTATACATTTCTGATTTAGGATCTATGCCCCATTCTTCTGCAGCTTCTGCAAGTGCAGCTTCGTTCTTACCATAACCAAGGTAGTGCCATGATAAACTATTAAGATCGTATCTAAATCTATTCTCATCTGTTAATGCTGACGCAATCATAGTGCAGGCTATGTCACCGTTTATTTTAAATCCCATTGCTCGCAACCAACAAACGTCATAGATTGCATTGTGAAATACTTTTGTAGACTGTGATTCAAGTATATCTTTCAACCACAACAAGACTCTGTTCCTGTCCATGTTACCACCACCTTCGTGTGCAATAGGAAAATAACCTTTGTAAAATTTTGTGGCAACAGCAATACCTATAACTTCACCATTACCTATTACAGAACCAGACCCCTTCTTTAATAAGTCTGGATCTTTTGTTTCCAGGTCAATCGCTATCTCATCTACATTACGTAGGTCTGGAAACTCAGTGGGTTTTACCCATTCTGTTTGTGCTTCAAACTTTGGTATTTTCATGAATATGTTTTTTTTCTACTATATCTTCTATTCTTTTTTTATTGCTAAAAGCGTACATACACGCATCATAATTTTCTGGAAATATTTCCCATGTGAGCTTTCTATGTCCGTCTAAAGCCAAATAAATTTCTAGTTTAAATTTATGCTTACCAACTTTAATATATTTATTTATTTTTAGTTTACTCGGCATAATCTCTTTCAATAATCATTTCTATAAAATGTATCGCTTTCAATAGATCCTGTTTCTTTCCCTTGTCACGGTGTCTAATAATATATTTTATAGCACAACCCTCGGGATATAGCAATTCATTCTCTACTACAAACTTACTAGGCTGTATTTTATATTTTTGATAGTGGCTCCCGCCGTGCTGTTTATCCCAAACTTTCGATGTCATAACCTTGGTCCTCCTTTTTTGCTGCCATGATATATAGATTTTGTTTTGTACGAGTTACACCCACATACCATACTCTGTGTTCTTCATCTTGTTTGTCAAAACTTTTATCTAATGCATCTCGTATTGTTTTTGTATTATCTAATATTAGTAATACATTATCTGCTTCACCACCTTTTGCAGAATGTATTGTAGATAATTTTACTCTTGGATTCTTTCTTAACTCTTCTCCATTACTTAACATTTCTCTTATGTATAAACACTCTTCGTAATCAGATGTAAACTCATCATACCAAGGTATGTTTTTATCAAACCCAAACTCCTCTAAATTATACATTCTTTCCTCTGTTAATTCTGTATCTGTATTTGTGTATTCAAATATATCTTTAACTTCAGATAAAGATAAATCATCGCCTTTCTGCCATCGTATGTAGTTTAGAATGGTTCTAAACAATGTTACCTTATAACTTTTACGATCCTTAAATTCAAAATATATGCCACGTTCTTTTAATGTAGGTTTGAGTCTATTTAATTTATCGTTGTATCTTGCCAACACTAGCCATGTTCCCTGATCCAGTGGTGCATCTGCTGTATCATAAATATAATTTACAGTTCCTTGTTCCTCTCGTGCTTTCCAATTCTTTTTTATTCTTCTATCATCTGGAATTAAATTTAATATCTTGTCTGCCAGGTGCTGTACGTTTTGTGGAACCCTGTAAGATTGTGGCAAAATTATGTCTTTCTTTGAAATTTCTTGCTGAAATTTTTTTACATCTGCGCCTGCCCAGCCATAAATTGCTTGATCATCGTCTCCTGCTAGTATAACATATTTGCTATTTTCCTTGATAATATTGAACATTTTCCACTGTATTGGAGATAAATCCTGTGCTTCATCAACAAATGCTACGTCAAATTTTGGACATAATTTGGACACAATAAATTTTTCTATCATGTCTGTAAAATCCACCAGTTGAAATGATTCTTTGTAATTTTGCACCTCATCACAAATAATTTTTAATAATCTTTTGTCCATCTCTTGTGAGTACATGTCAGTATTATACTCTTGTTCAATAGTAATATTTTTTATTCTAGCCGCATTTATTAAATTAAAATACTCACTATCAGAATTTATAAATCCTGTAGATTCTTCTCCATTAGAATACACTGTAACTTCTATGCCTAGTTTTCTACCTATATCTTCGTAGTGTTCATCCTGCATAACCTGTGCTTTCTTCATACCGAGTTGATTAAAAGCAAGTGAGTGTAGCGTTCTAAAATGTTTAAGGTCTTTTCTTTCAAAAGATGTGTGGTATTCTAACATTCTATCGATAGCCTCGTTTGCAGCTTTAGTTGTAAATGCAAAATATCCTATTTTATCTATTGGTGTGCCTAGTTTTAAAAATGTTTTAACATACTTTAATAGTTTAGTTGTTTTACCTGTTCCCGGAGGCCCGAATAATTTTCTACTAATCATATTATATCCGTCTTATGTTTTGTTTTAGTGTGATGTATAGGCACTTCTTCAAATGTTTTTATGTTTATCTGTATTATGTTCTTTGTTGATGAATGGTATTTACCAGATTCTTTTGATGGAAATCTTTTTTGTTCTAAAAATTCTATTTCACATTCTTGATACAATACCTGCATCATACGTCCTGTCTTGTCTTCGCTATACTTCCAATTTTTTGCTTTTAGTTTGTCGTAAAATTTATCAAATTTAAAAAATGCATATTCACCTTCTATCAATACAGATCCAGTTTTAAATGCAGCATCGCTTGTTGCCTTTGGTCCATTTATCTTTGCGTGTATAACATCATGTAGTTTTTCTTTTGGTGATGTACCCACTGGTGGCTGTACAACTTTTTGTGTTTGATACAATGCATCCATAACAGTTTGCTCTTCATCATTTTTGATCAGCGGTGGTAAAAATCCTGCAGCTTTTGATATTGAGTTACGTCTTTTACGTTGATCGTTTAGATGTTCTACATTTTTACAATGCACTGTAGCTGTACCAATACCGTCCGGTTTTGTTACATCAAACTCGTACTCTGGTTCTGGATCTAGATCTATCTTTTTTAAATTTGTTAGCACAGGATAAGACCCTTTTGATCCTGCCAAGACTCCAAACTTTTTCTTAACACATATACCTTTCTTACAATTTTCACTTAGTGGGCTCTGTGTGCAGGTGTAACCTTTAGAACTTCTGTTCCAAGATTTCACTTTTGCATTTAAAAATTTTTGATCCCACGCATTTGCATGCACACCTGCAAAATATTTTACTGGTGCATTCATAACTTTTTGTTGCCAATTGTCTGGATACTTCATCTTAACCATGACGTGATAGTTATACATAAACCTGTCTTTACCATCAAAGTTTTCGTTCTTAGATAATTTAGATATTGCTGCTAGACATGGTGGACCCTCTGTAAACTCTTCATCAACACCCTGCATGCTTTTGTGTTCAATCTCTTCTGTAATTCCTTTCAGTCTTTCTTTGGTAACCAGGTTTGCACTTATGACTTTCATAAACTGGTCTAATGTAAATGGTGTACCATCTACGTTTAAAGCTTTACGTTCTTCTCCGAAGTATGGTAGGTTTATAAATTGACCTGGTCGTAGTTGACCTGTCTCACTATCTTTTGTTAGTTGTGTTTGCTTTGGAAATATTTCTGTGTCTTGTTTGAGTCCAAATAAAGATAATAAATTTGTAAGAAAAGATTTTACAGTTTTAGAATCTGTAAATGTATCCATAAATAAAAATAAATGTAAACCACCACTTTTAGATTCTACTGGTAGTAAAGGTAGTTCATATTGTTGTATGATGTCTATGTAATCTTTTTTGTTAAATTCAGCATAGTCTTTTGGATCTATGTCTATAACCCCAAACTTAACCTCTGAGTCTTCTGTGCAAGGTTGTATACCTATTGATAGCTTGCCTTGTAAATGTTGATCATATATTTCATTGGTAAGCTCTTCAAAGTTCCACCTGTATACAGGTTTCTTCTTGCCTGTTTCTGGATCTACTTTTGAGTCCTGGTGATTGAAATCAGCTACACCATAAGCATATCTATACCCATTAAAAAATTCTATGTATCGTTCCATAACTGTTTTCTGTGGGCCATCCACTCTCGCGTCCGGCCCACACTGTGCACTTATTCTCTTAGAGAATTAGATAATGCTACTTTGGTCCTTTGGTTTATCTTCGCCATGTTTAGCTTTGACACTTCCTTTAGAAATGCTTTCACTAAAACTTCTAGCTTGATCGTAAAGACCTTTGTCAGTTACTGGGCCAACTTTATTTACTTCCCAACCAAACCAAGTGCCTTTATCATTCTGCATTTGGGTTGTTTTTAGTTTGTAAATGTGGCTGAAAGATGCTGGTGTAAACATTCCGTTTGCACCTTTCATCTTAATTCCAGACATCATAGAGTTCCACTTTCTACTAATTTTTAATTGAGTAGATTTCATAGAAATCAGTGCTGTCGATGGACTATCTCCCGATACTATCACAAAGTGAGATGCAGTCTTTTCAATATAATTACCATTTGGTAATCTATCTTTATAGTTTGCATCCGGTTTTGTTTTGGACATGATATCTGAAGAAGAATCATAAATGGCAACTGGTGCACCTGGTCCCTCTCCTCTATCTTTCCATTCGATGTACTCCAACTTATAGAAGCATGGAATTACATCAATACCTTTCACTCCATCATACAGATCTCCAGATACTGAATTATATATCATACCTGGTTCTGCACCTTCGACATACTTACCATCACGTTTGTTAACTTCCGGTGAAAGTTGTCCAAGGATTTTTAAAAAAGGCAGGGCTAGATCTTCTTGACCTATTGTACCCAAACCTTTTGCTGCATCATCTTCAAAAATATTTGAAGGTAAACCTGCAGACTTTTTCTCTGTTACTTGGTTCATGTTTATTTACTCCTTGTTACTTTGGTCCTGTTTCCTGCGAACACATTAAATAGATCAGAGGGCATCTCTTGTCCAGATTCCAGACGCTCTCTGACCAATGCTTTAAGAGTCATAGGTTCGACCTTTAATTTCTGGACAGGTTCGTACCCTTGACCCTTTGCAAGGTTTGCATATTCGCTCGCCTTGTTATCTTCGTTACGACCAAAGGAAACTGTAATCTCATTTTTAATAAGATCACCCAGGCCGTTTTCTCGAAGCCATGTATAAGCTGCTTCTTTATTAGCTAGTGTAATAGAAGCACCATAAACTGGTTTAACTTCAACTGAAGAACCATCTGCTAGTTTTAATGTAGAGATGTTCATCTCTTGCATCATGGTAGGTATAACCTCACCAGAAACTAGTTCGATATGTCTTTTCAGTTCTTTTAATTCTTTTTCTTTTTGTACAAGATCGTCCTCTAATTTTTTTAGTTTAACGACTTGATCTGACAATGACTTTGCATCATTAACAGAATTTAGATCTTCTCTTTGATCTGCCTCAAAATTTATATCACTCATCTATCTTTCCTTTCTCGTATAAATTAATTTTAATAGGATAATACTTTCTTTCTTGTCTATCCCATTTGAGTAAATTGTATTTTCCATTAGTAATATCAGATACGATAGAACATGCAACACCAATTATTGCAGGATCACCTGTAAGTAGTAAATAATCTTTATTATTAAAATGTCTTAACCCGTGTCTTAATTTATATATTAAAGGACCTGGAGAAAAGATCATTTGTGAAAGCTCTGGTAATAAAAATTTAAATTTACCATACTCCGCAGCACCCATAATATTAATTTTTGGATTGCCTGAACGTGTGCCTGGTATTTCTTGAATGACATATACAGTTGCTGCATAATCATTTTTTAAACTTTCATATTTATTACTTTCTGACATTGACAAATCATATAACGTCCTATATATAAATGTCAATACAGAAAGAATAAATATTATGAATTATAAATTTAAGACTAAGCCATATGCGCATCAATTAAAAGCGTTAGAAATGTCGTGGGAAAGACCTTTCTTTGCTTACTTTATGGAGATGGGTACCGGTAAATCTAAGGTATTAATAGATAATATATCCATGCTTTATGACAATGGTAAGATCAATGGTGTCCTAATTGTGGCACCAAAAGGTGTGGTAAAAAATTGGCACGAAGGTGAGATACCCACACATTTAGTAGATCATATAGAATATAAAAATGTTTTGTGGCAGTCATTGATTAATGCAAAACAACAAAAAAAATTAGACACATTATTTGAAACAGGTGAAGATCTACATATACTAGTTATGAATGTAGAAGCTTTGTCTACTAAAAAAGGTGTGGCTTTTGCAGAAAAATTTTTAAACTCTCATAGAGCTATGATGGCCATTGATGAGTCTACTACAATAAAAAATCCAAGTGCAAAACGTACAAAAAATATTGTGGGCATTGGTAAACTTGCAACGTACAGAAGAATACTTACTGGATCACCTGTAACTAAATCACCGTTAGATTTATATAAACAATGTGAATTTTTAGAAGATGAACTATTAGGGTTTAATTCTTACTATGCATTTAGAACTAGATATGCTGTTATGAGAACAGCAAACTTTAGTGGTAGATCTGTGCAGATCGTGGTTGGTTATAGAAATTTAGACGAGCTGTCAGAAAAATTAAAAGCGTTTTCTTATCGTGTATTAAAAGATGAGTGTTTAGATCTACCAAAGAAAACATTTATGAAGAGAGAAGTTATGTTAACAGAAGAACAAGCTAAAGCATACTTACAAATGCAAAAATTAGCTCACGCTCAAATGAATGGCAAAATGATGTCCACAGCTACAGTGTTGACTCAGCTTATGAGATTACAACAGATAACTTGTGGCCACTTCACAGCCGATGATGGTACTATACAAGAAATGCCAAACAATAGAATAGGTGAACTATTAGATTTATTATATGAAGTTGAGGGTAAAGTTGTTATTTGGGCTCAGTTCCAAAGAGATGTGCATAACATTGTAAATGCATTAGCTAAAGAATATGGTGAGGGCACCTTTGTAGATTACTACGGTCTTACACCACAAGATAAAAGACAAGAAAATATTAAAAAATTTCAGGACCCCGATTCTGGAGTCCGGTTTTTTGTAGGCACAACACAGACTGGTGGTTATGGTATTACACTCACAGCTGCTAGCACAATGGTATATTATTCTAATGGTTATGATTTAGAAAAAAGACAACAATCAGAAGCTAGAATAGATCGTATAGGCCAAGAAAAACCTATGACCTATATAGATATTATATGTGAGAATACTGTTGATACTCGTATTGTAAAAGCTTTACGTAAAAAAGTAGATATAGCTACTCAAATAATGGGAGAGGAGTTAAAAGAATGGATCTAAGACCTGGTGTTATTATAAGATTTGGATTGTGGGTTAGTCTTGTTTTATGTTTAATTTGGTTTCTTTAAACTATATCTCTTGCTGACCCAAGTATGGGTTTGTATTTTGTTTTACCCTCAGATTTATATGCATGTAAGAAAGACGCACGTCTGCCTTCAGGTATCCAGCTACAATGTATCCACCCACTGTTTGGTTCACCTGGAGTGTAGAATTCAAGAATCAATTGATCTGGTTCAAGATTTAATTTAATCCAGTCAAAAAGTTCGGCGTTATCTACACCAACACATTCGAAGTCGGCGGCTTCAGCTTTGGCATGCTGCGATCGTGCCGAGCTGCCAATAGCCATACATAATTCTACGCTACGGAATCCGCTAGTTATTTTTACCCTGCCAAAGTGATCACGTATTGGCTGAAGAATATTTTCACACAGTTCTTTTAATTTTTCTATTTGTTCTGCGTTAGGGTTATTATTGATGCCCTTACGTATAGCAGTGTCTGATTTAGTCAGCTCTGAAAGAGTAAAATTACGTGTAAGATTCATAGTTTTCCTTGTAATTCTTTTAAATATTTTTCGTTTTCTTCTTCTTCAATTTGTTCTGGAGTTTTTTTTAATTTATTTATTACATAGTATACAGACACAGCACCTATGAGCACACAGGTCATACCATAAAAAAACATTGCGATACCAAATCCAGCTGTCATTATTTCATATAGTTCATGATTAAAGCTAGAATGAGTGAGCCCATTCCACCTACAATCATGTATTCTATTCTTCTAATACGTTCTTTCATTTCTTTTATTTGTTCGAACGTTTGCTTTTGCATTATTCTGCAAAGCTTTTCATGATCCTCTATTTTTTGTAATGCTGATCTTTTAGCCATAATTATCCCTGTGGAAACAATATTTGCAGTTTTTGCGCCGTTGTCAAGTTAGAAAAAGACCCAGCTGCACCTGGATTATTAACAATATTTGAATTAATACCAGGTAAATTTAAGGATGTTGGTGTTGCAGGTGTGTCTTGCATAATAGGTAATAGTGGGTTTTCAAATAATGGAAACTCTGCTTCAGTTAAAGAAACATCTCTCATTTTAGATTGTATATCTTGTATAACACTTGATGCTGTATCAAGAGGATCTGCTATTCCAAGTCTGTCTGCGTTTTCTCTAAATGCTAATCTTATATCAGCAGATATATTTATTGGTCTAAATAAATTATTGTCTATTGTAGCGACATCTATATTTGATAACCTAGCTGTTGATGATCTAAATGCATCATCACTTATATTTAAAACTCTTGCAGCATCTATATCACCTTTAAATTCTTTTCTTACATTAAACAAAGCTCTGTTTGCGTTTATATATGCATTAACAATATCTCTTGGTTCTACTGGACCACCACGTAAAGATTCTCTAGTAAATAATTGTCTAGATTGTCTGACACCTCTTTGGTAATTTGCAATTTTAAAATCAAGACCACGTTCAGGATTTACTTTTACTTCTCTAAAACCAAATAAACCTTGAAACTCATCACCAAATTCAAACGTTTGACCATACTCATCAAACTTGCCTTTTGTTAAAATATTAACAGATTCTATAGATCGATCTAATCTTTTTAATTGTTCAAATGAAAAAGGCATTTGTGCCCTCACTAAATGTTTCATTATCTTAGTTGCTTTATCCCCAGGTAAATCTTGCGGGTTAAATACTTGAAAGCCCTCTCTTGTTCTACCACCTCTAGCTATTAAATCTGTTACTGCCTCTGTCCAAATAGATTCTGATATAAATGGTTGTGCAAATTCTCTCATAGATATAAACGTACCTGCTAAAAAATCATCCATGATTCCATCTTCATCTGTTCTACCATCAGCCACTGCATTAATAACTGTTTGTACAGGTCTTACTAGTGTATCGTATGCATTAGCGTGACTAAAATCTATGTATTTAAAATTACCATTTTTGTCTTTTATTGGCAGTATTGTTGAGTTTTTTGACCAGTCAGCTACATATCTTCTTATAGCTTCTCTCTCCTCATCAGTCACATCGTATATGGCTTGAAAAGCTTTTTGTGTTGCATATGGCACAGCTGCAACTGTTGCACCGAAACCAAATAATCTAGTGTACCCTAAAGTTTCAAACGGTTTAACTACCGTTCCATCAGCTAACGTTACTGTTTCATTTATTTCTCTAAGACCACGTCTTACAATATTAGTTCCTGTTCTAGCTATCTCTGCAGGAAACGATACAAAGTTTCCAATAGGTAGTTTTCTTAATGACTTAACAAAGTCAGATACATAATCGTAGTTTGGTATATTATTTTTTACAATATCCGCTGCTTCTTCTTTAAAAAATTGTTCATCTATTACAATATCTGCGCCATTTCTTTTTATAGTCATACCTCTTGTAATACCTTTATTTGCAAATTCTTTTTCTATTCTTGCTTTTTCTGTGGCCCACGATGCTATCTTCCAGAAATCATCCTCAGCTGTGTATAAATCTTGTGATACCTGTTTTAATTTTGATAATGGTTTTAATAACATTCTCATGCCTTTGTCTGATGTCATGGTCTCACCAAAATTTACATCCTCAAGCAACCTAGTTAAATCCCCTAATCTTACGTTAGAATTTACAACACCAAGTTTTAACAACTCTTCATATAAATCATTTTGCATTCTTGTTCCTTTAAGTGGTGTTTGTAGTGCTTGATATGCTGTTCTAATTGCTTCTGGATTAGGTATAATACCGTTTGCTGTTGCAAACGCACCAGCGCTCACAAAGTTTCTAACATGTGTTACCGGTGATAAAATAGTTTTTGCTATTTGTGACAAACCTTTTGGATATAAAATTAAACTTTGATAAAGTTGACCCAGTATACCTGCTTTGTCAAAAGAAAGAGATGTTCCTTCTAGTGCTTTAGCTATACCCGGTGTAGTGTATAATTCATTAAGTGGATTTACTGATCCACCTTTTGCTGCAACGCTGAGTGTTTTAGCTTGATCAATTCTTATTTGTTGAAAATCATCACCAAATAATAATCGTGCTTCGTCTGCTGTTTCTGCAAACAAAGGTTTTTGTCCGGCAGCTTTTAATTCATTAGATTTTTTAATTAAATCTTGAAAGAATAAATTTCTTCTTGTGATCATAGATAATTTAGCTGTGCCACCTATAATTGTTTGCATAGGATTAGCTTGTTTACCTAAAAGTTTTTCAAATACTTTTCTATCACCTTCTTTGATTGCACCTGCAGAAACTAATGCAGATCCTCTAGCTGTTACAACTTCATCTAGTGTAGTCCTGTTTACAAAAAACCCTGGCACCTCGAAGATAGCATCTGATGGTCTATCCATCCTCATACCTTTTGGTAGTCTTGCAGTTCTTAACACTCTTGTTACAGCTTGTTCTGCTTGAAGATCTGTCATCTCTTCACCAGCTTCCCTTGCACTAGATTTAAATACTTCTTTAGCTTCGTCTATTGCTTCTTTAGTTGGTTTGTATCTTACCCATGGAAAGATACTTTGGTTTTGAAATATATCATACGTAGATCCAATGTAGCTTTTAAACTTGTTACCAAACAAAGTTTTAAATTCTTTAATTTCGTTTTGTCCTAATGATCTACCTAATTTAGAAAATAAATCAGACCACCTACTTCTTATTGTAGAAAGGCTACCTAATATATCAGTAATAACTTGATCATCTACTTTCATGTCTTGTAATTCTTTAACTAATGCTGTTTTTTTTGTTTCATCTAATTTACCAAATGTTGCAACACCTTGATCATCAAGTTCTGCTTTACCAGATAATAATAAATCATTTATTTTTGTTAACATTTGTTTTCTTTTTGCAGCCTCACCTTGGTTTAATACAGTTCGTATAGGTGGAAATATTTTATCAATAGCTTGATCTAAATCTCTAGATATGTTTCTTGCACCTGCTGCATCTGCAGCTCTTTCACCCACAGAGGTTCTTTCTATGTCAAAAAACTCTTGAGTCTTACCGCTTCGGGCCCTGAACCCTGATGCAATTTTATCTATAAATGCATCCAGTTTAGAGTTTGCTACATCTAATTGTTTGTTTCGATCGGTTAATTTTTTAACAACTTTACCAGCACCACCTATAAGTCCTGTAAATAACGCACCTTCTGTGCCAAATTTAATTCTATTTAGTAGTTCTCTTGTAGGGTCATCGTCTGTAGATCTGTCTATTTTTGTTGGTCCACCAATTAAATCTCCAAAAGACCCTATTTGTTCTACGTCACCCACAAAAACAGCTTCAGCTAAACCACCACCTAATGCACCTGCAATAAATTTATTTGTCTTACCACGAGCATTTAATTCTAACGCTTCATCTACAGCTCCCTTAAGTTTAGGATTAGTAGCTTTAAAATATTTATTATTTCTACCAGCACGCATAGCATCATCTGCTATTTTAGATGCTATTTTAAAACCTCTTGCTGCGGGTAAACCTATATTTACTAATGCTTCTGTAATTCTACCAGCTGTAGTTGCTTCTGCTTTTTCGTCAAACTCTGTAAGATCATCAAAAAAAGATTCTACTCTCGCAGCTCTGCCTTGATCCACACCAAGATCCATAAGAGTTGCACCCAAAGAAAAAAATCCTTTTGGTATCTGTATTAAACCTGATGCAACACCAGATAAAATAGATTCTATTGTTCCAACTTTTTGATTGTCAGGACTATCGAGTTGATTGTTTCCCTGTAAAAATATCGACATTTAAACTCCTAAAAAACAGGTGTTATATTTTTATCTGCGTCGACGTTTAACACTCTGTTATTAATTACGTAATTACCTGGTTTAACATTTGCGTTTGGATTAGATAATATTTCATTTAGATAACCAACTTCATCATAGCCTTTGTCTTTCATTTTATTTTTAACGGTTGTTGTGTCTTCAATTCCCGCAATATCTATTTCATAACTACGAGCTAAAGTTGCTAAATCATTTCCTGCAGGTGCAACTTTATTTGTTTTTAAATATAATTGAACACCTTCATTTAAATCTCCTCGTTTATCAAAACCTAAATCTTTATACGCTTGACTTACTGATACACCTTTCATTGCAGCGTAGTCTTCTGCTTGTTTTAAATAACTACCTGGTTTAGCACCAGCAATATCTTTTTCAATTTCACCTTTAAGAACAGCAGCATCAATCTGTCGTTTAAGAGCAGCAGATTTATCTAATTGTCCAGATATTGCTTGTATAATTCTGTTTTGTAAAGTACCTGATTTAATAGCTCCTTTAAGATCTGCACCTTCTTCTTGTACAATTTTACTAGCATCTATCAACGAATCATAGACAGCATCTTTTTTCATATCGTCTAGACCCATTAATTTATAGTATCGTTCTTTTGTTTTTTGAATTCTATCTTTTGTTAAATCATCTTGATTTGTTTTTCTAGGCTCTAAAAACATATTTGGATCTCCGCCTCCTGGTGCTCCAGATGTTCCCATTCTACCTCCAGGTTCTAGTCCTTGTTCTTGAACAACATCTTCTGGTATTTCGTTACCATCTTTATCAAAAAATTTACCACCTGCAAAATAAGCACCCGTAACTATACCTGTTGGAGAAAATACAAATTGTGCTGCTTTTCCTCCTATACCTTTAGCTGTAGGACTCATTACAGCTTTTCCAATACCACCAACTAATTTAACTGTTGGGTCTCTACCAAGATAGCTAGGTGCAAATACAGGTACTTCACCTGTACCCGGTGTTAATTTTTTTCCTGGCAGAATTGTTTTTGTAGGACCAGACACATCTCTTCCTATTATTGTTTGAGGTTTACCTATACCTATCGGACCTTGTTTAGGCACAGTTTTTGTTCCTACCTGTGTCCTAAAAAAACTTGCTATTTTAGGAATTGCTCTTCTAGCTGCTGCAGTAGCTCCTATTCTTAAAGCATTTAAACCCGCAGCTATAGGTATTGCTAATGGTCCAGCATAGCCTGGTCTACTACCATCTGCATTTAATTTTACTAATTGCTGTGGACTATTTTTCATACCGTCCATAATACCCTCTTTAATAGGGCCACCGTATCTAAACATTGGTCTATTTAATGGTCTCATATTCTACCTAAATTTTCCGAACAATCCGCTGATACCAAGAGCTGTACCAAGAGCTGTTGAGAATGGACTAGGAGTTGCAGGTGCTTGGAATTGTGGTCCTCCCACACCACCAGCAAGACTTGTAATTCCTGATCCAAATCTGTCTAATCTTTGGAATGGTTCGTAAGCTGCTGTTTGTAATGCTTGTTGATCAGCTGTTAATAATGATTGATCTAATCCTTGTCTAAATGCACCAAGTTGACCTAGGTTAGCTACATCTCCAGCCACATTTTGTCTTTGAAAATCAGATAGTCCAAATTGTTGACGAGCTAATCCTGCTTGTGCATTTGCTAATTGTGCTCTTTGAGTTGCTAAATCTTGTTGTTGTCCAAACGCTGTTTGTCTTCTTGTAGCAGCGTCTGCAAAACCTTGTGCTCTTAATTGTGCTTCAAGTCCGGCTCTACCCAATGCAGTGTCTGCCATAAATTGACCCTCTAATGCACCTTGTCTGCCACCACCAAATGCACCAAATTGTGCTGCAGAGTCTGCAATTTGCTGTAGACCACCGGCTCTTGATCTATC
>VTLG01008203.1_pt1 | contig 15435 bp, 15 predicted proteins | sample 4694571 | NCBI WGS metagenome assembly VTLG01 (sample SAMN12604809, study PRJNA352737) | marine metagenome | biome: ENVO:00000447; feature: ENVO:00000209|ENVO:00000569|ENVO:01000036; material: ENVO:00002151; isolation source: viral sequences binned using virsorter ...
TTCATCTCTGGGACTTAATTTCCAAGAGAAAGAGAATGATCTAAGTGATGGACCACTAAAAAGTAATTCCATATTAGGATTCATTACTGCTCCTTCTGTTCTTGCAAGGATATCTTTTGTTCCAGTTAATTGTTCTGTAAACATTGCTGCTAAACCAGCCTTTACATCCTTTTGATTATCACCTGCTACTTCTGCTGATTTTTTTATCTCATCTACTGCTTTTTCAGCACTGTCTCCTAAGAATGTTTTAACAGCATTTGATGTTGCTATTTGAACAGGAGTCATTGTTCCTGTTCCCCATGCTGTTTGATTCTTATCATTAACTCCACCTGGAATTGGAAGTGTAACAGCACCTATAGTTCTTCCTTTAGCAGCAGATCTACTTTTAAACCCAAGACCTTCCATTGTTTTGGGTTTATACTTGAGGACTGATATTCTTAATGTATCTTGTTGAGTTCTTCTTAATGTTGTTGGATAGCAAAGACTTTTTGAATAACTTTTTCTTCCTACACCTTCTCCAGAGATTGGACTACCACCACCGTCACTATTCCCTGAGTTTCTTGATGAGGTATCACCACTACTACCATTTCCAGAACTAACATCTTGATTTGAAGAACTAGATGCTTTATTAAATCCTGTTTTTTCTGAAGAACTAGTTGCAAATTCTTTCTCCATAGATAGCATCTGATTATTAGATGCCTTCTTAAATGCTTCTGTGTTTGCTTTTATGAGATCTGATGCATTATCATTCCAAGTTATTTTTCCAGTAGCAGAATCTCTTGTTGCAATAGGTATTGGTCCTGCACCATTAGCAGCATTATATTTAACTATTGTTGGAGTATATACCTCGTTTCCTGCTGCATCTTTAACAGGTCCAACAACTTTCGTAGCAATATATGTGGTAGATTTTGACCTACCCTCTCCTATTACTACAGGACTTAATGCACTTGTTAAAGTTTTAGTTGACATTTATACAACTTTTTTATCTATTTAGTATGTATTTGGCATAAGGAACGGCCAATAAGTCATCAAGTTCATTCCATTCAACAATATAAAGTTGTCCCGCAAGTTCATTCCAAGTATAGTTCCTTGTTTGTTGCCAGTGATAATTGATTCCTTTGAATCCCCACTGCTCTAATGAAGTACAAGCAATCAATGGGTGTTGATCGTATTGGAATCCAGGAGTCTTAGCATTATATACAAAGGTATAGAACTTTCCTACATCAGGTATAGGTGTCACAGTATCATTAAGAGCCTCCATAATCATTAGCATCAAATCTTCTGGGTCATTTGATTCTTCTAACTCTTGTTTGATTGGTTCTATTCGGTTAGCAAACTGTGCTGGATCTCTATTTGATTCCATTATTTAATCCCCAGTTCGTCTTCGGTGACTATCTTAAAGTTAATACGGTTATCTTTACAGAACTCTGATGCTGCTTTCCATTTTGCTTGGTTGACTGCATAGGTTGTGCATTCATAGATGTATGATTTAGTCACTCTCTTTCTTTTCTTGGGTGGTAGAGTTTGCTTCTTTGGTTTGACTTCAACCACATAGGTTTGGATCCTATTGTTATGTTCTTTTACTTTGATTAAAAAGTCTGGATAATACTTATGGATTCGATTATCTTTTGGTGATACATATGGGATACTAATTTCTTCAGAAGCCCATGAGATTACACTCTCTTTACTATCACACCACTGACAGAACTTACGTTCCCAACTACTACGGCATATAATATTATTGGGGTTACCATTATATTTCCGTGGGTTGGTTGGTTTATATCTACTTTTAATACTTTCTGCCATAAACTTATATACATAATATATAAGGTCAAGTAATATTTATCAAATGCCATCAGTTACACCAAGACCAAGATCAATTTCAGAAGTAAAGCATAAGTTATTAAACCCTGCTACTACTTCACACTTCCAAGTTGTTATTGGGAAACCTCCAAGGGAAGACGGATCCTTTAATAGGTTTCTGAATGAGAGTGGTGCTTATCATGATGCAGATAGATTAAATTTGATGTGTTGTGAAACATCATTACCTGGTTCCCAGTTAGCAACAACAGAAATCTTAAATGATTTTAGTGGTGTTACAGAGAGACATGTATATAGAAGACAGTTTGATGATCGTATTGATTTAACTTTCTATTGTGATGCGGATCAATATTTACCTATAAGATTTTTTGAAGGGTGGATAAAATATATTACTAATGAGAATGCAAGAGGTGGAAGAACAGGAAGATCTTCTGATCAGAATTTCTTTTATAGAATGAAGTTTCCAAATAGTTATAAAGGAAACTTAGAGATTACAAAGTTTGAAAAGAATATGTATTCAGCAAGGAGAGCAAAACCATTAACCTATGGGTTTGTAAATTGTTTTCCATTATCAATTGCATCTATGCCAGTTAGTTATGATGCATCTGATCTATTAAAATGTACTGTTTCGTTTGCTTACAGTAGATATTTTATGGAGTCAGGTAAGTCTGGACTAGCAGAGTTTATGGATCCTTTAGCACAGTCACTATTTAATAGTGGTGGTTTTGGGTTTAATCCTGGTGGTGTTCCAACAATGGCTGCTAAGATGGCTGGGAATGCTATTGGTAGAATATTAACTCGTGGCTGAGTCGCTAAATAAATTACACATAATATTATATTTGTTATGCCTTTACCAAAAATTGCTACGCCAACGTATGAATTGGAGTTGCCATCAACAGGAAAGACTATTCAATATAGACCTTTCTTAGTTAAAGAAGAGAAACTTCTTGTCCTCGCATTAGAAAGTGAAGATACTACACAGATTACTACTGCTATCAAGGCAGTTATTAAAGCATGTATTAAGACAAGAGGAATTAAAGTAGAGACTCTACCTACATTTGATATTGAATATCTATTCCTCAACATTAGAGGTAAGTCTGTAGGAGAAGTACTTGATGTTAATGTTATTTGTCCTGATGATGAGAAGACTCAGGTAACTGTTCAGATTGATTTAGATTCTATTGAATGTAGAAAAACTGAAGGGCATACTAATAAGATTAAACTTGATGATACTATTATGATGGAGATGAAGTATCCATCTTTAGATCAGTTTATTAAATCTAATTTTGATATGAAAGAGGAGAATCAAATGGAACAATCATTTGATTTAATTGCATCCTGTATTGATAAACTTTATAGTGCAGATGAAGTCTGGGCATCTGAAGATTGTTCTAAGAAAGAGATGAGTGATTTCCTTGAGCAGTTAAATTCCTCACAGTTTAAAGAGATTGAAAAGTTCTTTGAGACAATGCCTAAGTTATCTCATACTATTAAGGTAACCAATCCAGAAACTAAAGTTAAGAGTGACGTGACGTTGGAGGGTCTTGCGGCTTTTTTCGCATAGGCATGATCCATATGGATCTGGAGAATTATTATAAGCTTAATTTTTCTCTAATGCAGTACCATAAATATAGCTTAACAGAGATTGAGAATATGATGCCTTGGGAACGAGACATCTATGTAGCACTTCTTCAACAACATCTTGAGGAAGAAAAACTCAAACAAGACCAGCAAAATAGGAATGCCTGATTCTACTTCTAAAATAAATCCTAGAAAGTTCTTTGGGATGGGCCCTGGCCCATTGGAGAAGAGGGTTGCTGGTAATGAGAAGAAGATAACTCTACTAAAGAATATACTTAAAGCACAGCAGATAACCATAGGTGAACAACTTCAGTCTTTATCTTCTGCTGGTGCTATGTCACTGGATGAAAGTATTCAGAGCATCACTGATTCTGTTACTTCTATTTCACAGACACTATTAGCACAGCAAGATTTAGATAAGGGTAAGCAAGAAGATGATAGGATAGCAGGTGAAAAAAATAAAAGGAATCTAAGAGAAAATCTTTTAGAAACTGGTAAAGGTATAGGTAAGGGTGCAAAAGATACAGCAATGAAAGCGATTGCACCTGTGAAGGGTTTTCTTGAACAGATTGGTAACTGGTTTATGAAACTATTTGCTGCTAAGGCAGTGATAGAACTTATAGGATGGTTCAGCGATCCTGCTAATGAGAAAAAGGTTTCTCAGATATTTCGGTTCATTAAAGATTGGTGGCCTGCATTACTAACTGGAATACTTTTATTCGCAGGGTCGATGTTGGGACCTGCTGGATTAATAATAGGAGTAGGTGCATTAGTAATAGGGTTCCTTCCTAAACTTATTAATACAGTAAAGACTCTCTTTGGATTTGGTAAATCAACTGAAAAGGATGCAAAGAAACTAGAGGAACAAACAAAGAAACAAGATGAAGTCGGTGAAGATACAGGACAGAAACAAGAACCTACTTCTGGTGATATAAAGAACATAAAAGAACCTGGAGGTTATAATCTGGGAGGATTAGTTCCAGGTCAAGGGAATGAAGATAGCGTTCCTGCTATGCTAACTCCTGGTGAGTTTGTTATGAGTAAGGGTGCTGTTGGTCATTGGGGTAAAGGAACTCTTGAAGGAATGAATGCTGCTGGTGGTGGAAAGAATAGTGGTAATCCTCTTGTAGGATATAAAGAGGGTGGTGAAGTTCCAGAGATGAATAAACCTACGCAGAGGTTGTATAATCAGGTTGCTCCTTTAACTAAAGCAGATGATGGAAAACCTAAAGGATTGAAGGGAGCTCTTGCTGGTGCAGCAGATTTTATGACTGGAGGTTTGTTTGATTTTGATGGTAAGAGTGGTGGTGGTCTTTTATCTAAGGGTAAAAATTTCTTAGGTGGTTTGTTTGGTGGTAAGAAGAAAGAAGAATCTGGTGGTGGTGGTGGAACTCCTGGTGGTGAAGGGAAGGATGCTATTACTGGGTTTGTTAAAACATTAGAACGTATTCCTTTAGTTGGTAAGACAATATCGAAAGCAGGTAGTGCATTAGTTACTGGTGTTGAGGGTATGATAAAACATCAACACGAAGTTCTTCATAAATCTTCTGCAACCTTATCAGGTGATCAGGATAGAAGAGGATCTGTAGGTCCTCCAAGTAGACCATCCACAACAGTTGCATACTCAGATGCTATGGATGCTGCTCAAGGTGGTGGAGGTGCTGGTAATACTGCAACTCCTGGTGGTGATATTCCTAACTTTAGTGCTGGTTCAAAAGTATCTTCTCAAAAGATAAAGGTATTGGGGATAACAATATAGTATGGCAATCAATACAGAAAAACTTATACCTAGTTCTAAAACTCAGAAGATCTCAGCAAAGTCTGTTGAGAATATTAGTATTGTTGCGACTAAATTAATTGATGTTGATACTATTTTAAAGGGGTCTCTCTTGTTAGATAAGATGAGAGACAAGAAAAATAAACAAGCAGCACAAAGAAAGAAAAGGGATGAGAAGGAAGCAGGAAGAGAAAAAGGTGGACTTGGTAAGGGGATAGGGCAGAAGGCAATGGCTGCTACTGCTGGTATGAGGAATTGGTTTCAGGAACTTCTTAAAGGTGTAGTGATAATTGGTCTTGTGAAATTGATACCAATTATAGAACCTTGGCTTCCTAGAATTGGTGAGTGGGTTGATGGTTTTATAACAGTTGCTGGATGGGTATTCAAGGGGTTAGTAACTCTAATTGATTGGGGTTATAAGGCCTATGATGGGTTGAGAGGATTTGTAAAGAATGTTTTTGGTGAGGAAGGGGTAAAGAAATTTGATACCCTGATGGCCAATTTGAATAACCTATTTAATGCTATCATTATGGTAGGTATGGCGTTCATGAAGTTTGGATTCCTTCGGAAGATATTTAAGAGAGGTCTTGGTAGAGTACTTAAGAGAGGAGCAATAAAAGTATTTGGAAAAGGAGGAGGAAAGATAGTAGGAAAAATAGGTTCGAAAATAATGGGTGGGATCAGTAAAGCAAAGGGTGCTGTTGGTGGTCTTGCTAAGAAAGCAGCACTTAAAATGTTTGGTAAGACATTTGTAAAGACTGCTGGTAAAATGTTTGGTAGGATACCTATTGTTGGTCCTTTAATTGTAGGTATCGTTTCACTTCTAACAGGTGAACCAGTAACTCAAGCATTGTTTAAAGCATTTGGTGCAGCAATTGGTGGATTACTTGGAAGTTTTATACCTATTCCTATTCTAGGAACACTGATTGGTGAGACGATTGGTGTGTTTGTTGGTGATTTATTCTATGAATTATTATTTGGTGGTGGTCTTAGTGCAGTAGGAAAGAGACTTAAGGAAGCTTTAATGGGTATCTTTAGAGCAGGTAAGGCAGTATTTAATTGGGTTGGTGGAGGATTTAAAAGATTCTATGCTGGTATACCTAAACTTAAGATACCTGATTTCCCTAAAGAACCTCCTAAGTTTATTCCTGGATTTGGATTTGGTTCTAAGAAGAAAATATGGAATGCTTTTAAGGGTGGAATAAAATTTTTAATAGGGCCTTTATCTCTTCTAATGGGTAAGGAGATACCAAATCTTCTATGGTTAATGAATCCACTGAACTATGGTAAGTTACTAATTAAGTCTTTCTTCCCTCCTGGTGGTGGGTCTTCTCCTGCTCCTGAACCACCGTCTCCACCACAAGAACCTAAGAAGAGTGTGGTAGAAGAGATTGAACCTCCTACTCTTGTTAAGGCTTTAAAGCAGAAGGCAAGAAAGAAAGAAGCAACTGAAGAGTCTAATAAAAAATCCACTCAGGCAATGATTGCTAAGGAACAATCAGGTAAGGAAACACCTTCACTAGAAAGTTATCCTACTTATGATGAGATGTCTCCACAAACTGCAATGATTCCTCTTCCACCTCAAGTATTACCAGTGGGTGAAGATCAAAGTATATCATTTGATTCTAGGGGAGCGACTGGTGGTGAGGATCCTTATGAATCTCTCTACGCTGGTGGACTTGTTTAAATAGATATATGAGGTATAAATATGGCATCTAAAAAAGCAGTAGCATCTGAAGGTACTTTACCATCTTCAGTAATTAAAGCTGAGATAAAATCTAACAAACCAAGTGGTAAAACCGCTTCGTTAGTGAATGGTTTTGTTCAGTTATATTATCATGAAAGTATACTTCAGGATTCCATTAAAGTAGATTATATATTTACTGATACAGGTAATACAATTGATGGAAAGTCTGCTATGGAGGGATTACCTATAGTTGGAACAGAAGATTTTGAATTAACTTTTGAAGATAATCAAGAAGAGAAACTTGAGTTCACTGATATAAGTACTTTGATTGTTAATAAAGTAACACCAAAAGAAGTTGATAGTGCAAAGCAGGTTGTCACTTTAAGTTTAGTTAGTGAAGAGTTTATTAGAAATGAGGAAGGAAGTTCACATGTTAATGTAGTAATGAAAGGAAAACTTTCCGATCACGTTGAGGAGATATTAAAAGATAAATTAAAAACTGAAAAGGAATTAGATATAGAAACAACATCTAACGATTATAATTTTGTTGGTAATAATAGGAAACCATATTATACTATCAATTGGTTGTCTAAGTTTGGTGTTCCTGAGAAGGAAGGTAAACCTGGTGATACTGCTGGATACTTTTTCTGGGAAACATCAGAGGGATATAAATTTAAATCAATAGATAGTCTATTCGCACAAGAACCAAAGAAAAGATATATATTTACTTCTTCTTCAGATATTCCAGAAGGATATCAGGGAAAAATATTACAACAAGAATTTGATAATCGTATTGACTATCAGAATAAAATTAGGATGGGTGCATATGGAACTAAGTTGGTAGTGTTTAATCCTTTTGATTGTTTTTATGAAGTGGTTCCACAGACAGCAAAAGAAACTGATGAAGGAACAGTGAAGGGAGGTGAAGAACTTCCTGTATTTAATGAGAAGTTTGAAAACCCAAGCGAGGAAGAAAACTTTACACGAACAACATATATGTTAGTCGATGCTGGAGTTCTTCCAATGGGTGATACTAAGGAGCAGGTGGGAGTTTCTACAGAACCTCGTTTTAAAGCAGAGCAGATACTTAATCAAGGTATTCGTAGATATAATCAGATGTTTTCAGCACAACAAACTGTTACTATTGCAGGGGACTTTACTTTACACGCAGGAGATGCTATCTATATTGATACTCCATCTATTAAAACAGAAACAGATGATGAAGTAAATAAGGAGACTGGTGGTAAATATATTATTGCTGACCTGTGCCATTATGTTTCACCTAAACAAACCTTTACTAAGATGAATGTTGTCAGGGATTCCTTTGGAAGGAAGGCAGAGTCAGCACCTGTATCATCATCAACTCATCATATATTTGAATAATATTTCATCTATCCAATAAATAACAAGGAGATTGCTAAGATCTATTATGACTACTAAAATTCCAGACCATGATTTAAACCACGAGGTTTATATTGATCCTAAAGATCATAAAGAACACGTCAATCACGGTATGATTGAATACTCTGAAGCAGATTTAGAGATGCACAATGATGCTTTCCATGCTCATGAAGAGAATGAAGCAAATGAAGGTGGTGCTACAATAAATGATTGGCATACAAGACATCAGGATTCAAAACTTGAAGTCTATTGTGACAATCATCCTGACGCATTAGAGTGTAGAGTCTACGACGAATAATTTATGGAAGGTTCTTTATTTAATTCAGGGTTCTTAGGATCCAAATTTCTTTGGTGGATCGGTCAGGTGGCCGATGATAGAACCTGGCGTGAGAATCAAAGTGCTAAAAAAATTGAAGACCCTAAAGAAGATCAACCTGCTTGGGGATACAGATATAAAGTTAGGATCATGGGTATTCATGATCAAGATGAGTCCTCAATTGAATCTGATAACCTTCCTTGGGCTCAGGTAATGTACTCTGTTTGGGGTGGTGGTATTGCTGGTTCCCGTCAGACTCCTGGTATCAGACAGGGTATGTTTGTCTTTGGTTTCTTTTTAGATGGTCAAGACCAACAGGTTCCTATTATTATGGGAATCTTGGGAGCAAATGCTAAGACAGTCGTTGAAAAGTTAAAGACTGGAATGGATGAAGATGGTCAGAACTTTACACCTCAAAGTGGATGGGCAAATGCTCATGATGATGAGTGTAAGAAAGTTCCTGACGAACAACTTCCAACTACTCCACCAAACTCTGTACCTACAAAAGAATCAACAGATGCTATTCATCAGAAGACTGCAGCAGATAAGAAAACAAAAGATGTATTAGAAAGGAAACACGCACTGTCGTGTCCAGACCCTGAACATCAATCTGATACAAAGAACATTCAAACTATTATGGATGGATGTCAGAAGAGGATAAAAGAATTACAAGAGAACGAAAAATTCTATGAAGGTGCAGTAGGTTTACCTGTTAATGAATTGCTGGTTAAGGTTGAGAATATTGTTCAGGATACTGCTGGTGAAATATCTGGACCAATGAAAGGTATAATGAATCAGGTTCAGCAGTTTACTATTGAAGAGCACAATAAGAAGATGCAAGGACTGTTTAATGTAGCAGTACCATCTTTTAAAAATAAATTATTAGATGAAAATATTGAAGCACTGAAAGATATATCTTGTCTGTTTAATGCTCTTAATGCAGGACTAGCAGGATTAGTTGCTGGTGCATTAATGACTTCATTTAAGAGGAAAGCAAGACAAGCACAATCACCAGCAGTTCAAGCTGCTGTTGCTGCTGACCCTACACCTACACCACCATTAGATACAACAGTAGAAGTTCCACCCCTACCACCTAAAGGATTTTACCAACCAAATCCTGTTTGTTCTACTGAAGAATTAATGGGTGAAGTATTGGGAAGTACTATTAATACTATTACACAGGGATTTGGTGCTATTAATTCTAGAGTAGTATCTGCTGCTAATGATGGAACTAATCCTGATATGGATAGTCTTGCAGGTTCAGCACCTGGTAAAGCAGTTGATATGTCTATGAGTCAATCAAATGTTACTGCTGCATTAGCTGACGGTGCTTTGGTTGGAGGTTTAGCAGGAGCACTTGCTGGTGCAATGGGAGTTGATAAAAGTATTATTGGGTCAGTAACTGCTGCATTTAGAGCAGGGAACTATGGGTCTGGTTTAGCATCTATGATAAGTCTTTCTGGACTTTCTCCTGACTCTGGAGTTATAACTGCAGCATTAAATGCTATTGATAGTGGTAATATTATGGGAGGATTCACAGAGGCTGCTAGTGCATTGGGTGTACCTACTGGGTTGATGTCTAATATGGGTGGTGCTTTTAGTGCTATCCAAGGTGGCGATATGTCTGCTTTGACTGGTGCAATGCAAGGACTTGCGGGGTTTGATCCTGGTGTCTTAGGTGCAGTTGCAGGAATGGGTGCTGGTCTTCCTATGGGTGGAATGGCTGCGATGGGTGGTATTGAAGTTGATATTGCAACAGCAATGAACTTTGTTCAAACTATTACAAAGTTCTTTGAGTGTGACCCTGAGTTTGAGTGCTCTCCTAATGATGAGCATACATTAGATGAAGGTGGAAGTGGTGCTGAAGACGCAAACTGTGCAGCAATTGCTGAGTCTGCTAATAATAAAGCAAAGGGAGGTTAATAATGGCAATTTCAGAAAGTAATATCCACGTAGGATGGATTGATGAATCTAAGGGATATGTTAAACATAAGTCTGTTGATCAGGCAAATGCTCATGAGAAATCATATCCAGGTACTGAATTTATTTTCCTTAATGGTGATAGAAAAGTTCAGTACATGACTATTGATGAGGTTAATAGTCTTACAGTTAATGATCTATTAAGAAAGGATCCTTGTGATACAAGACAGAAACCTTGTGGTTGTCCTGGACTTAGATTTTTTGGTGGTAGAGGAGTAGGTGCTTCAGCACACGCAGTAGTAGATACTAATGGTAAGATAATCGCAGCAGATATTATTGATGGTGGTAGAGGATATAAAACTCCACCTCAAGTATCAGTAATTGATCCATGTAAGAGTGGAAGTGGTGCTGTATTACAAACAGAGATTAAAGATGGTGTGGTTGTAAGAATTATTCTTAAGGATGTTGGCTCAGGATATATTGGTTGTCAACCAGCAACACCACAGTATCCAGCACTTGTTAAGTTAGCAGAGGTTCGTGTTGCAAATCCTGGTATCAACTATGAGTGTGGTAAAGATAAGTTGACAGTGACCCCTAATAATGGTACAGTATTATCATATACTTGTGGCCCCTTTGGTAAAATAAAGGCGGTTAAGGTTGAGAAGGGAGGAAACTTTACTGAAGTTCCACGCATAACAATGCCAAGTGATACAGGTTTGAACGCAGCGTTTACTCCTGTCTTTGATATTATTCGTGACCCTCTTACTCCAGAGGTTGCATTACCCGATGAAGTTGTTCAAGTATATGACTTGGTTGGGTTAAATAATAATGGATACGTGGATGGTAAACCATACTATGGGAATGTTTATTTCTCAGAAGGAGTTAAGTATGCTGGTATTCAACAAACAGGTGGTACTGTGGTTAGAGTCTATGATACTATCCAAGAAAGCGTAGCAGGGAGTTCTAACTAATGGCAGAAGAAGGAAACAAGTGTAATTTTTGGGCTCAAGAGATAGGAACTCAGAACGGAGTTATGAAGTTTGGTGCTCTGAGTCCTTCAGGTGATGTTACTGCCAGTGTTCAGATAGTTGGTTTAGATGGAAGACATTTCATCTCAATGGATGAAGATGGTAAGCGTAAAGGTTGGACAACAATGAATTCTCCTGGTGCATTTCAGATTAATGCAGGTGAGGATCTTCTTGTTGTTGGTGAAGGTGGAGGAGAAGGACGTGCGAATAAGGTAGAACAGAATTGTATCTTTATGAATGCAGAGAATGGTGATATTACTATCAGAGCAAGAAATGGTAAACTTAGACTTGAAGGACTTGATATTGAGATGGTTGCAACAGGTAATTCACCTGAAGGAGTTTGTTGGGTTAAAGCAAATGAAACTCTTAAACTTGACTCAAAGAATATTACAATAGATGGTAAGCAATCTGTTAAACTGGTAAGTACAGGTCTTTTAGTCCTCTCAGGTCTGTTAGGAATGCAAATACTTTCTCCACTTGTTAATGGAGTAACTGCTGCATCAGCAGCAAAAGTTATACCAAAACCAGGTTTGGTTCCTTTAATTAAAAATCAAGTAATGAAACTTATACGCTAATGGCACTATCATTCGACGAAATTTGGGTATACGGTGGGCAACTTGTTGTTGCTGAACCTTTTACTACACCTAATGCTTTAGGTGTTGGTGTAGATAAAGTTGATTGGTCTTCATTTATTCAAGGACCACTTCAAGTTGGACAGGTGGGTGATTTTAGTAGTGCTACTGCGACAACAATGATTGGTCGCACAGATACCATTTATACAGATAGAGCACTTAATACCAGAGGTAATGTTAATATTGAAGGTGATGGTGGAACTGCTAATGGTCTACTGGTGAGTGGTGGTTCATCAGTTGATACTGTATATGTTGTTGGTGATATGTATGTCACAGGTAAGGTAGATTGTGATAATAAAGGAAGATTAGCATCAAGATTTAGTTCTGCAGATGCACGACCAAAACCATTTGATATACAACATCCATCTAAGGGTGAAGGACATCGACTTAGATATGCTTGTATTGAGGGCCCAGAGGTAGGTGTATATTGTAGAGGAAGAGTAAGAAATGAAAAGATAATTGGACTACCTAAGTATTGGAAAGACTTAGTAAATGTTGAGAGTATATCTGTACAAATTCAACCTATTGGTGCTCATCAAGATATTATTGTGAAGAGATGGGATGATGAGTTTGTATATTTACAAGCACAAGGTGGATTACCTATTAATGCTTTCTATCATGTGTATGGAGAAAGAAAAGATATTAACCCATTGATAGTAGAGTATGAAGGTGACAGTTGGAAGGATTATCCAGATCCAAACTTTAACCCAGAGACAGCACCTGATCCAGAAGATCCAAACAGATTTAATGACTCACAATATCGTGGATTGCCTAATACAGTCACGATTTGAAGAAACTCATTTATATTGAGGAGAATTTTATATCTCCTAGTGAGTGTCAAAAGTTTATAGATCTATCTCTTGCTAATCAGGGGAATGAGATGCCTTATGGTGATGAGAGTAGAGGTGGTGATACTTATTTGACGACAGTTGATTGGAAAAATCACGGTGCAGTCTATTATGGTGGTGATGTAGATACTACAGTACCCTCATTAGACCATGATGTTGTTGTAAGAGTTAATAACCTATGTCAGTCATTTGATAGTTCTGCAAATTTAGACTATGTGGGTGTTGTAAGGTGGCCTGTTGGAACTTTTATGAAACCGCACGTTGATGATAATAACGTTCATAAACCAGATGTCTTTGCAGCAATGTTATATCTAAATGATGACTTTACGGGTGGTTCTACCTGTTTTGAGGATTTTGAGGTTAAACCAGAAATTGGTAAATTGATCGTATTCTCTAATTCACAGTATTTACACTATGTGAGCAAAGTGGAGGGTGTAGAGAGATTTGTCCTTTCCTTCTGGTATAATAAACTTGACAAGGAGTGATATAATAGCAATATGAGTATGATGAGTGCTTGGATGGACGAAGAGTATTTAATGAAGTGTGTGGTAGACCCACTTAAGAAAACTTTCTACTTATATTCTAATGAAGGGGAAACAAAAGAAGTAGTGTGTGATAATACAGAACAGTTTATGAACGTGTTAAATTTAGTGAGAGATACTTGTCCCGAAGGTCGGTTGTCCTATGCAAATCCACTTTAGCCTCAGGGGAGGCTAGCTTTTTATTCCAAAAAAGGCGGCAAAAAAACTCCGACAAAAAATCGCCCTATTACTTTTTTATAAATATCTAAAAGTCTAATTCAGGCAGAAAATGGGTATTCGGATAGATGGTGCTAGAGACCTAGTAAGTGCAACTGATGGTTCTCTTACCATTGAAGGGCAATCTGTAAATACCTCTGGTATGATGACCGCAACAGGTGGTATCAAAGTTGGTACTGCTGCGACTATTCATTCTACAGGTCAATTTAATATAGGTGTTGCTGCTACTATATTTGCTAGTGGTAATGCAACTTTTGCTGGTATTGTAACTGCTAATGCTTTTGTTGGTGATGGTTCTGGTCTTGAAGGAGTTGTCACTGGTGCTGGTGGAACTTGGGCAGTTGGAACTGCAGGTATTTCTACACATAAGAATGTTGGTATAGGTACGACTACCCAAGGCGTTAAAGGAACTGTTACTGGTGCTGCACAGTCAGAAGGAGCACTGCAGGTTCATGGTAATGTTTCGTTATATGATGGTGCAATTATGACAGATGCAACTCTTGGTACTAACTTGAATATACCTGCAGGGAAGAATGCACTATTAGTAGGCCCTGTATCTGTGACAACTGGTATTGCCGTTACGGTAGAGACCAATGCCACTCTTGTTATCCTATAAATATCTAAAAAAATGGTCACATGGCAGTAGTAATTAAAGGGTCAGGATCTATTGAAGGGACATCAGGCCTAGAAATGGGTGCTAATGGAACAACAGAAATAAGGGGACAAGTTAATGTTGCTCTTGGATCATCTGTTGCTGGTATTTCAACGGCTTCTGGGACAGTTTCTTCTGGTATTGCTACTGCAACGAATTTTGCACCAAGTTCTGTACCAACTGGACATAGAAATATAATAATAAATGGAGCTATGCAAGTGGCTCAATATGGAACATCAATATCTGCAGAAGGATATACTTGTGATCGATTTAATCTTTTATATACAGGAACAGATGAGGCACCAACTCTAACTCAACATTCTTTATCTACAAGTGATACTGGACCTTATGAAGTAGGATTTAGAAATTCTCTTCATCTTCAAAATGGTAATCAAACAGGTGGTGCTGGTGCTGGTGATTATATGATATTGAGATACAAAATAGAAGCACAAGATATTGCTAATTCTGGTTGGAACTATAAATCTGCTACGAGTTACTTAACATTATCCTATTGGGTTAAGTCTAGTGTAGCACAGAATTTCTATGGATATATGAGAAGTGATGATGGAACAGCACAACTGTATGCATGGGAAACTGGAGCATTAACTGCTGATACATGGACTAAAATTACTAAAAAAATTCCAGGTCAGGCTGCTGGAAATATTGATATTAATGACGATAATGGTATAGGAATGATGATTACTTTCCCTACTTGGTGGGGAGGAAACTGGACTAATAATAATACACTTAATACTTGGGCTGCTTATGATAGTGCAAATAGAACACCTGATTGGACATCTACTTGGTATACAACTAATGATTCAACATTTGAGATAACGGGCGTTCAGCTTGAGGTTGGCGAAGTAGCCACACCGTTTGAGCACCGTACCTATGGTGATGAACTTGCACGTTGTATGAGATATTATCAACAATGGGGTGCTAGTGGACAAGATGGAAATTTTTGTGTTGGAGCAAGTCATCTAACTAGTGGTGGAGATCAAACAAGAAATGCAA
>VTLG01011689.1_pt1 | contig 15433 bp, 19 predicted proteins | sample 4694571 | NCBI WGS metagenome assembly VTLG01 (sample SAMN12604809, study PRJNA352737) | marine metagenome | biome: ENVO:00000447; feature: ENVO:00000209|ENVO:00000569|ENVO:01000036; material: ENVO:00002151; isolation source: viral sequences binned using virsorter ...
CGTTTATTCTCGACAAGTGGCAATCGGACATCATTGAGGCAATGTTCGGATGGATGAAACCAGATGGAACAAGAAGATATTCTCAAATCTACTGCGAAGTACCTCGCAAAAACGGGAAATCCACATTGTGCAGTGGAATCGGTCTCTATCACTTATTCGCAGACCAAACAGATTACGGTAAGGAAGTCTATTCCTGTGCGGCCGAAAGAGAGCAGGCCTCAATTGTCTTTGACATCGCCTCCACAATGGTGGCTCAGGAGCCAATCCTGCGAGACAATTCTAAGACATTTAGAAAATCAATAGCAGTAGAAAAGACTAATAGTTTTTACAAAGTCTTGAGTGCAGACGCATACACCAAGCATGGCCTCAATGCGAGTTGTATCATCTTCGATGAATTGCACGCGCAACCTAATCGGGACTTGTGGGATGTGATGACCACCTCTACAGGTGCAAGGGTTCAACCCCTGATTGTCGCAATCACTACGGCTGGTTATGACAGGAACAGCATTTGCTATGAGGTCAGGAATTACGCGGAACGGGTGAGGGATGGCATACTCGAAGACCAGTCATTTCTGCCAGTCATCTATTGTGCTGATGATAAAGATGATTTCACAAAAGAATCAACATGGAAGAAAGCAAACCCAGCATATGGCATCAGCATCCGCAAAGATTATCTAGAGCGTGAAGCAATGAAAGCCTCAGAACTTGCCTCATACGAGAACACCTTTAAACGGCTTCATTTAAATATCTGGACAGAACAGGCAACTAGATGGTTGCCTATGGATAGGTGGGATGAGGCTGATGGGTTTAATGAGTTTGGTGATCGAGCTTGTTTCGGTGGTCTTGATCTCGCGAGTACGACAGACATCACATCATTGGTGCTGGTCTGCATTGATGAAGATGGCGGGTTTGATGTACTTCCATTCTTTTGGATTCCATCAGAGAATGCTCACAGAAGAGAACGAAAAGATAAAGTCCCATACGAGGCATGGATAAAACAGGGCAATGTTAGAGTGACTGATGGTGACATTGTTGATTATGACCAAATTCGCGAGGATATACTTGAGATATGTCAAAAGTTTAATGTGCGTGAGATTGCTGTCGATCGGTGGAACGCAACCCAAATTGTTACGCAACTTGAGGGTGAGGATGTGAACATGGTGATGTTCGGTCAAGGGTACAGGTCGATGTCAGCACCATCAAAACAACTAGAGGCTTTAGTCATGGGGCGCAAACTACATCACGGGGGCAACCCTGTACTGAGATGGATGGCTTCAAATGTAGCAATCCAGACTGATTCTGCTTCGAATATTAAGCCTTGCAAGAAAGCAAGTACGCAAAAAATAGATGGCATTGTTGCGACCGTGATGGCAATAGCACGGGCAACGGCTACACTTGAAGATGGTGAGAGCATTTACGAAACAAAGGGGTTTGAAATATTATGATTTTCGGTTTGTTTAAGAAGAAAGAAGAACGGGCAACATTAGCAACCCCCACCACTTGGCTCTTTAATAGTTTGACTGATGGGGTGACATCATCAGGAATCTCAGTGAATCAAACCAGCGCGTTGAAATATAGCGCGCTGTATTCATGTGTGAGGCTCTTGAGCGAATCGGTGGCCAGTCTGCCATTGCATACATATCAACGCTCTGAGAACGGCAAGGAGCGACTCAGAGAGCATCCTATATCGAGGATGATGGCAGCATCACCTAATAAGCAAATGAGCAGTTACTCATTCAGAGAGACCATGATGGGCCATGTGCTGACATGGGGCAATGGTTTCGCAGAGATTGTCAGAGATGCAAGTGGCATGGCTATTGAGTTGTTGCCAATTACACCTGATAGAGTCAGGGTTGATGTGGACTCTGAGGGAACGATCAGGTATATCGTAGATGAACAAATCACACTGGATAGAGACTCAGTCTTTCATCTTGCAGGGCTGGGCTTCGATGGCGTGATTGGGTACAGCCCCGTAAAACTTGCTGCCAATTGTATTGGCCTTGGGTTGGCCGCAGAACAATTTGGCGCGTCATTCTTTTCTAATGGTGCAAGGCTTGGGGGTATCCTTCAACACCCTGCGAAGTTATCGCAAGAAGCAGCCGACAGACTCAAAGACTCATGGAATAACACTTACTCAGGATCGTCACGAACTGGAAAAACTGCTTTGCTTGAAGAGGGAATGTCATTCACTACGCTAGGCATTCCACCTGATGACGCACAATTCTTACAGACCAGAGAATTCCAGGTCAAAGAGATTGCACGGTGGTACGGGATTCCTCCGCATCTCATTGGCTCAATGGACGCTGCAACATTCAGCAACATCGAACACCAGCAGATTGAGTATGTCACTCATACGCTGAGACCTTGGCTGGTCAGATGGGAGCAGGAATTACAGCGCAAGATTTACATGGATGACAATATCTTTCCCCAGTTTGTTGTTGATGGCTTACTCAGAGGGGACACCAAGACCCGCTATGAAAGTTACAAAGTGGCAAGAGAATCGGGCTGGATGTCAGTCAATGAGATACGAGCCTTAGAAGACATGCCAGCCATCGATGGTGGTGATCAATTCATCCAACCCCTAAACATGGGAACGGTTGGAGAGACTGAGGAAATAGATGCAAGGTCACTGCTCATACCATTGTTAGAGGATGCCTTGTTTAGGGCGAAGCGATTACAGGAGAACGCAGAGCGTAACGCTCTAAAGCGTAAGGGTGATTACTACGGTGAATGGCGAAATGCTTGGAGGGCAAACGATTTGCCACCTCTAATTGCTGAAATCATAACGCCAGCAATTGAAGCAATAGCACCAAAAGAAGCAGACTATGACAGCCTTGCAATGATGACCGCAGAGAAATGGATTGAAACTGATGACACTGTTGAGGTGTTCGCACAGAAGGTACTAGGGGGAATAGATGAAGAATGAAATAAGAGCGATAGACTTTGACACTGCTGAGTTCAGATTTGGAGATCATGACAAAAGAACTTTAGAGGGATACGCCTCTGTCTTTGGTGTTCCCACAGATTTGGGCAGGTTCAGTGAGACAATTCAGCAGGGTGCATTCAGTAGGGCCCTCTCAGAAAATCAAGATGTCAGGGCATTGGTTGACCACGACTCAGGCAGAATAATTGGCAGAACCAAGAATGGTACGCTGGAACTCAGAGAGGATAACCGTGGATTGTTTACGCGTATTGAGTTGCCCGATACTCAGGACGGTAGAGACATGGCCACGCTCATCAGCATGGGATACCTTGATGCAATGTCATTTGGTTTCACTGTACAGCGTGATAGGTGGGAGCAGGTTGACGGCAAGCAAATGAGATTCATTGAGGATGTTGACCTGATGGATGTTTCTGTCGTGGCCTTTCCGCAGTACACGAGTACAGAAATCGCCTTGCGTAGCATGCCAGATGAAGAATTTGAATACGGCGAAATGCTTGCTACTGATAAAATAAAAAATAGGTTTAAACTTCTCACCCTTGGGCTGAAGATATCGTCTTGGGGCAAGCAATAAAAACCGTTTTCATTCGTTGATTAAGAGGATGGAATTCATGCCGATGCAGCCTAATCCATCAATAATTATTTATTAGATTTACGCCTAAGCGATCTTTAATGGATTAGTGGTATTCGTACGACTCCATTGTGGGTCGCAATTTTAATTTTAAAGGGGGTTTTGCAATGGCAGAACAAACAACAACGGAACTGAAGCAATTGCGCGCAAAGGGTATTAGTGATATGCGCGAAATCCTTACAGTTTCAGATTCAGAGGGTAGGCCTCTATCCAGCGAAGAGCGTCAAAAGTATGACCGCATCGATGCTGATGTAGACCAACTATCCCAAACAATTGACCGAAGAGAGAAGCAACTGAAGATAGAATCATCCGTCAAGGATATTGTGTCTGAGGCTAGATCAACTAGCCGAGCTATGACTAAGCAAGATAGAGCAGGTTCAGATGAGTACCGTAATGCCTTCAATAAATATATGCGTTATGGCAGCAACTCACTAGTGGGCGATGAAGCAAGAACGCTCACTGAGGGAACAGATTCAGAAGGTGGCTACCTTACTGAAACAATCCTAGAGCGTAGACTCGTAGAAACTTTAGCAGATAATAACATTATGCGAAGCCTATCTACAGTGGTCAACACTACCAGCGACAGAAATATAAGTGTCGTGGACACCGTGGGCGAGGCCAAGTGGCTAGGAGAAAGCGGCGATTACGCTCCAGGCGTAGATACAGTTTTTTCACAAACTACGCTGGGAGCGTACAAAGCTTCAACCCTAATGTTGATTTCCGAGGAGCTATTACAAGATAGTATTTTTGATCTAACTAGCTTCGTAAGTCAGATTTTCGGCCGTAGGCTCGGTGAGCTTGAAGAAGCGGCCATGATCGCGGGAACAGGCAGCGGGCAACCAACCGGGGCCGTAAATGGGGCTTCGGCTGGTCACACATTGGCCACGATCAATACATGGACTGCGGATGATTTATTAGATTTCCAGTACAGTTTAAAGCGTCAATACAGACGCAACGGGTCTTTCATTTTCAATGATGCCAGTATCAAAGACATCAGAAAGCTACAAGATGCTAATGATCACTGGATTTGGCAGCCATCTATGAGAGATGGAGAGCCAGACCGATTACTAGGTAATCCGATTTACTCCAGCTACGATATGGCTGTACCAGCATCAGACCCATCATCTAAGTGTGGGCTATTTGGTGACTTTAAAATGGCTTACTATATCGCTGACCGAGGCGGTATTGCATTCCAGCGATTGAATGAATTGTATTCTGTCAGCGCAGGTGCTGTAGGATTTAAAGCATCGAAAAGAGTCGATGGCAAAGTTGTCTTACCTGAAGCAATGAAACTTTTGATTAACGCAGCATCCTAATATTTTAGGTTCACTATGGGTGGGGGAAACTCTGCCCATAGTTTTTGATAGTTAAAATGATTAAATCAGTGGCTACTGTAAACGGTGTTTTTTATGTTGGTAAGGAATACCAATTTAATGAAGAGCAAGCAGAGGATTACTTGCGCCTAGGGTGGGCTGTTCGTATTCGTGAGGCTGCTGCACATAAACCCACAAATGAAACGGCAGCCATGCGGGGGGCTTCAAAGAGATGAATTTAAAACAGACCTCACCACCGAGCGTTGAGCCAGTGAGTACAACGGATCAAAAGGAATGGATGAGAGTTGACGCAAGTGATGAAGATACACTAATCGGTTCACTGGCAGCAGCGTCTAGGGCATACTTTGAGATGGCTACAAATAGGCAACTCATTACTGCAACTTGGCAATACAAGATAACCAACTTTCCAGCGGGTGAGATTGTCTTGCCTATTTCGCCCGTTCAATCTGTATCATCAATTACATATGTTGATAATGATGACGCAACGCAAACATGGTCATCATCTGACTATGTCGTGGATACTTCGAACCTGCCGTGCAGGGTGAGACCAGCAGCAAACAAAGACTACCCATCAGATACACGGGGTGAACCGTATGACATCATCATCACATTCATTGCTGGCTATGGGGATGCTGCAAGTGATGTACCAGATGGATGCAAGGCTGCCATCAAACTACTCGCTGCGAATTGGTTTGAGAATCGAGAAAGCAATGCACCCATAACACTCAGCGAGGTGCCAATGGCATATAAGGCATTACTCTGGCAATTCTATGATGGGTCTGTCTTATGAGAGCGGGGGCTTTACGCAAGCGGTTAGTGCTTCAAAGCGTTGGATCAACACTTGACGATTATGGTGACCTGTCAAATTCATGGTCAACAGATGCAACTGTGTGGGGTTCAATCCAGCCAATAAGTGGCAGAGAGGAAACACTAGCAGGGGAACTGACGGGCGTTGTAACGCATTTCATGAAAATCCGATACAGAGCAGGGGTGACAGCACAGTCTCGCATCTCATACGATTCTAGGACATTCCAGATTGAGTCAGTGAAGAACTGGGATGAGCGTGGGATATTCTTGGAGATTCTCGCCAAGGAGGTAACAACATGATTATCCGAACTACCATATCCAATAGGGGGGGAATTAGCATAACAGGGGATAAAGAGCTAGATAAAGAGCTAAAAATGCTAGGTAATGCAATGCAGCGTAATATCATACGCAAGGGCATGAGAGCCTTCACTGCAAAGATTAGAAATATGGCTCGTAAAAACGCGCCCAAAGTTACTGGAAGATTGAGGAAGTCAATTGTAAACAAGGTATCTTTGAGGGCTAACGGTTTGATAAAGGGTACGGTGATGATATCTACTAAGCATGGCGTACACTATGGCCACTTCGTTGAGTGGGGACGGTCAGGAGATAGACCCATGGCTGCTCAGTATTTTATGACCAGAGCATTCGAGGCCCACAATTCTAAGCAAATGTATGCCGATGAAGTTCGTGATGCATTTGAAAGTTATCTTGACAAGAAGGTGGCAAAATACAGATGAGCCTAGAGAAAGCAGTACGCGCCATCTTGATCGCAGACGGTACAACCAACGGGCTGGTGTCATCTCGCATATATCCACAGCGTAGACCAATGGGATCTGCATTACCTGCCATTGTTTACATGAATGTGTTCGCCCATGAGAATGAATCACTTGAAACGCAGTCAGGTATTCGCCGTGCTAGGATGTCGATTGATGTCATGAGCGCAACATACGGCGGGAATAAAACATTAAGGGACGCAGTAGAGGCTGCGTTAATAAATTATTCAGGGACAATCTCAGGGGCTACGATTAAAAGTCTAAGGCTGGAAAGCAGTATAGATATTGATGAGATCAATACCCCAGCCTCTGAGTTTGGTACTTTTAGAACGGTTATGGATTTCATCATTTGGTACGAATAGGAGTAAAAACAAATGACAGCAATAATATCACAGACCACAACATTTACATATGACGGTACAGCAATAGGTGACATAGTCTCATTATCTGCGCCGTCCATCACAGTGGCAACAATCGATACAACTAATATAGCAAGTATCTATAGAACATTCTTAGGTGGCACGATTGATTCAGGCTCAATGTCTATCGAGTGCATGTATGACCCCAATGAGGCCGGTTCAGCAAAATTAGAAGCAGAATGGGAAGCCACAGCATCCGCAGCACCACAATCAAAAGAGTGTGTAATTACTTTTAGCGATGGCTCTACATACACATTCTCAGCGATATTAGTTGGGATGCAAGCATCTGCAGCAATAGACGCAGTCGTGACGGCCAGCGTTGAACTTAAAGTGACTGGTGCAATCACGGTCGCAGGGTCTTAATGTTAGATAGAAATTCAATCCTCAAAATGGATGACCTGCCCAAAGAACAATTAAGTGTTCCAGAATGGGGCGGTGATGTTTGGGTCAGGACTCTTACGGGAACTGAGCGTGACTCATTTGAGCAGTCAATGGTTCAGAAGAAGAACAAACCAAACCTGAACAATGTTCGGGCAAGGTTTGCAGTCTTGACTATTTGCGATGAGAAGGGTGAGAGGCTCTTTACTGACAATGACGCTGAAGCATTGGGCAAGAAGTCTGCGGCCGCACTTGATCGAGTATTTGAAGTGGCCCAGCGTCTCAATGGCTTTAGTGATGATGACCAGCGGGAACTTAGTTCAGTAAAAAACTAGACAGCCCAAGGAGATTCTATTTTCAATTGGCTTTAGCCTTGGGCGGGATGACAGTTCGCGAGATGCTGTCTCGAATTGATTCACTTGAATTGAGTCAATGGATTGAGTACTACAAGTCTGACCCATTTGGAAATGCAAGAAGTGACCTCCAGTCTGGAGTAATTGCTGCAACCATTGCAAATGTAAACAGGGGAAAGAATTCTAGGTCTTACACTCCTATGGACTTCATGCCATTTCAGGAGAAACCCAAACAAGAGGAATCCGAAATGCAAGAAGTAATGAATCTTATGGCTAGGGGGAATGATGGCAACGGTAGGTAATTTGAATATCAATGTGAATGCTAAGACTGCTAGATTCAACAAGAAGATGAAGGGCGTACGGGGTAGCCTTAAGAAGTTTGGCTCTGGACTTGCAAAGATAGGCAAGAAGGTCGCGCTCTTTGGTGTTGCAATTGCAGCCGTAGCATTGACCGCGTTGACTGCTCTGACAATCAAGGGCTTGGCTGCTGTTGACAGCATGGCCAAACTGGCTCAGAGTATCGGAGCAACCACCAACTCCATTCAGGTGTTGAGACACATTGCTGTCATAGGTGGCGCGTCAATTGAGACGATGGATAAGTCACTTTTAAAGATGACCAAGAACATCGGCGAGGCTGCTCAAGGTTACAGTGAAGCAACTGAAACCCTTGAGATTCTTGGATTGACTGCGCTGGATCTTGAGAAGATGTCACCTGAGAAAGCATTTGGCACAATTGCAGACGCAATGAATCAACTGTCAACAGATGCCAGAAGGGCAGACGCTGCTCAGTCAATCTTTGGCAAGGGTGGTATGCAACTCCTGCCTGTATTCAGACAGGGCAGCAAAGAGATTGCCCGAATGACTAAAATGGTAAAAGAGTTTGGGATGGAGATAGGTGACAATCAGGCCAGAATGGTAGAGCGCGCGAACGATAGATGGGCCGATACAAAGTTTATATTGGGAGGTTTAGGCAATTTGCTGGCTGTTGAAATTGCGCCAATTTTAGAAGCAATAAATATATTGTTTCAAGACATGGTAAAGAATATGGGCGGTGTGGCCAAAGTTGCCAACGCAATAATCATTGCATTTGAAGCGGTTGGTATTGCAGTTATTCACACAATCGGATTCATAAGTTCGATGTGGAGCCAATTCACGGCTGGCTTGATTGGTGGTGCTGGTGATGTTGCGGCTCTTATTGGGCAATTGACGGGTAATCTTACAACTCAGATGATGGCAGACGCTATGCATGCAGAAGCCATCCAAATCATGATTGATGAGGATGACTTTAAGAAAAAACTAGAGTTTTACGAGAGGAAATTTATAGAGACCAGAAGGCGGTTACAAGAGGAGGGATTTGGTGATGCTGCTGGCATACTATCTGATGGCACTCTTGACCTCTCTGACTCCAAGGGAATTATCGACAATCTGCAAACTGCTATAGGTGCTTTCAAAGTTGAGGGTAGCGTATCTGAAAAGCAGAGAAGTACGCAGATAACTATTGAGAAGGGCCAACTCGATGAACTCAAGGCAATACGCCAAGTGGTTGCAAGTGGTGGGGGTGTTTTAGTATGACCATTCAAGTCACAGAAGTTGCAGGATCAAGAATAGTAACCAACCCAGCAGCAGGGGAAAGAAGCGGGTCGCGGTCTTTTATCGTCTACGATGACAGCGGATTATTCCCCACCATGGATGACATGCTCCTGGCCACGGGGATGCCAGCCTATAACGACCCTCACCCTGATAACGATAGTCTGTTTGCAGGTGGTTACAATTTTCAACTCAATGAAGAGCGCGCAAACACTTGGATTGTTACATGGAATTATACCCCCAACCTAGTCAACGCAATAGAAGAAGATGAACCAGCTGACCCAGACTTCGCGGCATTTGATGCAAAGGTCACTCAGACCATTGTTGATATGTGGAAATCCAATCCCAACTTCCCATCAAACATAAACAACCCAGCTGCAACGGATATCGGCGGGACATTAGTTGCGAACATGGGATTACCAATTTCTGCTGCATTGCCTAGAGCAGACATCACACTAAAAACGACTTTGAGTACTTCGAACTTCCAAGGCTTTGGATTTTTGACCTCAGTCACTAAAAGAAACGCGAATACATGGCTCGGCTTTCCCGCTGGGTCTGTTTTATTTAAGGGCGTTAATATCGCTAGGACTGGCCCAATTTCATACGATTTGACCTACGAGTTGACTTGGGATTACTGGTATCACCTGCGTCAAGTACCTGAAAGAGACATTGATGGAAATCCTAAAATTGACCTATCTGGCTTAGAGTTGAATGTATTCTTTAAGCAGCCATTCCCGTTGACGGTTGACTTTGGATTCTTACCCAATGTCTAAATATCCCACAATCTCCAAGGGCTTAGGCAAGTTGACTCCATCGCTATGGGATCGATTGATGCGAATGCTTAGTTGGTTTGAGGAGAGGGGAGATAGTAAAGAGTCTGAACAGAAGGGATTCTATCGCCCCTACTTTCTAGCAAAGATTACAGCATCGGCAGCAATTGGTGGAACTGATAACAGGTATACATATTCATGGACAGAGGTCATGTTGCAAACCGATACAACATTTGCAACATGGACGGGTGGAGGCACGGGTACAACGGCTCTAAACCTATGCGAGATGAGCAACACGGCTGACAATGTTGCACCCGCTGTCGATCTAAATGGAGCAGCCTATCCCAGCGGTTTTACAATGAGGGCAATAGGGTCATGTTTTGATACTGTACAGGTTGATACCGTGGTGGTCATGTTTAACATGAGAGATTCAAATGGTACTTTGCGTCAAGTCTTCTGTCTTGGCAATTCTCATGATGGGACTTGCTCATGACGGGTGCGAGGTTTGCTCAGTGTGACTGCCCACTTGTTTGCGAGAGGTGCGGAATAGATGACAGTGGTATATTGCAACCCTTTTGCGGAACTGTGACAGACAGTGATTGCCCTGAAACTTTAGCCGTTACTTTTGTGATACCAGAATATGAAAAAATGGTTGATTGTCCACCAGAACAAATTTTTGCAACATATCCTGAATTTAACGGCAGTGTAACAGTTACACAATCGGGTACCAATAACTGTGAATATCCAAGCGGTACAGATGTCAGCGTTGTTTCTGTTACAACTAACACTTGCAGTGGCCCAAACAGAACCTATAACCAAAGAACCATTACTGTTTCTCTTGATTCAAACTCAGATTTGATTGGAGCAATAGTTTATACTCCATGTGGCGAAACTGTTTTTGACTTGTCCCCGCCAAAGTGTTGCGGAATATGTGTTGAAATTCAAGATAAATTTGAAGAAACAAGTACTGGAAATACTGCAACCTTTCACTTCGCACTTTGTTACAAGTTATATGAAATAGATAGCTGTGGTGTCGATTGTCCGTGTTACTCATGGGTTTCTGGTTCGCCACATCTTTACAATCAATCGGGGTACCTTCCTGGTGAAGTAATTTTACATCCGCTAATTACAAGTGTTGCAATCTCGTGATTAAGTGTGAACACTGGAGGGATTGCGGTGTTAGTGGTGGCGGGTGTTGCAACATTAACGAATTCAAAAAACCCTCAATAGGCGTATGCCTACTAATCTGCAAGAAGAACACGCATAAGCCAAGCAGGGGAGCGGGGGATACAGTGAAGAAGATAATTGCAAAGGTCACAAGGGGAAAGATTGAACCTTGTGGTGGTTGTAAGAAAAGACAGGAATTACTTAACAAATTACTACCGTACAGTAGTGGAGGAAATGATGACAACTAGACAATGGATATCTACAAGTTCAAATGCATGGGATACAGCAGCAAACTGGTCTGGAACGGCTGTCCCAGTTGATGGTGACGATGTATTCATTACCAGTGGCAGCGTAGACATTGACGGCTTTGATGCGTCTACTACTGAACTCACATCACTCACCGTAGGCTCACAGTACACGGGGACAATTGGCAGCAGTGGTACTAAACTGGAACTTGACGCGACCACCTTCAACTTCTCTGGTAATGGGGACACCTATATCGAGGGAATCTATACAGATCTAACCGTTCAAGATACATCAACATCAGAGACAGCTCTTAATCTCTCAGGTAGTACCATCACAACTCTCAGGGTATTAGGTGGTAAGGGAACTGTCACAGTTGCAGCAGATTCTACAATCAGCACAGCCATTGAACTCATTGGTGCTGACGGTGTAACATTAAACATTGCAGACAATGCAACAATTGGCGGGTCATGTACTTTGATTGCTGACAGTGGGAGGCTTGAACTCAATCAAGCAGTTCCCACAATCACAATATACGGTGGTGTTGCAGACATTCAACTGGACTCTGGAACGGTAACAACCCTGAACCAATACGGCGGCCGCATAAGATGGATCCCCACAGCTGCCTGTACCATCACAACCCTAAATTTGTATGCTGGGCTGTTTGATTCACGGGACTCAGTATCTCCAGTCTTTACAATCATCGATTCAACGGTACACGAGGATGGCGTTATCGATGAACGCAGTGGTTTAGAGAATGCAACCTATACAAACCCCATCAATATCGAAGGCGGAGAGATACGGTATGACACTGGTCGAAGCGTAACGATTTCCTAATGGCAACAACAACAACAATCTACCCTGATGCTGATTCTTACATACGGCAAGACCAAGCCAGTACAAACTTTGGCTCCGCTACTCTTCTAAATGGTGGTTTAAGCGGTTCACAGAAGCGTCATATCGTGATGAAGTTTGATGTCTCAGGATATACACCCGCTGACATTGTCGAGGCAACTCTTACACTTGGATTCTTTAGGTCTGCTGGTAGCAGTACACACACCATGACCCTTGCAAGATTGAATCAGGAATTTGTTGGGTCTGAAGTAACATATGACGATGCATCGGATTCTGTGGCGTGGACTGGTGGGGCAGGTGCTGCTGGCAATGCTGCAATTGATGAGCCTACTTATGACATAACCGTGGGATTTGCAACGGCTGGAGATCAAACCGCTGATATCAAAGAGTTGGTCATCGATGCAATCAATAAAAGAGGTGGAATACTCTGGCTCATTGTTTGTTTCAAGACTACTGAATCACCATCAGGTACGGGCAACACATCATTTTATTCTGTCAATTATGGAGTGGTGGGTGATAGACCTACCATTGACTTGAAGGTTGCAGCAAGGGTGAAGTGGACGGGGACAGCTGGGGATGGCAATCTGGAAACATCTGGGAACTGGTCAGGATTGAGCGCACCAACTACTGATGACTTCGCATTATTCAACACCACAGCAAATGACGCATCAATCGGCGCGCTCACTTGCAAGCGTATCTACATTGGCAAGAATTATCAGGGTAAATTGGGTACAGCATCCTCACTGCTAGCAATGAACTGTGATGAGTTTCATCTAAGCAGCCCACACGCTGATGCCTTCATCAACTTAAACAGTGCAGCCTCTTCCAATACTGAATTAAGAGTTAAAGATACCAATTCAAAGCAAGACTCAATCATCATTGATGGCAAATATGATGCAACACTAATGAGAACCAGAAGCAGCATCAGCCTGATGACCGATGATGTGACTCTCATCAATGCATTGTCTAGGGTTGTAACATTCACCTGTGACAATGATGTAACAACTATAAGACTTGGCGGGGCTTCTGCTGTACTTGATGACGGTGGTGGAACTGTGACAATGGTCAATGGATCAACTGTACTCAATAAAGACATGGTAAACAATGACGGCACGAATTTTTATATTCACAACTCAGTGTTAAAGCAACAATCGTCTGAAATAGACCAGATTCATCTTTATTCTGGCGTTGTGACTTTTCAGGGTAATGAAGGTGGGCCACCTCTCATTGGTGGTGCTACGATTTATGGTGGATTATTCAATGCAAGAACCAAATCAGCAACGATTGTGTCAACATCAGCCATCTCCATGAGAGGTGGGCGATTCATAACTGATGGGGCAGTCAACGCAGCACCTGCATAACAAAACACCCATAAATTAAAGTGTTCGTCCAACCTAAAACGATATAAAACTATGAAATATTTAATAAATCTCATAAAGCGTTGGAAATGTACGAAATTGGTCAGAAAACCGCTATACAGCGTCAAGAATCCTGTGATTAGATCACGAGATTATGACTATGAGGGGGAAATCAATGGGCAAGAATGACGGGTTTGTCTTAATTCATGGCAAACGATACGCGACAGTTGCCCACCGATTGATGAGTTTCAGGAAACTTTATCCAACTGGTCAAATTCTTACAACCCTTGAGTGTGATGACAATGAGAAGGTGATTATGAAATCAATCATCATCTTGGACGGTCTTGAAATTGCAACAGGCTGGGCTGAAGAGGTTAGAGGCAGTTCACCCATCAATAAAACATCGGCATTAGAGAATTGTGAAACATCGGCAATTGGTAGAGCGTTAGCAATCGCTGGGTTTGATACCAGCGGTCAAATTGCATCCGCAGAAGAAGTCAAGAGTGCAATCGAGCAACAGGCGGTGGTGGATGAGAATGAAATAGGTGAAATTGAGAAAGAGATTGTCCTTGATGATGATTTGATGGATGATGTAATCAATGAAGAGCAGGAAAGGGCAATAGGCAACTTTCTGGAAGACCAAGAAGATGGGGCTGATTTGCTTCAAAGCATATTGGACAAAGCCAACATCAACCACCTTAGAGAACTTAGCCAAAAACATGCAGAGGCATGTATGTCAAGATGGAGTATAGAAGTATGAGCGAGAAACTTAGTAAATTTGACGCAAAGGTCTTATCCATTGATAAACGATGCGACAAAAATGGTGAGCCAGCCGTTCAGGTTGTTTGCAAACACGATGATGGCTCTGAGTACGGTAAGAAGATTTACGACTGGTTTTACTTTGATTCCGAAAGGACTGAAAAGTGCTTTCTCAGGTGGGGCAGTTTAAGCAGAGAAGGCTGCTCACTTTTAGAAGCCAAAGAGATTCTAGTTGGAGAAAATTTCTCATTGATAGGTCTTGAGGTTACTCTTGAGGTTGACACTTCTGAGGACTATTGGCGCGTGAAGGGCGTGACTATAAATGACGGCATCCCCTTCTAATGCTTTACTGGCATCGCCTGAGAGTGATATTGAGACCAGCAGCCACAGCCTTCACCTTGCTGATGATGTGATTGCATACTCAACAACACCACGAACGGTAGTGAGGCAGCTCACGGCTGACGGTATTAAACCTGCTGGCTGCATGGTGTATTGGGCTATTGCTGATCGACAAATGTCTGCAAGTGGTAAGTATTTTAGATCGAACGCAAGGCTGGCAGAAGAGACTGGACTCGCTGAAAGTACCGTCAGAAAGTGGCTCAGTATACTCAAGAAGAATGGGTATATTCAGGTGTGGTTTGACAATGGCCGCAAGATGAGAGTGGTCTGTAAAGGACACCCAGATAGCACCCAAAAGATACCTGAGTATCACCCAAAAGATACCCCCGTAGCACCATATCAAGAAGACACTACTAAGAAAACAACACAACCCAAAATTGTGTGTGTTTTCTCTGAAAAACACCTGAGCCTTTTCGGGGCGAGATTTTTAGATGGGCTTGTATCCTCTCATGGAAGTGATCGCGTCATGAGTGGATTACAGGTCTTTGACCAGCAACCTGATGGAACAGTTCGCAACCTGAAGGCATGGCTGACAGATGCCTGTAAGATTGGATATGAACCTAGCAAGAAGACAGCGGGAAAGTTTACGCAATGTCCTTTTGAACATACCAAGATAATTAAAGAATACACAGAGAAATTCCCAGACAAAGAGGGTACAA
>VTLG01012473.1_pt1 | contig 15433 bp, 10 predicted proteins | sample 4694571 | NCBI WGS metagenome assembly VTLG01 (sample SAMN12604809, study PRJNA352737) | marine metagenome | biome: ENVO:00000447; feature: ENVO:00000209|ENVO:00000569|ENVO:01000036; material: ENVO:00002151; isolation source: viral sequences binned using virsorter ...
CTGACCAGAGCCAGTAGAACTAACTTGGAAACATACACCAGCATCAACAGTTGAACTGTTAAAGTTAGAAGCTATATTATTAATAGTTACAGTAGAGTTACCTACAGTTCTACCTGTAGTACTAGTACCAGAACCATTAACAACTAAACCTCCAGCATCTGCAATACTAATTACAACACCAGCTGCGGGTTGTGTATTAGGGAATGCAGCATCTGTAGCTATAACTTCAAGACCACCAATAGGTGCTATTTGTGCAGCTACATAATCAACAACAGCTCCTGATGTAGGAATCTGAGTATCACTATCTGCTATCGTTGTCTGTTTTAGATCACCAGCTAGCTTAGCAAGTGTTATATTAGAATCTGCTACTTTAACTGTTGTTACATTAGCATCTGTAATCTTAGATGTTGTGACAGCGTTAGAAGCTATCTTAACATCAGTAACAGCAGTACCAGCTATCTTAGCTGTAGTGATATTCTCATCTGTTATCTTAACAGTAGTAACAGAATTAGATGCAAGCTTATCTGCTGTTATTTGACTATCAGCAATATGAGCTGTATCAATAGAACCGTCTACATAGTGATCTGAGTCAATTGCATTATTTGCAATCTTGGTACCATCTACAGCATCATTTGTTATTTTAGCAGTAGTAACTGCATTAGCTGCAAGCTTAGCTGTTGCTACAGCACCAGTTGCTAATTTAGATTCAGTTATATTAGCATCAGTTATTTTAGCTGTAGTTACAGCACTATTTACTATAGCTGCAGTATCTACCGCATTATCAGCTAATTCAGATGCTTCTACAGCATTAGTTGCGATCTGTGTATTCGTTATAGTACCATTAGCTATCTTAGCTCCAGTGACGGCACCTGCTGCTATCTTAGCTGTAGTTACTTGTGAGTCAGCAATGTGAGCAGTGTCAATAGAACCATCAACAAGATGCTCAGAGTTGATAGAATCATCAGCTATCTTAGTTCCGTTTACTGCATCAGCAGCTATCTTACCTGTTGTAATCTGTAGATCAGCGATATGAGCTGTGTCTATTGATCCATCTATATAGTGTTCTGAGTTAATTGCGTCATTTGCTATCTTAGCAGATGTTACAGCACCAGTTGCTATTTTACCGTCTGTTACAGCACTATTATTTAGATCTCCGGTTGCAATAGTTCCATCAGCTATCATTGTTGATGTAACTGTACCTGTATCACCAGTCGTTACTACCGTACCTGTAATATTAGGTAAGGTAATAGTACGGTCAGCTGTAGGATCAGCAACAGTAACAGTAGTTTCATGAGCATTATCTGTAGCACCTTCAAAAACAATATCAGCATCCTCACCCATGGTAAGGTTACCGGTCATAGTACCACCAGTACTCTGGAAGTATCTATTTCCTACTTCTTGGGTAACATATAAGTTCTGGGTGAAGTTATCATTTAAGTCTTCCGATTTAATAGCTGACCCTGCATAGAAGGTGGCTGTTAAATTGTCAACGTTTGTGTCTCTTAAGATTTTTATCGCTGCCCCATTAGCTGGAGCACTATTAAATTGTACCGTGGTAGCATTGGCCAAAGACCATGCAGTAGTCACAGCTGCGTCAACTTGTACTTCAATGTCAGTTGACTTTAGATATGGAAATGTGAATGAGTAATTGGTGGTGGAGCCATTACCTGTATACGTTTGTTCTGTAACAGCCATAATTTATTTATTTGGGCATAGTTAATAATTTTTGCCTTTCTTGGTGTTCTTTTTGTAAGCGTGTAGCTCTAGGAACATCACCTTGTTTCATTGAGTTGTTAACTTGTTTCTGTGTCTCAATAGTATCTCTGATATCAGGACGTTCAGATGCTAGCATAGCTTCTGCTTGTTCCTGTGCTGTCCTAAGAATCCTATTGATTTCTTGATAGATTGGTAAGTCTTTCTTTTTCAGCCTTATCTTCTCATTTAATAAATCAGCATTTGTAGATCTATGAGCACGTAACCATGCAATTTCTTGTTTATATTTATCCATCTTCATAAGCTTCTCTATCTTTTTATACAGTTGCATTTCACCTATTTTTTTATAAATATACTCTCTTTCTTTTGTAGTATATTCATGAGAACCAGATGAATCCTTACGAAGTCTAGAAAGTCCATCATATTCAATCTCTTGTAACCATTGTCTCCATGGCTCAGCTGTACCACTTACTTGAATAGGACTAATAGCATTCAGTATTCTAAGGAATGGATTATTTACATCGTTAAGAGGTGAACCTGTCCATATATCAATTTGATCAGGTAGGCTATTTTTAAAGAATGGTAATCTATTTTTAATATATTCACTAATATCACCATTAAGATCCTTTTGAGCACTATCTATAGCATTAGCAGTTACACCTGCACCACCAGATAGAGGTAATAGAGATCTTGTAGTATTAGCAATAAGTCTATTCCAACCACTAAGGTCACCATTAGTAACAGCTATCAGTGGTTCAAATCCTTGAAGTGGTGTTTCATTAAGGAAGCTAGATGCAATAGTCCAAGACAGTTTAGATTGCCAATTAGATAATAGGGTTTCATTCAGATCACTAGAGTAATATGCCATATCACCTAGTGCACTAAGTACCTGTTCAATGCCAAGTAATCCTTTATAGCTTACCCACTTACCACCTATATTAATAGTCTTAGGTTCATATCCAAAGTTATCTCTTTCTTTAGCTCTACGTGATGCATTATAGTGTCCATTACCTCTGATGTTACCAGCCATAGCATACTGCCATAGGGAACCTACCATAAGTGTACTGAAAGCTAATCTACCAGTATACTCAGCTCTAAGGTTTTCAAAGATAACTTGAGCATTAGGTGTTCTAGATGCATCAATACCATGTTCAGCTAATGCTGCAGCAATATCATCTGCACTTCTAGCATATATAGTCTTACTATACTTATTGAAACCAGGGATCAAAGATAATGGAGTCCAAGATGCTGACATTTTAACAGCATTACTAGCTGTTCTAGGGAACATCATCATAAACTTAGTGATAGGATAAGCTGTCGTACCTTTATTTAACCAGGTAGCCATTCCATCATCTAAGTTAAGCTGAACTTCACCAGCTATTGCTTTTAATACATCATCTTTAATGAGACCATCAGCATCAAACATAGTTCTATAATGTTTTGCTTCTGCAACAAGAACATTAGATCGTTTGAAGTAACCTAATTCACTAAAGACATCATCATAAGCTCTTACTCTTGCTAAGTGTTGTGCCAACATTGTAGATGTATAGGCATCAGGGAATACTAGCCCTGTCATACCATATCTCATTGCTGGATGTTTACCTAAGTCTCTTATAGTACTAGCTACATCATGTTGGATCATATGACCCCAATCACCTTCTACTTCCCATGCTGCTCGCATACCATCTGCTATATCCCATTCCGCAGCTGTTTGAAACTGGAAGTCTTTACGATAAGCTTTTAACATTGAGTCTGGATCTTTATGAGCTTTCTTCATCAGCTCAAAAGCATCATTCAGAGCTCTTCTATTGGTCTCCCATAAAGCACCATTATAATACATGGTACGTTTTACACCTTCAAAGCCAGTACCTCCTACTGTATCCCAAATACCATGACCTAAGATCTGTGTAATTGGTTTTAGTGTTAGTTGATAAGTGTTACCAACCATGGCTCTAGCAGCTGATAAACCACTAAGGACGTTGTTCATGACAACACTCCATGTAGCTTTAGCAAAGAGGCTCATCTGTTTAGGATCAGGACTCTTAAGCATACTTAAAGGTGAGATCTGTCCTTGAGCATATTTATTCAGCTTCATTAAGGTATCTACATCACCATTACTATGAGCATAAGCATCAACTAATGGACGTAAGAAGTGTGGTTTTGTACTCTTAACTTCTTTGAGAGTTTCAGTGAACCTTAAGTTCCTAGCATGTATAGCATTCTCTGCATCAGTAAACTCCTTAGTTAATTGTTCGATAACTGCATCGAATTCTTTAGGAGGTACTTGATCAAACCAGTTCTTATTTCTTAACTGCCAACCAGCTAGATATTTATTAAGACCATACTCATCTAATAAGAATTGCATCTTATCAATAATGAGCTCCATTGCTCGTGCATCATCTACATATGGCCCACCTTGCTGTATAGCTTCGGCTAATGTAGCAGACTCTCTTCCTAAGGTGTCCATGACCCTTGCAGAGGCTTCTGAAACCTCTCTACCAAGGAATCTATCAGTAAGGTCTCTTAGAGCGAATGCAGCGGCTCTCGCTTGCTCTTCGTTCATGTACTCTACTTTAAATCTACCTAGTAAGAAATTCTTAACATCTCTATTCTCTAAGAATAATCCTCTTACATCCGCTATGTTCTCAGCAGCTATGATACTTGTGTATATATCCCAAGCAGCTGCGTTCATCTGTTTAGAACCGTATCTAATACCATCTACAACAGCATTGAATCTACCTATATCTCTAGTTTCTTCAGCTACACCCATAACAGCATCACGGGATTTGTTCCCTACCATGAGACCTTTCTCTCTCATAGCTTCTGTTATAATTGGAGCTGGATCACCTTTAGATGTACCGTTTTTAATAGCAGTTGTGTCTGCTATATTCCTTGCTACGTTAGCAGGAGGTGGTATTGATCTAGCTTCAGATGCTTCATCAAGAACACCTGGTGTTATATCAGGATCTATCTCATCTAATTCATCAAGATTCTTACCTTCTATAATTTTACGTCTAGCAGCAGCATTCTGTTCTGCTTGTTTCAGTAATTCTTTCCTTTTGAAAGCTCCTTCTACACCTACATCTATACCTAAGTCAGCTTCAATCTCTACAATTCTCTGAACAATCTGGCTTTCTACTTGTTTATTTAGATTACCTTGTGAAAGTTTTGTATTAAGATCTTGAAGTTCAAGTAAGTTTTCATTGTCTGCATTCTTAAGTTTCTCAAGTAGTTTGTATTTAGTAGATGCCTCATCAAGAGGTTCAATGAAATCTACACTTGATTTAATCGCATTCTTACTATCTATGAAAGCACCTATAATTGTACCAACACCACCGAGTGCTAAGTTCTCATAGAAGTTCATTATCTTTCGAGCAGCTGGGCTCTGAGATTCTTTAGTCTTCCATGCTTCTGGTAGAGGTACGTATCCTTTAGGACCAAATAAACCAGGTACTAAATCAGATACTGTTTTAGCTGCATTATGGTCTTCACTTGTATCACTAAGTAGAGCTACAGTACCATCAGCTAAGGAATAAGCACCTATCCTAGTAAGCCATTTAGCTATCCAAGGGTAGCTATTTACACCTTTAGCTGTTAAAAACTGACTAGTCATCCCACCAGTTTTAATAGCAGGTAGTACAATTGATAGAACTCTCCTAGTATTTTGAAATAAGGGGTTATCTAATTGTGTAGCTTCATCCCATCTATCATCTACTTTATCCATACCTGGTACTACTGTACCTGCAGCATCCATAAAGAAATCAGCCCAAGCTAAACCTGGTACTGATAAACCTTCAAAGGTATTCTTTAGACTTTCTGCTGGGTTATTAGCCCCAGGATAGAAACCACCTGTTTTCCTAACCTGTTCTTGCCTAGCAGCTTCATACTCTTCTTTAGACATACCGTGGTATTTCTGATAGAATTTCTCTGCTAGTTTATCTCTTTCAGGTTTAAATTGTGCATCTGTATAAGGTATGCCTAAGAAACCACGCTTACTACCGAAGTGGAAGTACTCATCGTACTCCTTTTTCATCTGTGCTTGGTTTTCAGGTATAGATAAATCTACAGTACTATTACCTATTTGACTGCCGAAAGCGGCTGGAAACGTAACTTCTGGTGTTACTATTTCAGGCTCAACAGGCTCAACAGGTGTAAGAGGAGCAGCACCTTCAGCCTCTTGAATCATAGTTTCGGCTGGATGAATTTCTTGATCTAATTCATTTTCCATTATTCTCTACTCCTTTTAGGAAGTGTTCTAGGACCAGGGTTACCATATATTCTATCTAGAATTGGTTTCGGTGGTACTAGACTAGCTTCTTCTAATGTACTCCAGTCAACTCCTGGTTCAAGTACTAATCCACCATCCTTTAACCATGCTTGTTTCGCCTGTTGATCAGAGAATTCTGGTGGTATTTCTAAGCTTGATCTGAAGGCTTCTTTCGCATCACCAGCCTCTTGGAACCATTTTACAGCATGACTAGTAGGTGTAATATTCTGAGCTTTACAAGATGCATAAGCAGCTACTGCTCTTGCATTATTAGGGACATATGGGAAAGGTTCACCAGTTGTCTTTTTACGACCCTTTAATTGGGTGCAATCATCATCATCAAATGGTACAACTCTTGCTCCTTTACCGTAGAGATTAAATAAGGCTTTATTCAGTATTTGTGTTCTAGTATATTGTGGAAACTTAGCTCTAATTGCTTCTATCTGTGGAGGATAAGGAATCTCTTTAAATGAAAAGTCAGCTAGAGGAGCTTTTGATGCATTGTATTCTAAGACATCAAATATTTTTGTAGCATCTTGAGTACCTATTAACCTTTCACTTTTAAATACTTCATCTTCTGTAACCACTCCATTAGTTATAAGTTCTGTAATATACTCAGGTTTCATACCTTGAGTATCTTTGTTTTTAAAGAACTCATTTTTCAGATAAGCTAATTTTCTATTCTGTTTTTCAGATAAATCTTCTGCTTGAATAGCAGAATCAGTATCACTATCTAAACTTAAGCTATTAGCAACACCTTGAACTTCAGCACCATCTAATTCATCAGCATCAGCTTGGTGTATATAGATAATATTTCTATTCTTTTCACCAGCTTTTTTATTCAGTACGTAGTTGTATGGGTTAGATGGATCATACGCTTTACTACCATCAACTGGTATATAACTGTTTGACTTACTATCCCATTTTAATTCTGATTTGGTATTCCAAAGATTAAACTCTTCAGTTGTAGCTTTATTCCACAAAGATTTCTTAGGTTGTTCACTTTCTTTCCTTTCTCCAGTAAGTGCATTATCAACAAACCTTAAGTCAGAATATCTCTTGATGATATTCGTATACATAACATTCTGAGTTAACTTACCACTATTATTTATTGATTGCTGATACCCGATTTCTTTTTCAAAACCCTTTACCTTGCCATATACAGCACTTCTAAAACCAACAGCACCACCTTCATAATAGCTACTGATCTCTTTCCATAAGGTAACCTTGGTATCTAAGAATGCTCTATCTGTAGCTGATAAGTATTTTTCAGACTGATTAGCTACTCTTATTGCTTCATCTATATCACCAGCAGAAATAAGATTCAATACATTACGCATATTTCCACCTGAAGAATATGAAGTTGGATTGTATCCCAACATCTTATAAGCACGTGCTTTTCCATCTTCATCTATATTCGCACTTTGTATCATAGAATTCAGTTGACCTAACTCTGCAAGTGTATAATCATTTTCTTTGTACTTTTTGTACAGGTCACTGAATTGACTACCTTCACTAGTAAAGATTATACCATTAGCTTTTAGGACTTTATCATTATCCTCTTTATCTTTAATAGTTTTCTTAACAAAGTACTGTTCTACATCTGTTTCCCATCTATCAGGAAATCTTTCTTTCCAAGTTTGAGTCTTACCATCACCTTTAAGATCAAGAGTTTTTAACCCACCTAATCGTTGATTAAGGTCTTGATAAGTAAGAGTAGGATCATTATCAATGATAGTCTGTATAGCTTTGAATCCTGCATCAGCAGTATTACCATACATACCTCTACCACCATTAGGATTCAGTACTTTACCACCAGGCGTAGGTTTAAACCAACCATTCTTATAAGCAAGCGTTAGGTTAGTATAAGCTATCTGTAAATTTTCATTATATTTATCTGGATCTTTAATGCGTAGTTTATCTCCATCAGCAAGTACTGATTTAAGTGTAGTAGTTAAGTCAGTAATTCTACCTGTAGTTTCACCTACCTTCCTTGTTTCAAAGAATCCTTGTTTATCTAAAGCACCCCAACTTGAGAACTGCTCAATTATATTAGTACCATTTCTGGTAGTATCACTGACACCAAGTTTCTTTAAAAGACCAAGTGCTCCTAACTCTTGTACTCGTATAGCATTCCATTCGCCATACTTATCATTACCTGCAGTTGTGTTGTAATTTTGTATTACATCATTTCTTAAAGCTTCTTTATTCTCTTTAACCCACTCTAAGAACTTTTTCTGTGCCCAATGGGAGCTAAGACGTATAGACGTATCTTGTCTATAGTTAGCCCCATCAGCATCACCTTCATTTGTGGATTCTATTGCTTTTCCTGTTGCATCATAGACTACGCTATCATGAGCATCAGCTTTACCATCAGTCATTTGCTGTAGTAAACCTGACTCCTTTAAGGCTGTCCATTGGTTGACACCTCGCATGATGTCAACCGTTTCAAATCCCTGCTTAGCTAGATCACCTGCCCATTTAGCTCGTTTAGGTGCTAGATCTGCTAGATAATCAGCATAGTCTTGTTTCTGTTTAGCTTCATCTTCAAACTTTTTTACTACTGTTTCACCATGCTTAACTATAGCATCGAATTTTGTAGATCTAGCTTTTTGTTCTAAGTTAGTTAGTCGTTGGAAATTGGCATTCTCACTTCTAGTGATATCACCTAATGCACCGAGAGTAGCTTGTCTTCCTTCCCATGCTTGTCCTTTAGCTGTTTCTAACGCTTGGACATCTCTTCTAGTCTGGGCTTCTATTTCGCCTCGTGAGGCTTCTAATGCTCTACCGATGCTTCTAAAGCGTTTAGCCGTGGCTTTGCTTTGAAATTTCTTTTTTGCCATCTGTTTGTGGTATACCGTAGTTTGGTCCTAGTGTACCGATACCGTCAACGATACCGTTACCAGCTCCTATCGGAGTTTTGTTGTATACAAATTTTTCGGGTGATTTTTCTTTCATTATTTTAAAGTCCAAAGTTTGGTCCATAAGTTCCTCTTCCCATCACTGATCCTCCTCCAGCACCCATAGCTGGGCCTGTTCCTGTACCTGCATCATAACCAGCCCATGGATCACTAGCACCAGATCCTAGAGTACCTGCATAAGCATTGAGCCCTGAACCAATTGCACTACCAATACCTTGTATAGCTTGTCCCCATGCCATATCATGAGCAACACCACTAGCTGGCATAGCACCTTCAATAGGTTGAGGTCCGAAGTCAAAGTCACTGAATACTCTTGGTATAAATATCTCAGGAGCTGGTAAAGGATCAGGCCTGATTGGTTCTGGTAAGACACCTGGATCTAACATCTTAGATGCGTATGCTGTTAGATCAGCGGAATATTTATCCCGTATAATCTCTTCTAACATACGTCTTGTTTCAGATCCCATACTATCATCAGTAGCATTCAATGCTGTTACTTGTCTACCATAATCAGCAAACTCTGCTTGCCTTGCTTTAGCACCAGATCTACCTGTAATACCTTTTGCTCTTAACTTACCTTCAGTTTGAAGCATTTCAATATAACTCTCTTGTCTATCAAATGCTAGTTCATCTTTCTGTTCTTCTAACTTCTTGATGCTAGCATCCATAGCACTCTTGGCTTGGATAGAGTTTAAATCAGTAGTTTGTTGGTAAACATCTTCAGAACGTGTGAATGCAGCTTCATTACCTCGCTGATTTCTATCACGTATTTGTAAATTATAATAATATTTTTCTAAATTAGCTACATCAGAATAAGCTCTTTGCTTCCCTTGGTTTCTAGCATTCAGGAAGATTTGATCAACTGTTTCTTCTCTTTGTGCATTAAGCTGCTTCTTCTTAGCATCCCATGCATCTAAGTCATATTGATACCGAGCTTTAATAGCTTTAATTTGAGCTTCTTCTGCTTTATCGGCAGCATTGGATGCTTTATTAGCACCCCATATACTCGTACCGATCTGTACTGCAGCAGCTCCAGCTGCATACCATGCTGCCATTAATATTTCCTCCTATAGAATTTCGGTGAATAGTGACCTTCCCACATCATAGAGTTTAAAGATACAGGGAATGGTGAATCATTAAATATTCTAAGTTGGAAATTATCTGTACGTTGATGTATTGGTATCTGTACAATTGACTGATCTTTAATAGCAATATCATTCGCTAAATATGTATCAGCCATAGCAGTTGGTTTTAAATTATACCACTCATCTAAGTATATAATTATCTTTGTATTATTATCAGGTGCTGAACTAAATGTAATTTGTTTATCAGCAGTTACAGTGAATGCTGTACTTACAACACCATCTACTGTAACTTTAATTTGATCATCATCTATATAATTAAAGTCTTCATCAGTCCAGTTAAATATAGTAGTAGAACCATCACCAGTATATTCTTTTTTACCTTGTCTGACACCTGTAGACTTCAGTTTAAATCCACATACACCAGACAAACCAAGTGCAAATTTCATCCTGTTGACAGTTAAATTAGCTGTAAAATCTGTAAGCCTCTGTTTCTCATCTGGTCTGAAATATGTCTTAGGTAAAACAATATCATAATCATATTTCCATCCTACAATTACATCATCCTCTACACTAGTTAGATCTTTTCTAAGTACTTTAAAGTAGGGGTCACCATCATTAGTAACGACAGTAGGAGTAGTGGTGAATCCAGATTCAATAAACTGTCCTGTAGCTGTAGTACCTTTAATAACAATAACAGGTGATAATGCAGTTACATTAACCCAAGGTATAAATACTTTAGAGAAATCATTAGTAGTATCATAATCTACTTTATTATTACCTGCTACATTACTAGCTTCTGTATAGAGATCTATACAAGGGTTAATAGCTTGACCATCATTATTAACAATGATAGCATCACCTGGACTCTGACTTAAACTAGCTTGAGATAAAGTAAACTGAGTACCTTGTTTAGTAACTGCAAAGAAATCATCTGAGTCAACAGCAATTGTCTGTACATTTCCTGGTAGCTGCCAGTTAAACCAAGCTTCAATAACTTGCTTCTCACCATCATGATAAGTTCTATAGAAATATACATACCTTGAAGTTTGATCTGACATTGCTAAGAACTTATTCTGTGGACTAGCAATCAGTGTATCCACTGTAGCTGGTACCCACTCATTAACCACTCGGCTAATATCCAAAACTTTAGGGTTATCTTGCTGACCAAAAGTTTGCATAGCAAAAGTTCTGGTGTAAGCTGGTGTTTTACTTACAAAATCTATAACACCACCCATGTCTACTGGTTGTATATCAGTATCCATGTCATAGTTTGCTATAGCACGTATGTTTGTTGTTGTTGGTGTAAGAACTCCATCAGCAGCAGACATCATGAACTGTTGGTTTTTACTGAATAGTAGTAAACCCTGAGTAGTAGGTAAAACTGAATGTAGAGTTGCAGGTTTAATCGTAGACACATTAATGTCAATAGGATCAGCATCTGTTACTGTTTGAGCTGAACTATGATAGAAATTAAAGAAGTCTTGTGATTGACTCATGGATACATTATCATCTGATAAGAATCCAAGTCTATTATTATGATAAAACCCTGATTGTATTTTTCTTCCAACAAAACTAGGGTGTGAGTTAGTTGTATCATCACCTACTGATCTTGCTATCCAACTAACTTGCCTGAATGTAAAAGTATTGAGTGATGTATTAACAAGTTCATGAGGCATTGTAGATGCATCTAGACCAGGAGATTTAGATGGATCTAATCCTTCTGCCCAGTGACCAGCACCAGATGTACCGTTATCAGCAAAGAACTTAGCAAAATATGTATCTTCAGTTGAGTTAGTATTGATAACTTTTACAAGGTGACCGTGAAAAGTCTGCTCTGGTAGTGCTGTTATATTACTAACTTGGTCTTGGAATACATACAGAGATTCACCTGCTTGACCACCGGTACCAGAAATAGTTATTGCAGAATTACTATCTGATAGGTATAAGGATTCTCTATATTTAGTTGTTGTTAATCCTGATATACTTAAAGCATCTATTGCATTCTCTAATGCAGTTAAGATACTATCATAAGTACCACTAGGATTACTAGTATGGGTGATGGTATTACCATCTACAGTTACTGTATAAACATTACTAACAGGTGACCCGCTTAGTACAATAGAAGCTTGTCTATTAACATTAAATGTAGGATCAGCTTGTTTAGCAGCAGTAATTAAATTGTTTGTTATAATAGATGTATCTTGTACAGTTAGTACATCATAATTTAAACGAGAACCTGTTAAATAGTTCTCAGCATTAACTGATGTAGATGTATCTAATGTAACAGTACACACTGTACCATCAACATTCCATATATCTATATCCCCATAACCACTATTAGGTTTAGGTTTAATACATCCTATGTATCTTTCATCTTTTGTTCTAGCTATGTAGAACCATTTAGAATTATCATATGTAGTACCTGAACCTAAATTTTTAATCCACTTAAAACCAGGTCGTTTAGTGAGTCCAAATGTTGGATCAGGGTATCCATTAAGGCACTCCCGGACTTGACCTGCAAGTTTCTTATCATCAGATTGTCTGGATACTCCACCAAGATAATTATCTATTCGTTGGCTAATTGCTGGCATTATCTTTGAAGTGCTTGGTAAGGTTTGTAGCTATTATAATGGTTACTCTTATCATATGGATGTCCAAATATAGTATACCCGCCTTGGCTTGTTTCATATTCCAAAGCGTTAGCTCTAGCAAATGCTTCTTGTTGTGCTAACATTTCATACTGACTTTGATCACCTACTATTCTTTGAGATGTAATACCAGAAGCCCTAGCAGTAATAAACTGTTGTACAGGTTCAGGTATATCTACCCAATCAAATTCCCATATAATATCACACTCCACTGTGCTGTGATCTGGCCAAGTATATCTATGATGTAATCTATCATATAACTTACCGTTTCTTCTAATCCCATCGTACTGACCGTTAGCACCACTTGGAGATAATTTAATTTGTAACATATTATTCGGTATAGCTATCTCATCATTTACATCAGGAGTTAATTTATAATGTGGTTCTCTATTAAATGTCCATCCTTCTGCTTGAACTTCTCTATTCACCTGTAACAGTGTGTCGTATGCAATCGCAACGTCTGGGTTGGTTTGATCGAGTGTGGTTACAGGGGCCTGACCACATGACGACAGTATTTGATTTATGGCTGGTAATTCTGCGGTGGCGTTTGTGGTTGGAAAAGGCATAATTATTATTCAAAGAAAAAGGGGAACCGAAGTCCCCCATATGTATAAGCTATTAAGCGTTAGCTGGATATGTTGCACCAAATGCGGCTGGCTTGGTTGTAGTTCCTGCGAACAGTTCTACACAAGCAGCTGGGTTCAGGAAGTCGGCACCCATTGCTAGGCGTCCGAGTATTACATCACCCTGGTAGATTACATTTATGTCACCAGATGTTACTTGAACTTGTGGTCCGATTGCTTCAACTACACCTGCAGCTTCCTTCTGGAAGACAAGTCCGCAAGTATTGGCGAAGTCAGTAGCGTTACCATAGTTGTTATTAACACCTGCAACAGAAGCACGTGCGTCTTCAGTAGCAACGTCTACAAATGAACCAGTGTTACCTGGAGCAACTGTATCAACGTCAGTGGCAGCAGATGCACCTGAAGAAGGAGCATACTTGGTACCATACTTGCTGAAGAATGGAACATTCATTGACTTGTAGATCTTAATGCCTGCAATGTCGATGATTCCTTCTCCGCTTTGTAAGGCTGTACCTTGTACGTCACGGTTAATCAGGTTGTTGTTAGAACAATCCTTAATGAGAGCATAGTATTGGCGTGGGTTTAGTACGGCAACACGGCCATCATTACTGATTCCTTTCTCATCTAGAACTGCGGCTGCATCATAGAATGCAGTCACTAGAGTAGATGCTGTTAGTGCATCGTCAGCGTTAGAACCTGCACCAACTTGGATCTGTGATCCACCTGGCTCAACGAAGCTGGACTTCGTGATAGGGCTAGCGATACGAGCACCTTTAGCGATTGCTCTAAAGATTAGGCGGTCATACTTTTCTGCAAGTGCATAACCAATCTTCTTGGAGATCTCACCACGTAAGTCATAGTGGGCAAGTGTCTCATCTAATTCATATACGAATGCACTAGAGATCAATAGATCGTCAATAGTGATCGTCTTCTCAGCTACTGGAGGTGCTCCATCACTGTTACCTAGGATAGACTGACCTGGTACGTGGTACTCAGCAGTCGTGCGACCCGTGTAGATGAACTGCAATGATTTGCCGTTCTTCAGGGTTCTCTTGGTAACTAGATCCCTTGCAATTGTATTGCGTTGGAATCCTTTGAACATCTCTCCACTAAACAGCTTGAGGTATAGAGCTCTTGAATCACCGGTCGAGTTCGATTGACCCGGCCGCGTCAGATCGGCAAGAGGCTCATTACTATTCTGATGTGCCATTTATATGGGATAAGTTTATATGTACGTCTTCAGCTGAAATTTTTCGCGATTATTTTGTTGTCAGTGTGGTCTTTCCCACCGTCTAGACGGCAAAGGGTATCCGCGTACGGGCCAATGCCAATGAAAGAGAGGTCCGACTCTGAGGTGCCTCTCTTCCTGCTCACATCATTAAAGCTTCTTCTAATGATTGAGGTTCATCCTCATCTTCATCAACTCCTGGCGGTTGTTTCTCACTAGGTAGTGTATCAGGAGGATCTTTTATATCAGGTCCATAAGGATAGACCTGTGCAGGATTACCTGCGTTTTGATGTGACATTAATATTCATTTGTAAGTGGACATGGGCAGTCACCACGACAGTTGTTATGTGCATTCATATGTAATACTTCTATCATAGTGATGAACCCCAGGACCAATACAAGTATGGCCCATGGGGATTCAAGATACTTCATACTTCTTTTAAATGTTTAAGTGGAATAGTTATTAGCTTTTCCCAAGGGTGACTATCAATTAATAGAGCAGCTTTATCACTCTCCATTCTTTGTATGAAACCCTCATAACCATTATAAATAGATGTACTATCATTTACAACAACAGTTGTACCTGGAAGTATCATTAGAAATTATACTTAGCACCTATTTTGGTGCCGTATGCGTTATCAGCATCTTCATCAGTAATGAATGATACTTCACCATACACATCTAGATTCTCACTAGCAGCTACGGAAGCTCCGAGCTTACCTGAGAATTCATTGGTACCATCTACACCGTCTGCTCCGACGAGTGCTGGGCCACCTTGGATGTAGTATCCTAAGTCACCTACGTCTCCTTCGTATCCAACGTGTAGATCGGTAGTACGGGAAGTATAATCAGTGCCTGTATAAGATGCGTTAGACTCAACGTTTACATAAACGCCAGCCATTGCAGGTGCGGAAGCGAGGGTAGCCGCTAGGGCAAGTGCAAGTTTTTTCATGTTAAGTTTTACTTTGTAGTTTTTGAGTACTCAAC
>VTLG01015168.1_pt1 | contig 15433 bp, 19 predicted proteins | sample 4694571 | NCBI WGS metagenome assembly VTLG01 (sample SAMN12604809, study PRJNA352737) | marine metagenome | biome: ENVO:00000447; feature: ENVO:00000209|ENVO:00000569|ENVO:01000036; material: ENVO:00002151; isolation source: viral sequences binned using virsorter ...
GCCATATCTTTCTCCTTTAGTTATCTGATACAACAACACGGAATCGCATGATGCCATGTCGAGTAATTCCATCATCTTCAAGCAATACTGTCTGAAACTCATGTCTCAAAGTAATTGCTGAAGCACCACTTACAGTTATACCAAAATCATTTAATAAAGTATATATCTGTTCCATAATTTCTTTCACATCTCTCATACCCCTGTACTGTGACCATACATGAATTGTTTGAGTGTATTCGTGCATATCTTTATCTTTTGTGCCAATATTGGTGGCTGTTTCTTCTCCTATAACAACATAAGGATACGCTGTACCTTCTGGCACATCATCAAAAACCCCTGTAATAGATTGATTGTTTTCGTCTACAATACTGCCACCATTCAAGCGACTAAATAAAGATTTTTGTAATTCAAAGGTATGTATTGCCATTATAACTTCAACTCACTTAGTTTGCGTCTAATTTTAGGTCTGTTTTCTTCTAGGGCAGGTTGCATAAAAGGTCTTGCTGACATTTTACTAGTGCCAAACTCTAAAGCCGCACTATAGTCTGCATTGCTTTCCACACTTGCACCTAACTTATCAACATCTATTTTTAGATTAATATTCTGCACTAAAAACCCTGTATCCGTTGCAGGGGGTTGACCTGATGCTGATGCAGTATGTGTTCTTCTTGGTGTGTATTTTTGATATACTCTGCCATTCTTTGACCCTTGTTGGATACTATTGACTGCTGTATTCCTGACCATGTTTCCTGCCTGACCTATAAGCCTAATAGCTTTTTTCCTGTAAGCGTCTGTTACTTTGTTAAAGTTAGTTTCTCTTCTTTTTACTGATACTGAAACTCTTGTCATGGGGTCGCTACACCTTCCTCACATAACATTTGCAAATATCTATCTCTTGTGCCTACATTCATAATTCTATTAATTTTAAATATTCTACTGTCTGCTGAATAATTTATTCTGTGCTTTGTGGTAACGTCACTTCTATAGCGTATTGTAATCTTGTGGGTGGTTGTTCCTTCTATTTGGTCACCATACAGTCTTACATTGCCCCCTACAGGCTCTATACTGCCCATCACAGTAGCTAAAGTGCTATAAGTACGTCTTGCACCCCCTGCACTATCGTTTGACCGACTCTGGGCTTGTATTGTTAAACTGTGACGCATTTTCCCAACTGGCATCAATAAGTCTTTCCGTACATACTAACTCCAAACCTATCTATCTTATATGGTTGAAGTAATGATTTAAGCATTGCCGGTGGTTCTACTGTCTTTGCTTCCGTATCTCCCCTATGCTCATATAGATGTGCTACATATTGCAAAACTGCCATTCTAATTGGCTCTGGTATATCTGACCTATTTGACCCATAACCTGCCACATACTGAACTTCAACTCCGTTAGATGCCCTCAAGTCTGTAGGCCAAGTGCCACCATCTCTCAAAACAATTCTTGCAGGGTTTCTTACAGTATCCACATAATAATTAGATGTAGCCCATACTGTAGCTGTATCAGCATCATCATAATATTTTACATGGGTCACAGAACTTGTTGGAGGTCTGGGCAATTCTATAAAGTTATTTCTGTATATTTTAAAAGGGGCAGTATACAAACCCTCTTTTATTGGTACGTCTGATTCATTAACATTGTCTAAAAATAACTGATAGGTGGTGTTTATAAGTGTCCTGTTTAAATATTCTTCAATCCATTCCCTTGCTGATATAACTAGGTTTTGAATAAGTGTGGTGTCTACCCCTGAGTCAGTTCTAAGATATGCAATAGTTTCTGCATCCGTTGTTGGCTCGACACTTGGTGCTGTGTGTACTTTTAAACCACTCATGCCACCTCCTTTGGAAAATCATAGATTGGAGCGTTGCCAGTAGGATTTTCCTTTCCATCAACTGGAGTATCAAATAATTTTTTAAACGCTGTTAAATCAGAGCAAGCATTAATTTTATCTTCTATTGTCTTTGATGCTGTTCTCACTGCTGTTCTATAGGTTGTAATATCGCTAGGGATTGCCGTTCCTGCTTCTGATTTTCTGGTAACATACCAATCTGTTGATTTAAGTTTGCCGTTTGCTGACTCTTTGGTTTTACGCACCCAGATAGTTTTTAATCCTTCGTTAATAGCTTGGTTGCCATCATCATCTTTTATTTTATTTCCGTCCTCATCTACGGCATCTTCGTCTGCTATTTTTCTTTCAATAAGAGTTTTGCCATCTGCCTTATAACCCCAATAAAATTTATTATCATAAGGCTCTGGCTCATCCCACCAAACGACACCCATTTTTGCTTTCGTATCTTTATCCCACATCATCCAATTTGCAGGATGGGTTATACCACTATCATCTGTCCACCCCTTTCCTGCTTGTATTGTTTTAGTTCCATGTTTCCAAGCCATTTTTATCTCCTATTAGACTCCGTTTGCATACTTGAAGGGCATTTCAGCGAAAGCCAAAAAAATGTGAGCATCGCCATCACCATTAAAATTTCCTGATGTACTTCTAAGTTTAAATCCGTTTGACAATAAATCTATGCCACCACCTCCTGCACTATATTCTGCATTGCTATCATTAGGAGAAAGAATTGCGTTATTTTCATTAATTGGACTTCTTTTAATGTCAAAAAGTGACCACCATTCAGCATCTGCCGTATTTTTTATAAGAACCCAAGCAGGACGAAACCCAGTATAAATATACGTTCCGTCTGTTCCTCCATTGCCAGTAAATTTGCCCATCATTGAGTAGCCCTCAACACTATGGAAGCAATAAGCTAATATATTATTTGTTGTACTTGTAATACTTTGTGTAAAAACTGATGAAGTTGGTGTTGTATTTCCCCACACACTACTTGTTGCTTGTGCCACATTCGACTCTAATCGCAATCTTTTATCATTTCCCATTCCTTCGTGATAAATACTCCACGCACTTCCTGCTCGTTGTACTGCTATAATCATTTCTGGTGCTTGAGTTAAGCCGTGACCAACTGTGGCTGTAGAACCAGTTGACGCATAAGTTACAATGCTAAATCCTGCCTCTGTGTTTGCTTGCACTGTACTTGTTATGTCACCATCTGAATTACTTGAAGTTGTGCCACCATTTGCTTTCCATAACCAAGCAACAAAAGTATTAGCACTCTTATTTAATCCACCAGAACTATTAAGAGTGAAACCATCAGCATCAAAACTTGCTAATATTGTCGTTACTGTTCCTTCTGCGTCTGTTGTATTTGTTTTCATATTTTTAGTAACGCCTCTAGTGCTATCAAATACTTGATAGCTGTTACTGCCACTCCTATGTTTACCCCAAAGCCAATCTGGTTGAAATGACGTTCCATCTATTTCGTGACCATCCGTTGCATTACCAGTATATAAAAGAATATCAAAATAATTTGCAGGCTTTTCTCCATTTAAAGGACTAATTGACGGTTCTGGATAATTTGCTGTAGATAATGTTGTGTATCCGTCTGGAATGGAATATGCAAAATCTCTTGAGTCTGTTCTTAATTCTACATAAGCATTAGCACGACACATAAATGTATAGTCACCTTGATTATCAAGTGTTGTTAATGTTACTGCTGATCCATAGTTTGAATTTTGAAGTTTAAACTGAACTGTCCCTGCATCCATGTCAGCAAGAATACCAATGGTATTTCCTGCCGTATAACTTGTTAAACCTGACTGAACTTGTGAATTGTCTTGGTCAATAGTTCCGTCTGTTTCAAATAAAACACTTCTGTGAATTGACGGAGATGATTGCATAAGTCCACCAGAAAAAGAATTAAGACTTGAAACTCTCATTTCAGCATAATATTTTCCTGATGATGGTAATGTTTGTGAACAAAAAGCATTTGTTGCTGATCCAACAGAGGACAATTCTAATGCTCCATTGACTATTGTTCCATGTGTTCCATACGTTCCTGCTCCTGCCCATCCTTGATTCCATGTTGCAAAATTATTTGTTGGACTATCTGTTCTATTGCTATCAATAGATGCAAATCCTGATGTTGTATAATGATTATTATTTCCAGAACTGTCTGCTCCAATCGTTGATGCTGATGCTGTGCCAGTCCCAGTTTGGTCAAACTTTAAATAGTAGCCATTAGTTCCATGTGACCCAGTATAGGCTTTTGGAATCCAGACACCCTCTTTAGTTTCACCAAAAGCACTAGGGGCATTTGAAACCCCATCTGTAAAATGAACCTCTGCTAAATACCCATTTAACAAATTTCCATTGACTTGGTTACAGCCAACATAGTGAGCCACAGTATCATTAATGCCTGTTTCAAAATCTTCAGCAAATGAACTTGACCTGTTATCAGTTTGATATGCTGTTTCAGTTCCATTAACATAAAATTTTAATCTATCTGAAGCCGTACTTTGAGTCGTGTCGCACCTACAAATTATATGATACCATGAGGCAGTATCACGCAAATCTGCTGATGCTTTTAAAACAGTTCCATTATTACTATAGAGTTGTAAGTGCTGTTCATCTCCAGACACCATAAAAGCTGTAAGTTCTGCACCAGACCCATTGGCTGTAAAAAAATCAAAATCTGATGTCATATCTCCAGTATTTTTGAACCACCCACTCCATGTCCAAGTTCTCTGATTTGTTGCTGAACTAGGGGTTTTGGTAAGGTACGCTGACCCTGATTTATCAAAACGAGCAGATTGGTTTATTTCATGGCCATAAAAACCAGTATCGCCAAAAAGGTACTGAGATGAACCAAATATTCCTGACATTAGCTAAATGCTTTCTGTGGTGTCCCTAATAAAATTCTTGATGCGGCGGCTACGACATAAGGAACAATATCCGTTGCTGATGCCGCACTTGATAACGTCAACCCTGCACCCCCTGCCGTTTCATAATCTCCATGTAACGAAACAGTCCTTCCTCCAGTGCCATCTTGAATAAACACAATAAACCCTGATTGCCCTACTTGTTCATTTGATGCCGTAAGAGATGTGATATTTCCAGTAAGGGTAAGAACAAAGTTTTGATTTGTAGTAAAGTTCAAATCCACTGTTCCTGAGTTGCTTGTATCTGTGTCTGTGGTTGCTATTGCTGTTCCAGTAACTGTCACACCACTTGCAGAGGTTGCAATCTTTGCTACGTTATTATGATAAAGAGTAACAGCACCATCATCAACAAAGGTTGCCATTGTTTCGCTTGTACCCTCAATGTCAATTTGAGTACCACCAATTTTTAGGTTTCCAGTTCCGTTGTCTGTTACATAACTATGAGAACCATCATGGTAAATTAATAAGTCCTGAGATGCTCCAAACTGTAATCTATCATCTGTTGCACCCCCACTATCACCAAACTGCACAAGCTGACCATTAACATCTAATGTTCCCCCTAGTTGAGGCGTTGTATCCAAAACTACATCAAGATTTGTTGGCACTCCAGTGTCAGCAGTTTGGTTTAAAGTCCACAAGCTAATCCATGCGTCATCATCTTCGTTGCGTACTTTTATTATGTTATTAGCCGTATCATACCAAATCATGTTAGCGGCTGTTGTTGATGGAGCAGTCGCTTTACTGTTTTGGGTTAGTATTGCTTGAAGAACTAGATTTATATCTGCCCTTGTTGCAGGGAAAGCCTGATTTGCTATTACATAGTCATGTTCTGCCATTTTTTACTCCTTATTAAGCCGCTACTTCACCATATCCTTGTGCCACATAATCAAATGTCCTATTTACATCCGTTCCACTTGAATTTTTAAACGTAATTGTAAATCCACTAACTGATTTGCTCGTTATAACATAGAAGTCACCAGTGGACAAGTTTTGTGCTGAGATACCTATACCCCCTATTTCCTTGAACGCAGGACTAAATGTTATCGCTTTTGACCCTGCTCCACTTGCCACATCACCCTCTGAAACAACCCTATCAGCCATATCAATTTTTACAGAAAGGGCTGATACCTCTGGTGTGGATTGTGTATCTGTCGTTGTCAGTATGGCTTTAAACTTCAATCCCCTTGCTTTAAAATCCCCTGCTACGAATTTTCTAAATGCTGTATATGTTGGGCTACCACTTGGGTCACCTTCTGTTGTTGCTACATATACCTCAACATTTGTGTCATCAAATGCTTGCTCATCTCCATCAAAATTACCCACACGACTATCAAAGTTTCCAGATGCAGAATCAAAAAGGTTTACATAATCCGTTCTTAGATTTGTCACATTAGCAACGACCCTACTTGTGTAAACAGCAGTTAAATCAACAACTGCATTAAATTCATACGTTCCACTTGTCACGATTGTTCCTGCACCCCCATCAAACAACCCTGCGGCATCATCAAAGTTTCCTGACGCATCATCAAAATTTCCGCTAGTATTTAAAACTAGGTTGCCTTCTGAATTAACAGCACAATTTGTTTTTGACCCTGCAAATGATGGGTTTTGTGTTGATGTAACAACTGCATTATAGCCTTTTATTTCTTCAATGATTGCTACTGAGCTTGTTGCATTTTGTGATGATAACCCTGATTTATCTACTGACTTAATAAAATATGTTCCAGTTAATGCAGGAACAACTACTGAATTTGCAGGGCGTGATACCTTATCAACTAAGGTTGTGGAATTAGAATAAGTATTTTCTCCACCACTTGTTCTTGAGTTGTGTTTCACAATATAATGTGACAAATCAATGTCTGATACTGGTGTCCAACTTAAATGAGCTTCCGTTCCTATAATATTTACATCAAAATTTGTAACATCAGCAGGAAGTGCTGTTTGCCCTACAATTTGATGGCTTACTGTTGTAAAAGCACCCCTCACCCCTATAGATGAAACCATTCTTGCTCTTACATCATAGGTAACTTCGTCTTTTGCGTTTCTAAATTCAAATATCTCACTATTTGATACTCCAAGACTTATATATTCTGATGCCCCTGATTCTCTCACTTGCACTTCAAATTGATTGGCATAAACAGATGATGATGTTGGCTTTGCTATTAACACAGAAATAATTTGCTCATTATTTAATTGTATTTCATCAGATACCTCTAAACCAACGGCAGGAAGGTTAAATGGGTCTGGAAGGTTTGTGTTATCATTTGCAAATGCTTTCTCCTCTGCACTCCAATCGTAAACACTTGATGCCAATTCCATACAGCCTAATTTTATTATTAACCCATCAACCCCAGAATTTATATTCCAACTTATGACCTCAAATACCTTGCTTGAGAATCCATATTTTGCTGATGTGAAATTAAACGTATCTCCAACTGCCAACTGAAACCCTTTCATATTGACACTAATTTCTAACCCTACTTCTTGCCTTGACCTGTATAGTGCAATCTTTGCCAACCTTTGAGCCATTGGAGCAGATGTTGTAAATGGTAAATCATAAGACGCATAAATACGTTCTCCATCTTCTGTTTCAAATGTTGTTGATGTAATAGGTGGATATTCTGTAGCTACATAATTTGTTTCTGTTGCAGAAAAAACTCCTTTTACAGCATTGAACCTTTCTGCCCTTGACCTTTTTGTTACTACACTCACATCACCTACTAACTCGTCATCTGTAATTGTTACTGATGGAGAAACATATTTAGCTACCTTTAAATCAAATTTTCCGTTTGTATAGGTAACTGTTCCCCCACAACTTGTAAGCAGTTTTGCCAAAGCATCTTTGACTGCCATTGAACTATATATAACCCCATGTGCTTCATATTTTTCTTCTGTACCCCCTGCGGCTAGAGTGACGTTTTCATCACAAATATTAGCGGCTGTGGTTATTGCTGTGTCATTAACCTCTGATGAAGCCGCACCCATACCAAAATCTTCATTTGTTATAAAATCCCTGATTACAAGGGCGGCATTTGGCTTATATGATGTTGAAGCATCTCTGGTATCATAAACCTTCTTTCCTTGAACCAAAGCAGTTATTTCTGGTATTCCTGATGTAAAGGCATCTTGGTCATATTCCAACCTTACATATAAATAAGCAATACCTCGTAATCTGTGTGCATTTGTCCAACTGCTAGACGCAGAAACAAGGTTACTATCTGCCGCCTGTGCATCTGTTCCCAAATGTGTGTATACTTTTGCTTTGCCATTGTATCGACTTGGGCTTGTCACATTGTTAGTCGAAATCGTTAACTCCTCACCATCAAAATAAACCTTACTGACAGCGTTTACTTCATGGGAAGCTAAAAGGATAACAAGATGTAGGTATTGGTCGCTGTTGGTGGCTTCAGCGTGGGCTATGACCCCTCCCACCCTTACTGTTCCATAAATAAGATTTCTGGGGGCTGTTGAGTCTTTAATATTTATTAATCGCCCTTTTGCATCTTGTTCAAAACTTGACCAGTTTGGAGTGTTAGGACTTGCCAATGCAGACATAGCCGCATTTGTGACTGCATACACTGCCACTTTGACCCAAGTTGCTTTGTTAGCTAGAAAAGCAAAGGGAGCAGGGAGTATAGCACTAACCACAGCCAGAAGTATGTTTGCAGGGTCAGTTAATGCTTTAAAGAATCTTTTAAAAAAACTCATTAAGACCTACCTCCACCCCATTCAATTTTTTTATCTCTTAATTTTGCAATATTATTTAATCCCAAATCATCTGGAAACTCTATTTGTTGGTCTTCTTTAGTGAATCTTCTAGTTTTTGACCTTTCCAATGTAACCAACCGGCTTTCTAATTGAACGCTTACAATATGATTTTCTGCTGATTCTGTAATAGTTAATACATCCATATTACCTGAGAATATAGCATATGGGTCTGCAACGACTGCCCTGTTTGCATCTAATGCTCCCAAATAAACTGTTCCAGTTCTGCCTTGATAGTCACTACTTAACGCTAGGCTTATTAAATCAGCAGGAATACCTGACATATTTACAGTACAAGTTGTTGCTTTTACTTCATGGGTTTCTTCAATAGGCGTAATATTAAGCATATTTCCAAGCCCAAAATAATCCACCCCACCAAACGTAATGATGCCGTTTCCTACCCACGCATTAACTGGGTCACTTTCAAAATCTAAATTTACTGCAATAAAAGGATTTAGACTTGATGCTATAAATTGATTGTTAAGGGCTGTGGTTAGACCTCTAGCCATTCCTTACCCCTTTTTCTTTTTTTTGACTTTCTTTATTTCTGTCGGAGCAACTACTTTTGTTTCCTGTGCTAATCCTGCTTCGATAAGTTGTCTTGCTATTTTGTCCTGCCACTCCTCACCTGTAGGGAGTTCATCACCTGCATTATATTGTTTTCCTGACCCTATCCCTTGAGGGTTGTCTGATACTTTTACTGGTACAATTATTTTTACAGGCATTTCTTGTAAGTCCTTGTTTTTACTAGGTTAATCCCAGGAGTTACCACCCCCCCTTTTTGCCTTAACATATATCTCCTGTAGGTCGAATATATAAAAAGGGGAGGCAGTATTCTTAATTAAGCGTTGTGTGCAGTTATATCATTTGATGAAGAATGAATTGCATTACTCTTAATCACAAACATTGACAGAATTGTGCCAGTCGAATGTGTTCCAGTTTTTGCAATCACGCCTCTGATATATCTTTTTCCACCGACATATCCAACTAACGATACAAGACCTGCACTATCCGGATTACCACCTGCTGTACCGTCCATTTTCAACCAAATACCACCTGCGGCTATTGTGCCGTTAGTGATGTCTGCTTGAGCACAGTCAGTATAAGTTGAATCGTCATCTGAATGCTCTAGGCTTATTTCAAAGTAAACAGAGCCTGATAATGTATCGCCCTCTGCACCTGTGATAATTCCTAAAGCCGCACTCTCATACCCTTGTAAATCAACTCCTGTGCCATTAGCCGCCGCAGTTGTTGTTGTACCTTTGTAAGAAAGCCCTATTGCGATATTATTTGCTAAATCGTACATATTTTGCCTCCTTTAAGCTGATACGGTTTGGATTCTAAGTGCTTCAGCGAGGACAACTTGTCCACCCACTCTTTTACGAGCTACGTAGCGAATATTTCCACTAGTTGCCTGTGTAAATGGGTCACGCAGAACACTCAAGTTCACTCGGTCTACAACTGTATAGCCTTTTGACCAATCTCCGAAAGCTATAGGCTTATTACCTGCACCTACGTCTGCCATATCTGGCATTTCAACGTATGGGTAGCCTAAAACAGTATTCGGAACTCCTGATGTTAGCATCATTCCTGCTTGAAACACATACTGACCTGCTGAATCCTTCAGTTGACGGATTTCCCCAAGTGTACTTCTGTTAAAGCAAAATGTAGCATTTTGTCCGTATGGAGATTTTATTGCATGAACCAAATCAATCAGACCATCACCTTGAAGCGTTGATGCGTGTCCTGTCACTGTTGTGCCAACAGATGAATTTGTTATAAACCCTTCTGGTTGTCCAACTGATGAACCTGTCACAAACGCAGTTCCTTCTGCTTTACCTAACTGGTCAGCAAATTCAGTCTGCATTTCTGATTCAAGATTGAATGCTGAGTCCTCTAGCATCTGCTCAGAAATATCCACCAAAGCATACACTTCATGCGTTGGGATTTGCTCCAACTTTGTTGTGTACCCTGTAGTTTCTGATCTTGTGCCTTGCTCCGATACCCACTGTGCAGAAAATGTTGCAGTTCTGCTTGGTATTTCGATTGCTTTTGATGTAGTGGTACGAACTCTAGCAATGCTTCTCATTGGCGAAATTTCGGTCAATGTCTTGATAAGTTCACGCACATACTCGTTAGGTGCTAGATAACCGGCCGCAGAACTATCACCCACAGTAAGGGCTTTCACTTCGTCTGCTTCCATTGCATCTTTACCTTTTCTAAGGTAGCTATCAAAAGCCTTAGTAGTTATGTCAACAGACTTTGCTTCCATTCCTGCTTCTGGTCTTTTAAGCATTGTTTCTAAATGCTCTAGCTTTTCATTAACCTGCTCCATGCTTTTCTTTTGCAACGTCACTTCTTGGTTAATGTCTTCATGGTTGTCGAGGGTTGCTTCAATTTTCTTGATTTTGTCCTCAACGAGAGGGTCTACCGAACCCTTTTTTTCTAGTTCTGCTATTTTAAGGTCATTGGTGGCTTTGAACTCCTCAAAAGCCTTTGCCATACCCTCAACAGCAGATTTGACTTCTTCAGTCATATCTAGTTCTCCTTGATAATTGAGGTTAAGTTTTTAATTGCGTTAATCGCACTCTGCTCCTCGCCAACATCTCGCTGAGATAAAGCCTTATAAACGGCACTTGCCGCCATTTTTGATTCCTTCCTAGATAAGCCGCTTTCATCTCGAAAGAAACCTTCCCATTCACGAACCGTTCTTTCGTCACTTTTCACCGCAGATATTCTTGCTCTTTGGTTCATAGGAAAAGTAACTGCCGAAATTTCCATTAAATCTACTTCTTTTAATAAACGCCTTCTGCGTCTATCATCATATTCTTGTCCTTTTGGGTTTACCCTATAACCTATAGACAAACCATCTATAGCACCCATCTTCATTAATTCATAAACTTCTCGGCCTCGCTGAGTTCCCATAGCTAAACGGCCTTTTACTTTTAAACCTTTTGGGTCTTCTATTATTTCCTCAAACACACCTATTGGCTCATCTGCCTTGTGCTGATACAGAAGTTTTACACCTTTTGCCCCTTTTGATGCGATTGATTTGGCAAACGCACCCTCAACCATTACATCATTTCCTAAATCTTTATTGCCAAATATTGACCCATAACCTGAGAAATACCCTTTTTCATCTTCCTCATAGGCTTTTATCTCTGCTTTGATGTCGATAGAACTTGTTTCAAATTCTTCTGTCACCTGTATCTCCTTCTTATCATTGTAACTGCTAAGACATACGGCAACCCTCTGGTCACTATCTGGGTACTCAGCCAACATGGTCGTATTGTCCATGCATCTTGCCATGAAATTTGACTCGGTTTCATTGGCATTAGGTTTAGGTATTGGCATTATTACCTCTATATTTTGTACACCATAATATTTTTTTTATCAATACACAACTATTTTCCTTTTACCTGTTGACAGATGTAAACAACATCTATAAAGTGATTCGTATAACGCAAATTAACAAGGAAACAAAAATGAGAAATTTTATATCAAACGCAGAATACCAAGGTTCAAACATAGAAGAACTTATCAACGCAGGTTTTGAAGAAGGTTCAGAATTTTGCACATTTAAGCAAGCTATAACTTTTTATAACCTTACAGGAAAAGAACTAAAAGGTGCAAAAGGATGTGCAAGGCTAATGAAAATTGTAACTAAAAAGGTTATTAACAAAATAACCAAAAAAGAAGAAACCAAAAAAGTTCCTACTTACTTTACAGTTTTTGAAAGAAGCCACATTGAATCAATATTAACAGCAAATGGGGTGGGGGTTTAACCCCACTCCGAAAGGAGAATAATTATGCAAACACAAATATCTCAAGAAATAAGATTAACATCTTTCTTATATAAAGGAAACATTATGTATTCATGTAAAACCATTGGATATTTTAAAGATGGTGGTGGTCATGTTAGGGAAAAAACTTTGGTTAACAAAGGATATAAAACCAAATCTGCTGTACTGAAATTTGTAGATAGACATTCAATTACATCGGCAGTTTTAACTAAAAGGGGAAAAGAATAATGACTAATCCTACTGTAATCAAATGGCCTGTTAAAAATACACCACCTAATTTAAAGCAATTACAGGAGGCCGTTGGAGGGCTTTTTGAAATTATGCCTGATTGCTATGTAACTAAACCTAACATTCAAGTGATTATAAATGAAGAAGGTTTAATACATGGCCTCGCTCAAAATCTTCAAGCCTTAGAATATTGCTCATATCCGATATTTGGTAATGTTCTTATTCTAACAGGTAAGCAAAGATTAACTTAAATTAGGGGGTACTTATACCCCATAGAAACTATTTAGCCCCCCTGTATGGCAAAATTTGGGGGGCTTTTTTTATAAATCAACGTCATTTGGTGCTGTTTCGCCCTCATATTTTTGATTTGTGTAAATTGCCTCCATTAACAGCGTAGTATATATGTTTGGGTTTCTGGTGTAGAGCATAGGAAACTCAACTCCAAACACTTCTTTATATAAATCTTCTAAATCGCCCAGACTTCCTTTTGCTGTTTTTTGTAGTTTTTTCAGTCTTTCTTCTTCTGATAGAGCCATATTTAATCCCTTTCCAATTCATCCAATCTTTTTTCAAATTCTTTGACAGTATTGGGTATTATGGTTTTAGCTAACGCATAGGCTTTTGGGTTGTGCCGTAATGAAAACAGGTTAGCAAATATTTCTTTTTCCACTGCACCAAATCGTTTCCAATATTTTAGCTTATGCCCCCACATCCTGTAATTTTTTCTAAATCTACCTCTAGCCAAAGCATCTACAATATCACTCACCTCTCCATATCCATCTCCTCTTAACACAATCTCATTAACTTTTCCGTATGGACGAACTATTTCTGTTTTATAAGCAAGTTTATCAAACAAGCTATCCAGTTCTTTTTTATCTATTGTATATTTTCCTCTGAGCGTCTTACCCTTGAATGATTTTAAATCTTTGTCTATCGCATTGCGAAACTCTTCATTTGTTTCTGACCATGCTAAGTTCCTACCACTTGTTTCATAATCAAGATGGTGTCCGTATTCGTGAGCGATAACAAAACTTTTAATTTCTTTTCCTTTAACAAAACCATCTTTTGCATTAAGTTCTGCTGACAATAATTTATCCCATGACTGATAATACCCATCTTTGCTATTTCTTATTGCAGATGGCTTATTATATTTTGCTACAATCCTTTTCTGTTGGTCGGTAAGTTGAGAATTAAAATCAAAATCATATGCTTCTCTTGTCTTTTCTGAACCTGTTTTAAGAAGAAACCCTATGGCAACATTTGGGGCTTTTGGTGGCTCTACAGGTTTAACCGGTTGCTCTACTATTGTTTCTGCTTGGTCAACTATCACATCATCTGGGTCTAGGTATAGGGTGACACATCTACAGTTTATGGTGTTTACTGCTCCCCCTTTTGGGTCACCTGTGTAATCCATTTTATAGCTAATGCCCTTTACTGTAACTGTAAAAGGTTCATCTTTACCCACCTCTGTTCCATTTAGGGCAACGTGCCAAGACCTAGTTCTTGCATCTGCTACTGATACCCACCTTTTTATTTGATTTGGTATGCCTAAAGATGCGTTGACCCTATCGTTTGCATAACTAGCCGCACTATGGGTTTCCGTTCTTGATATTGTTTGGCTTCGTAATTTACTAAATGAGCCATCCATCTTGTCAAAGATGTTTTTACCTATGGCTTGCACACCTAACCCTTCAACAGCACCTTTTGATATAACCTTATTTATGGCTTTCATTGTCGTGTTGTTTATCTGGGTAATACGTGTGCCACCCACAGTATTCATATATTCTCTAATAAGTATTTCAAACTGTGAGTCCTGCTTGCGATTTCTAAGCACTCTAGTTCCAAAGGCATCTATAACTGCCCTATAATGCGACTCTAATACGTCACGCAGTTTTCTTTCGCTCTGACGGCTTGTTTCAACGAGCCTACCTAATTGCTCATATTCTTCCCTTGCAAGCCTTCCTGTGGCTTTAAATCCACTCTGAAGCTGTCTTACTAGCTTCCTTTCAAACCCATTACGCAATCTGTTCTGCTCAAGGAGTTCTTTTCTTGCGGCTATTCTTATTCGGTTCTGTTTGTACTGTAGTTGTGCCATGTGATTTGTTTGCTATATAATCCAACCATTCTTTTGACATATCATAACAATAAAACTCCTCACAAAACATACACCTCAACTTGTTATCAACTACTTTCATATTGTGCCTACACACAGGACAGATATTCAATAGTTACTTTTTGCTTTTAAGTGGATGACCTTCTGGTAATAAATCCCTATCAAATTGACCACTTCGGAATCTTCCGTTGCGTACTGCGTATAAAAAAGCATTTACTCTCGCTAATGCCCACTGGTCTGGAGATGTAACGCTAGGTCTAACACTCTGTGGGTTAGTGTTATAAGCCCCTACACCCCTCCGAAAAACTGCTTCTAACATTCTCTGGGTTACTTTTTTTCCTTTTTTATTTCCATGTTCTTCGTTATGGTCTTTGACTTTATTCGCAATAGCCTTTTTAATCTTTTCAGATACTTCTGCCTTGCTACTGTCAAAACTTTTGTTTCTTTCTCTTTCTTTGTCGAGTTGTGTTGTTTTTCGTCTTGACCATGTTTGTCCTGCATCTCCACCCCATAAAGCCCATGCTATTCGTCCTGCTGATGGATACCCTTTTTCGCCCTGTCTAAACCCTTCGGCTCGTTTATCTACTTCATGTCTGGAGAAAAAACTGTGCATCCTTCTTACTGTTTTTGGAGAAAGTGACTCTTTTGCTACTAATTGGTTTGCTCTTGCTACACCTACGGCTGTTCCACCCCTGTTAAACTCTTTTCGCCAAAGTAACCCCCTTTT
>VTLG01001240.1_pt1 | contig 15432 bp, 30 predicted proteins | sample 4694571 | NCBI WGS metagenome assembly VTLG01 (sample SAMN12604809, study PRJNA352737) | marine metagenome | biome: ENVO:00000447; feature: ENVO:00000209|ENVO:00000569|ENVO:01000036; material: ENVO:00002151; isolation source: viral sequences binned using virsorter ...
GATTGAGATTTAACAAATTCAAATACCTTTTCTCTTTTAGTTTTTAATTTAGGCTTTTGTTTGTTAAAGGCAGAAATACTTGTTTCTGTATAATTATGGGCTGGGTAATCTAATTCTAATTGTTTCATAACATCTCCCTTTTTTATACAGGGTCATTTAAGACCCTGTATATTTGATTAATTAAAATGGTGGTAAGTCATCATCAAAAGAATCATCAGGTTGTTTTCTAGCAACCTCAACCTGTTGTGGTTGTGGCTGAACCTGTGGAATACTTTGACTCATAGGTTTTAAACCATCTACATTTGGTTGAGGTTTATATGGCTTAATCATAATGAAACTCAAAACCATTTGAAAATCTCCCTTATCGTATTGTTTTGGATTTTCAATTTGTTGAGTTTTAGCAAACCACTTACCTGTATAACCTTGTTTAGCAAAGTTTTGAACTCCCTCTGTCATAAACCATTCGTTTATTTGTGATAGCTTATATTTTTTCTTAGTTAAGCTACAAGTAAATAAACTTTTGGCATCAGCTTTGTATTCAAACTTAGGCGACTTGTTGCCTGTCGGATTCAAATATAAAGTTAAAGCACAAAAGGGTTGTTTTGATTGTTCTTGGTACATTAATTGCTCCTCTCTTTGTTGTATTCCAAGTTTCTTTGCCTAAAATCTTCTTCTAGGCTATTAAGATATTTACAAGCTTTAAAACCTTTTAGGTATTTAGGCTTAATCTGAAATATCCTCATACTCACATCTTTGACAGGCTCTTTTGGAATATTAATAACTGCCAAAAATTCTATTTTCAAATCAGTAGAATCTTCCACTAATTTTTTATAAGTATGAATCTGAATTGGTTGGTCAGGGTAGAAATCTTTAGATGTTTTAAAATCTAATATACCAATCTTACCTTTATATTTAACCAAACAATCCAATGTTCCGCACACATCAAGTTCTTTTGAATAATATGTTTTCTCTGTTTCAATTACCTTGATTTTTTTCTTATCCCAAAACTTCTTAAATTTAACAAACATAGTTTTAAGTGGTTCTGTGGTTGGAGTAATAACTTCTTTACCTAAAATATAATCTTCAGCTAAAGAGTGCATATTAGTTCCAATGTGCATAGCATTTTCTTTTATTGATTTAACCCTGTATTTTAAATCATCCATATTTTGTTGGATTTCATCAACAGGTTTCTTATTATGTTTTAGCATTTGTCCTAATGCTTCATAAACACAATTTTCAGCCCACCACATTAAAGCACCTTTTCCGAATCTCTCGCCTATGATTGTGGTAACACCTTTTTTTCTTAATCCATTTACAGTATATCTTGCTCCTCTACCTTTAGGATTAAACTCTATTTGATTGCCATGTTTATCTTTACTCTTGACTATCATTTCCATTCCTCTCTCTCTTTTTGTTTAAGAACTTATAACCATTCTCAGTAATTGGTTGAACAAAGTAACCTCTATCACAATCAAAGAACTCACAAAATTTAAGTTCATTCATTACACTTACAGCATTTACTCCTTTTTCATATTTTTGTACTTGCTGAAATGTTACCTTGATTGCTTTGGCAACTTTTGTCTGAGTTAGGCCACGCATTAATCGCATCTTCTTTAATTGCAATCCATAAATCTTTTTCAAAACTTTATAGTTTTGATCTTCTGATACACCAAACATATTTAAACATGGTGGAATCAGATAACTTATTTCTGCAATTTTATCTTGGTTTTTTAATAGCATAAAAAGCCCATTCCTTTCTTTGTTCCTCTGTCAATTTATTAAACGATTCACTAAAACAAGTCCGACAGAGTAACGACTCATTCCATAGTAGTGAATTTCCAAAAAACCATGCCAACTTATCAACTTTGGTATTGAAACATTTTGCACATATAAAAGCTAGTTTCTTTACTTTAGGTATTAGTTTAGGCATATCAATTTAATACCGAGTGGCCACGATTCACTAAACATTTTCTATAAATAGATTCATGTTGAGTATCAGCAGTTGGGCTTTCAATCCAAAAGATTATGCCACCCCAAAAAGAACTATTATGGTCTGCAATCATTTTACAATGTTGCAAATCATTTGTTATTTCTTTGGCTTGGTCTGTATTGAAAGTTCCTGATTTTCCACCTGTGTCAATCACAGGATTATAGGCACACCCATTTAATAGAGTGCAGACGAGTATCGTCATTAAGTACATTTTTTTCATAACTGTTATTTCTCTCTCTTTAAATTGCTAAAGCTGGATGATATTTTATGTTGTGTATCTTCCATGCTAAAGCTTTTTTGTTTTCCTTTAACTTTTTCAGCTTTTCCAACAAGTCCTGTTCTCTCACTATCTGCTTGTCGTACTTTGCCTGAAGCTTCGGAAGTTGCTTTTGCATCTTGCTTCTTCTCCTTTACAAAGTTTGCTACTGAATCAACAGTAGTTTTGGGATGGAAAACCACCCCAAAATCTTTATACAGTTCTTCTAGCAAATTATATGACTTATTTCTAGTGTTAATTGTGAAAATTAATCCTTTAGATTTATTCATATTAATTACCTTTTGTAGTCATAAAGACCCAAAATCAGTAGTAAAGTGTATTTTATTATTAAGCATTATTTGCTCCTTTTAGGTTATTGGTTAGTTTATTTTTAAAAGCCTGAAACTTTTTATCTTCTTCTCTCTTTTTGATTTCAGATTTTAAAATGCTGATCTCAACTTTGGTGTCAGCTTCAGATGGTTTTGCGACAGGCAACCCTGACCTGTCAAACCATCTTCCATCCTCTGTAAAACTAAAAGTCTTACCTGAGAATTTTTTTGTTTTGATAGCACCTTTATATTCTGTGCCATCATTTTGAATTAAATAAACTTTACCATTTAATTTTTGATATAATCTATCAATCCATTTATCATTTATAAAGTTTGATACTACTTGATTATCCATTTGCTCTCTCCTTTTTATCTAATTCTTTTAATTTTGGTCTTAAAAGTTTTGCCGAGTTTGGTATTAAAAACATATCAGCTAATATTTGTTCTTTTGAAAATGCTTCAACTTCCCAAGGTCTTTCTCTATATGGAATTTGTGATGCTTCACCTAATTCTTTTCCTTTCCAATAAACGTGAACTTTATTGTCATCTGACCAAAATTTATATACTAATCTTTTTGAAACATCTTGTTCAACGTGAACTAACTCGTGAGCAAGTGTTTCAATTTGTTCAGATGTAGATTGATTACTATTTAATTCAATTACAAATTCTTTTTGAGCAAAAAATTTACGATCAGTCGTAACTCTACCTAAAGTATTTGTACCTAAAGTTGTTCTTCTAACATTAATTTTTATTTTTAATCTGCTTAACTTTTTAAATGACATTAATTCTTTAGAAATAAATTTAGTTGCTGATATTAGTTTTTCAGCTAATACATTGTCATAAGACAATCTTGGTAAGCTGACTGCGATTCTCATTTTTTCTCTTTTTTTATTTTTAAACATACTGATTCTCCTTTATATATTTATTAATTATTTTTGATGTCTTCATTCCAACTGATTGATTAGCTTCAATTCTTTGTAATTGTCTTAAACTTATTCCAAGAAGTTTAGCAAACTCTTTTTGTTCTAAATATAATTTATATCTTATTTTTTGAAAATTTTTAAAAGTATAATTATATCCTTTTTTATGTTTCTTTAATAATGCTTCCATTATGATTCTCCTTAATAATACTCGTACTTAAACAAACTTTTAAATCTGAATAAGTACGAGTACGATTCATTATATTCCACCTTGCAAATAAGAAATGTTAGTTACAAACCAACCTCTATTTGCACAATATCTTCTATAAGTATTTTCTTTAGGTATTGCATATTTGCTAGTGATAACAATTTTATCATTACCAATATATGCTCTACTCATATCATAAGCTGAAATACCTATTGTACTACTCATTTTATGCAAAATGTTTAAAGGTTTTATTGCATCTTTTTGTTCACAAGAATAAACATAATAAATATCTCCTTTATCACTTACCATTAAAGGAAAATTATTATTTTTTCTTGTATCAACTTTGTGATGGATTTTTAATTTTTCCATACCATCATCAAAGTTACTACCTATCAAAGTTTTTTGATACTGATATGCTTCCTTAAAAGTATCAAACTTTTTAACTTTGATTATGTTTTTTTCTACTTTGTGCATCTTCTCTCCTTTTTTATTTTTAAACATACTGATTCTCCTTTGCAAAAAGAGTTGGAGCAGACCAAGTTTGTTTTTGTTCTCTCTCTTTATATTTAGTCAATTCCCAATCAATATCACTTTGAATTATTTTTTTTGAATATTCATTAGTAGCATTAGATAATCTTTCTTTTAATTCTTTTACTTTAGTATCTAATTTTTGTTTTGAAGTTGCTACATCAACATATCTATTACCACCATAATTATTATCAAAATCACTTGGTTGATTTGTTAATGGTTGTACTCTTGAAACACTTTCTGGATATGCTTTGATTGTTGGATTTACAGCTAAATATAAAAGTTTAGTTTTAATTTTTTTAACAGTAAAAACTTTACCTAGATGTTCTGTACAATACTCTCCGTTAAGTGGCGATGATAATTTAACCCAATCTCCAACTTTTATTTCTATTCCATATTGATCTTTTTTCATTACTGATTCTCCTTTTTTTATATTTTTATTTTTAAACATATTGATATATAACCATTTATTAAGTTGAATTTCAACCTTTATTTTAACCGCATAAAACCTAGCTTATTTGACATTAGATACAACTAAAACGATAAAATATTAACTATTCCGAATCAAAAGCAAATCAGATATAAGGATAAGAGTTATGAAATTTAAAATTTATATGTTAGAGAGATATTAATGCGTAAGCAGTTTAAGTATAATATTTTCATAACATACTTTTAGGTTAGTGTTGGGCTTCTATCTCTCGGAAGCCCAGCACATTAAAAAGGATTTAATATGGATGAAAAAATAGAAGATATAATTGAAACACATTTTAAAAAAGAAATCACAAACCTTAAAAATATAATAGATTCCAAAGAAGCACAGATATTTACACATAAAAATGTTAATGAAGATCACAGAAAACTTAATGGTCAATTAAGAAAAGAAATAGATAAATTAAAGTTAGCCAATGTTCATGCAGTAGAAGATGTTAAAAAAGAAGCTGATAAGCTTATGATAGAAAAAATTAAAAAGTATGAACAAAAAATAAGACGATTAAAAAATGATGCAAATGATTTATTAAATTACCCATGAAACAATTTTTTGAATTTTGGCCATTAACAATAGTTGTTCCTTTAATGTTAATTGCAATAATATTAGGAGCAATATTTCAATGATATTCTTTGGTCATCCAATACATAAAAAATATACAAAGATAATAATTGTGGTTTTAATTATTTTAATTGGATTATTATTAGCATCTTGTAAATATGATTTTGACCCAAGAACATCTATTTTAAAATATACTTTTCAAACAAGTAAAAATAACAAGGAGAAATAATGGACACGATGAATTTAAATAGTAGAGAAGCTTATAAAAGAATGACAGAAGCTTCTAACAAATGGAGTGAGTGGGCTGAAAAAGCTATTGTGCTTGATGAAGCTAGAAAAGCTATGTTTAGCAAATTATTTTTAAAATATAAACTTGATACTAAAACTGTTATTGAAGCTGACCATAAAGCTAGAACTGACCCTGAGTATAAAAAAATTATTGATAGTTATGCTTACGCAGAGGGTCAACTCATAAAATCAAAATTAATGTATAACAATTTAGATCGTTACTTATCTGTTAGACAAACAGAAGTAAAACGAGATGTAACTCTTGCTGGAAAACAAGAGGGATGACAAAATTCTTTAATGGTCAATTGCTCCCTTTAAAGATAGACCCATAACCGAGAGGGTATGGGTCGCTTTAAGCCACAGGGTAATTAAATTAAAAAGGAGAATAACTATATGTGTGTAAAAAGCTTTGTGGCTTAATGCCAAGTGATATTAAGATTTTCTAAATTAGTATCTTCTGTAATTTTCTTTGAATCATACTTATAAGAAATAAGTAATATATCTTCATATTTTTTAAAATCGTTTATCATTTGTTTTAGCTTTGGATGTGAGGGTTCTGTATCAATAAATCTTAAACATACAAAATGGCCACTAGGATTATAAGGGCTTTCTAATTGAAATTCTGCTTCTATGATTACTGCATCTATGTCCATAAATACTCATTATTTTTTCTTATTTCTGTTCAATACCTTATCTGTCATCTTAGTAGAAAATGTTGCAGTAAATACAATAATAACTAAATACCAAACACTATCAGGTAAATCATTTATGATTCTTACCCATTCTTCAAAGTTTGCTCTTGTACTTTCAAACCAGCCTGTACTCAACATTGAAATTAGCCAGATCATTAATATTTCGTCTTTCCAACTTTTATCTTGGCTTTTGATTCTAGTTATATCTACATCTTTTGCGGCTTCTATTTCTGCGGCTCTTATTGTTTTAACTTTTTCTTGTTTATGTTTAAAATGATCTATTGCTTTGTTAGCAATCATTTTAGTTAATGGATTTTTTAATAAAGCAAACCACATTATTTTAATTCCTTTCCAAGTTGAGCATAGTGAATAATCTTATCATATCTTTCTTTATCGCTTTCGCCATTCTTTTTCCTTATAGCATACTTAACAATATTTCCATCTATGAAATCTAAATTATGTTCTACAATTAATTCTATTGGTTGGATTTTTCCTTTATAATGCTGACCCCCAACTTGCCTTGTAATCGCTGAATTAGACCCCTCTATGCTCGTTTTACATCCACAATTTTTGCACTTTGTCATACTATTTTACCAATCCACTTACCTTTTGAGTTTAGAACCATTGGTAGCAATCTTGGGATTCCATTTAAAATAACAGCAGAACCCATAATAAATCTTGTTCTAAAATTCTTAGCATAAGCAAAGGCCATGTGTTTCTGTGCCGCCAAACATCCTACATTCATCGCAAAAAATAAATTATCAGGATTCGCCCAATAGCTTATTAAGAACTTTGTATGATAATGACCCTGAACTGCCGACATACCCATTGTTTGAGATACTTTTAAAATATCTGCACTTCTACCATGTGTAAAAAAACATCTTTGTCCATTTGACATAGTTAAAGTTAAATCATCAACCCATTTCCATTTTTTTGTTCCTAAAAATTCTCCATAATCTTTTAAAAATTTCCTACTCATTCCATATTTTAATGCTCGTCTATAAACTAAGCTAGAGTGATTGCTTTCTACTTCAATCATTTTTGGAAAAATAGATTCTAATTGTTTAATGTATTCTTTTGATTTATCTAATTCGTGTCCAGCAGAATATAAATCTGGGTCGTGTGTGTGCATATTGATTGCGTGAAAATCTAATAGATCGCCAATATTAACAATCGTATCAGGTTTAAATTCTTTTTTAATTTCTTTTAAAAATTCAAAACTATCTTTATGATGATATGGAATATGTAAATCTGATATTATTAATATTGATTTGTGCATATAATGTTCTTATATGCTATAAGTTGTGTTAATGCAATATTAGTGAGATTACATCTTCTTTTTTTTGTAAGTATAAGATTTTCCTTTTCCTGTCTTACCAGATTTTTTTGGAAGTTTCTTTTTACTTTTATATCCAATTCCTTTTGGCATTTTTTTCTCCTGTTTAAATAAATTATTGAAAACTTCAAGTCCTCTAAAAAACATATTCATTAATTGACTACCTTGCCACCAGACCATTTCATATCAGGTAATCCATTTTCATAATTTTTACCATCAAATCTTAAAACTTGTTTTCTATTACTACCCTCAACATAGCTACAATGAATCCAACCACTATTTTGTTCTCCTGTCCAATATTCTAAAATGAGTTGGTCAAAGTCGCAATTAGCTTCTATCCATACTGCTACTTGAAGATTAGATACTCCAGCTATTTCAAAATCAACTGCTTGTCCTTTTGCGTGTTGTGATGTTTTTTTGCTACCAATAGCTTCGCATAATTCTTCTGAACGAAATCCTGAAGTAATAATAATTGGTTTATCAAATTTTGCTCTTACAGGTTCTAATATTGTGTAGCATAAATCGGTTAAGTTTTTAATTTCTCCACTACCAGCTTTATTCTCTATTCCTTTACGAATAGCTGTCATTGATTTCTCAAATTCTTCTAATTTAAAATGTTTGGAAAGTTGCATTTAAAACTCCTATGAGTCTTATGGTTTTGTAGGCCAAGTTACATTATTAACTTCTTCAACAGTAGTTAAACCATCAGGAAGATCACGAAGATTTTGTCTGTAAGTAGTCATTTCTTCTGACATAGTTACATCTGATAAAGCATAGAAATCTGTTGCAGATAGTTTTCTATTTCTATCTTCTCTTAATCTTGCAATAGCACGATCAAAAGCACCAGCTTCCCAAATTGCTTCTTCAGAATCTCTAGCAGTTTCTTCTTCTGCTGTGAACTGAACTCTGTTTCCGTTTATGTTATGGTATCTTGGCATATTTTTTATATACTCCTTTTTATTAAGTTAATCAACTAATTCCAAATAATGAAATTGTTCCAGCATCTATGTTGCCTGTTGACATTTTAAATTGTACTTCATCAATAGCCGATGTAGTATTTATATAGCCACCAATAAATGTATCTCTTATTCCTGAATTAGCATGAGTATAATTAAATCTTGTCATAAAATTTTTTTGAAATGTTGTAGATGACGGATTGAATAAATGTAAATATCCAGCATCAGCACTATCATTAGCATTAAATGAATTTTCAACAAGATGTTGTAAACCAGTACCTTGTGCTTGATCTTCACCACCATTGTAGCCAAAAACAAGATAGCTATCATCTTCCGCATGATAAATATCAAAGGAAGCAGATGTGATTGTTTCATTATATCCACTACCTCCAGCAGCATTTGCTTGAAAACCAAATTCAGCACTATTAGTTTCTCTATGAATACCTATACACTTAAAAATATATTCATCATAAGTACCATCAATTCCTGATGTAAAATCTAAAGTGGCAGAACTACTAGCTGTTAAAGTTTCTATTAAAGTCCATGCTCCACCACCAGAAGCCGATTTAATCAGTCCTGAATGTCTTGCTGAATTTTCTGCTACTATTCCACTCATTATGAATCCTTTAATCCGTACATTTTGATTTTTCCAGTATCTATATTGCCTGAAGCCAATTTGAATTGTATTGCGTCTATTGCACTTGTTGTATTGAAATATCCAGCAGCAAAAGCATCCGCTGCATACTCTCCAGAATTGTCATTTACTCCTCTAAAGTTAAAATGTTTTACATGAGTTGTATCTGCTGGTGCATATAAAGTAAACATTCCAACACCACACTGATCGTTGTCATTTCCTATTGTTACATTTAAACCTTGAAATGCAGTACCTTGTGCTTGATCTGATCCAGTATCTTGTCCAAAAACTGTTGTACTATCTGCCTCGTCATGTGCCGACCTGAAAAAAGTTGAAGTCATTGTGGTATTATAGTTACTTCCACCATCTGTTGAACATTGAAATTGAAAAACAGTACTATCTGTCGCTGGATGAATATTTATAAACTTAAAAACATAAATAGGATAAGTTGAATCAAAAACCACATCTGATGTTCCATCAACAAAGGATAAAGTTGCACTTGCAGATGCTGTTAGTTCTTTAATTTTAGTCCAAGAACCTCCACCAACACTTGCGGCTTTAATTAAACCTGATGATCTTCCTACGTTATCTGTAACTATACCTGTCATGTTGTTAATCCATAAAGGCAAATATCGCCAGAATCTATATTTCCTGAATCCATTTTAAACTGTATGTCATCTATTGCTGCAGTAGTATTGAAATAACCTGAAACAAACTGATCTCTTGAAGCAACATTTTCATGACAATAGTTAGCTCTTGTGTTAAAAAGTGTTACAAAAGTTGTACTACTGGGAGCATAAAGACGCATAAATCCAGATACAGTAGCATCAGCATCATCATCCATATCGTGGATAATGCCTTGAAAACCTGTGCCGTTAGCTTGATCTCCACCAGCATATTCCGAAAAAGCAGCCGTATTACCCTCTGACAGATAGGCATACCAAACAGCACTGTTGATTGTTTCATTGTATCCGCTTTCGCCACTACCATTACCTTGAAAAGAAAAGTCTGCACCAGACACTGATGGATGAATATTTTTAAAAGTAAATAAATATTCTTTGTAAGTAGAATCAATTCCAGAAGTAAAAGATATTGTAGAATCTGAACTTGCTGTAGATTTTGATATAAAAGTCCATGCACCTCCACCCTCAGGTGCTTTAATTAATCCAGAATTGTCCAGAATATTCTGTGCAATAATTCCGCTCATGAATTACCTCGTCTGATCTAAATAGCTTACAACTATATCAACATTAGCTGATGAAGCAGTTATTGCAGTTAAATGATCTGTATCTTCAATAACGAATTTAGTAGTTAGTTCAAATGTTTCATTTGCACCAATCGCTTGATCTGAAAGAATTTCATAATCATCAGCACCACCATCATCTTGAATGAATAAATTTATCGTTTCTGCTGCTCCAGCTGTTTCTGTAATAAAAACAGATAAAATGGTATATGTATGACCACTTGCTCCATTAATCAAAACAGATTCAGAGTCTGTAACTCCAGCTGTATGCGATACCTTTAATACTTCACTTGCCATATTTTTCTCCTTTTATTAAATTAAATATCATATTTAAAATCCCATTACTAATGCTTTGCCAGTTGTTGAAAGAGAATCATTCATACTTCCTGAAACAACAGTTGAACCACTTCCATTTGGAGTAATAGTTATATTTCCATTTGCTCCATCTAGTAATGTTATGTTTCCAGCATTAGTTCCGTTATTTGTGTCTAAAATTAAATCTCCAGTACCTTGAGTAGTGATTGTTGCGTTGGCATCATTATCGCCAACTTGAACTGTATCTGCTCCAAGATTAACATCACCTGTTCCATGAGGAATTATATCTATATCCCTATTAGATGTTGTAACTATATCGTAAGTTACCATATCTAAATCTCCGCCAAGTTGAGGTGAACTATCTCCAGAAACATCAGCACTAACAGTTGAGTCTAACCAATTAACTGTATTAGCTGAATAGTTAAAAGTGCAAAGTGAAATTTGATCTGAACCATCATAGAATTTTAATGTTGGTGTTGTTGCAGAGGTAGTGTCCAGCCATAAACTTCCAGCCGCAATACTAGAGGGAGCAGAACTCCCAGCATTAAGTGTATTGATAGCCGCAAGAATTTCATTTAATTCGGTTCTAAATGCTGAAAAACCCTGATTCGCTAAAACATAATCGGTTGCTTGTGCCATAATTTTTTAATTCCTTATTTTGTATTTACCATATTAATTTTAAGACTTCAAGCCATGTCCTTTTGCAACATAGTCAAAAGTTCTATCTTGTGCCGCCCCACCGCTATTGTAAAAAGTAATAGTAAATCCTGTTTTTGTTTTACTGGTAATTGTCCAGTAGTCGCCAGTAGCCATATTTTGAGTTGCGATGCCCAAAGCTGGACTTGCATAGAACGCATTGGAATATGTAATCGCCTTTGCTCCAGCTCCACTCTCAACATCTTCTTCACTTTCTAATCTTTTTTCTAATACCAATTTTATTTGCATACTAGAAACTTCAGGTCTAGCATTATTGTCATCACTCGTCAATTTCAACCTAAATTTAAAATATCTTCCTTTAAGAGTCGCTTGTTGTGATATATCTTGATAAGTAGATATAGCACCTAAAGAACTTTCACTTGAACCAGCTTGAAGAAAAGCATTACATTTTGAGGGAGCAGTACCATCAAAAGGTGCTGGTGCGTCATCAAATTTTGATGCTCCACGACCACTATCAAATAAATCATATAAATCATTTGTAACCATATCTACTGTTGCCTGAAAAGTTGCGTCATAAACAGCATCTAAAGAAACTGTGTTTGAGCCGATATAACTTCCTGATGATTCTATATTCGCTGTATAGTAACTTGGATTAGATGTTGCGTCAGTTCCACCTAAATCAAAAACTCCAGCGGCACTATCAAAATTTCCAACAGTAGAATCAAATAATGTAATGGTATCTAAAGTAGCAATTTTAACATCTGATGAGTCCATGCCTTTAACGCAATCTCCATCAAATGTACCACCCCAAGTTAATCCTGTAATTGCACTTACAGTTTCTTCGTTATAAGTTGCTACATCTTTATAATGTTCTAATCCTGAAATATTTGTATAAATGATTGCTTCATTTGCAGATTCATTTCCTAATTTATCAACTGCTTTAATTAAAAATGCTCCTGTACGAGCATTAATAGTAACATTATTAGATTTTCTTCTAACGACTTGTGTTAAATTTGTTGATGAGTTCCAACCAGCACCACTTGATACATCTTGATACCTAATTGCATAGTAACTAACATCTAAATCTGCAACAGGAGTCCATTGTAATTGCATTTGATTTGAGCCAACCATTGAAACAGATAATGTTGAAACATCTGCTGGTGTTTCAGTTGCTCCAATAATAGTTCTTGTTGCAGAAGTATATGTACTGCTAACTCCAAGAGCATTGATACTCTTACAGCGAACATTATAAATTTTTCCATCTACTACATTTAACATTTCATGGTTTAATTGAGTTCCTTTTGCAACAATTTTGTAATCTGATTCTGTGCTTTGTTTAGCTTCAACTTGATAATATTGAACAAACTTATCTGTACTAGCACCCACAACTATATTTAATCTAGTTAAAACTACTCCATCAGAATATTCTATAAGTTCGTCAGTTAAAGTAACTGAAGCTGGTGCAGTAACAGAATAAGGATTTGGAAGTGTTGTACTTGGTGTTGCTGTTACTTGTGTTTTTGTCGCCCAAGTGTAGTGAGCATCTGAATGAATAACTAAATTAAGATTTATAGTAAAATCTTCATTAAAAGTTATTCCTATAACTCTATGAGGTTTTGCAGAATATCCTAAAGAAGAAAGGGTAATATTAACTATATCTCCAATAACTAAATCATAAGCATCAAATCCTACTGTTAATTGTAATCCTTTTGAATCTCTTGATCTTCTTAATATAACTTCTGCAAGTTCTAAAGCCTGATATGGAGAAGTTATCGTACTGAAGTCAAATCTACCCTCTAATAAAAAACCACCATCAGCAGTTTTCATTGTTGCGTGTTGGTCTGCTGAAGTATAAGCACTATCATCTTGTTCAGGAAATTGTACTTCATTAACTTGCCAATTACGATTTGGTTCAATATAACTTATAATAACTCTATTATATTTATTTGATTTGCTTTCACTTGCTAAACTATAACCACCTATAATATCATCTTCAGTTAAAGTAATAGAAGCTGAACCTGTGGTTTCAACAATCATTTTATATTTGCCTGATGAAAAAGGTAAATATGATCTTGCACCTTTTACTAATTCTCTAACATTATCAATTACATTTCTTGAAGTATCTATAACTGCATTACAATCTAAAACATCTATTGTCGTTGAACCATAAGCTGTAACATCAGTATCACAAACTCCTGAAGCTGTATAAAAACTTGGTATATCAATATTTGCTATTGGTATTCCTTTTCCATATCTTTCGTTTGTTAAATAATCTAATAAGCACCAAGCTGGATTATTAGAGTGTGCCGCAGTTTGAGCAACTGAACTAGAATTATAAGCAACAACTTTTTTTCCTTTTATTAATGCTTGAACTTGTGGTAATCCACCAAACGCATCTTGATTCCATTTTATTTTTAAACTTATGTAAGCCAACCCCCTAAGCCGATGGTTTGAAGTCCAAGATGTTAATGTTCCTAATAGATCGCATTGTGCTTGACTATCAGTTCCATAATGACATTTAACACTAATTAAACTTGCACTATCTTTATAAAAATTTCCATCTCCACTTCCTACTGTTCTTAAAGTATCGTCTGCTAAAGTTCCTGACCAAGTAACTTCTTTGTCGTCAATATAAATTTTATCTACACTTTCTATTTCTCCCTCACATAATACTAATGCTATGTAAAGATATTCATTAGTAGAGCCACCATCAGTTTCTACAAAACATCTAGTACCACCAACTTTTCTTTCTCCATAAACAACAGGAATAGATTGATCGTTTGATTGATGGTTTAATAAAATTCCTTTTTCATAATTATTAAAATCACTATCCCCAAAGTCTGGTCTATCAGGTCGTCTATTTGACATAAATAACCAACCAATAGCAAATACAGCTAAAACAACCCAAGGATTAAGATTTTTTAAAAAATTAAATGCTCTTACAACTTTAAAAACTTTTTTAACTGATTTATAGGCTCTTTTTAATTTTTTTAATACTCCCATTACGATCTACCCCACTTAATATCTAAAACAGTTTCACTTGAAAAAGCCATACCTAAATCTCCACTAAAGAATCTTTGTTGTGATGTGCTATTTGTTTTTCTTCCTGATTTCTTTTCAAAATCCGCCCAATGAGAAACTATATTAAGATTTAATACTGATGAGTTTTCATTTTCTGCTATTGTGTATGTTTCAATGTTTCCTTTATATAATAAAAAAGGGTCAGCTATAATTGCATTATTAGCATCTAAAAATGCTCTATAAATTGTTACAGCATCATTAACTATATTTTCTGCTAGTGCTATTGAGATATATGTTTGATCTGCTCCTGATAAAGCTATGGATATGCTTGATTTACTAATGTCAGTTTCTTCGCTAACTTCAGGATAACTAACTAAAAATTTATTTGATGTATAGGTAACACTAGAACCTGAAACACTTGAAGTTAAATCGTGTACGCAATCTGTAATATTTTGTGGTGTACCAAATCCAATAGTTATTAAATGAACAGGCTTGATTTCATTTGTTGCTAGATGATTCTTTACTGCTGTCGTTAGGCTTCTTGTCATATTGTTCGTAACTTCTTCTGTTAATTTTTATTGTATCTAATATTTTATATTTAGCTTCCTTTGTTGGTTCATTATACTTTCCTAAATCGTTTGTTTCCATATTAATATTTTCACTATCAACTAATTCTTCAGCAACTACATCAACATTCATCCAATACTTAACTAGATATTGAGCCATGCAATATTTTGTTATAAAGTTTCTTCAACATCAATCTCATACTTGTATAAAAGACTTCCATCTTTATCAGTTCCTACCACACCAAAAGCCTGAACATCATTTACTAAATGAACTGTGAAAGGAACATTATCGTAAGTTACTGCTGAATCATCTGCTAGTGCTGTTGTTAAAGGTGGCTCAATAGTTACTGTTGCGGCATTACTAGATGAAGTTACATCAGCAACCACCATATAAACTTTATCATGTGAAGCAAACTTTAAAAAATCTCCAGCTTTAAATCTTCCA
>VTLG01017344.1_pt1 | contig 15432 bp, 20 predicted proteins | sample 4694571 | NCBI WGS metagenome assembly VTLG01 (sample SAMN12604809, study PRJNA352737) | marine metagenome | biome: ENVO:00000447; feature: ENVO:00000209|ENVO:00000569|ENVO:01000036; material: ENVO:00002151; isolation source: viral sequences binned using virsorter ...
TCCAGTAGGCTTCTACTTCTTCGCGCTTGCGATTGATTTCCCGCCTTCTGTTCATCTCTGCGAGCCACTCGTGAAGGTCTTTCTTGAACTCGTTCTTGTTGTCTTTGTTGTCTTTCATAATCTTTTAACTGCGTCTAGTATACCATAGGGGGTTGGACATCCGCCGTCCCACCAATTAATTTCTTTTACCAGTCTTCACCTCCACGGTCTGTCCACGTTGCCCCTTCGTCGTAGGAGTAAATCTCTCCGTAGCCTTCGAGGGTTGCGGTTTCCTGAGTGTATCCAAAGTCATCCCAACCATGTATGTTGGTTACTTTGTAGCTTACCCCGTCAACGGTTGCGGCGGTAAAGTCTGCGTTCATTTCTATTTCAGTTACTTCGTTCATAATCATGTTTAGATACTACCATAGGGGGTAAGACATTGGCTGTCCTACCGATTAAATTCTCCAAATTTCTTTCCGTCGAACCGAGGGAACTGCTTGGCGGGCTGTGCCAAAACGCCTTTGCAGTAAAGCCTTTCACCGATGCGCTTGGCGTGATCCTTATCGTATGCCCTGACAAAGCCAAGGGTTGCTTCTCCGTCGAATGTGAGAACCTCGAATAATGTTTCCTTAATCATCATGCTATAAGTCTACCATAGGGGGTAGGACAAAGGCTGTCCCACCTATTCGAATTATAGAAAAAACTTTTTTCACTTTTTTTGCGTTTTAGGCTTGACTTTCTGCCGGGCTGCCCGGCGGCTTGTCAAGAGAAAACTCTCAACAATCGCCGTTTTTTTGTTAGCTTAACTCAGGCGGGGTATCAAGTGCGATCATTGAAAGCACGTTGTCCCAACGGAAGCTTTTAAAGCTCTTGGAATTTTCATCATAGCCAACAAACCCAACGGGCTTGCCTTTGTTGGTGAAGTAATCACCGTCTAACTTGAGCCAGTAAAAATGCTCTTTGCCTGTGTTGTTGTTTTCCCCGTTGTGCTTGTCGGGGCGATAGCGTATTACGAAACGATTCATATATTTTGTAGTATTATTCATAGCTGTTTTTTAGTTATTGTGATTGAGTTCTTTTCTGGCGCAAGCTGCGAGGTTTTTCATTGAGCGGTGATCGCTTGAACTGCTCGACGCAATTACAAAGCGGCCATTGGTGAGGTAACATTTGTGGTGTCCACTTTTGCAACGCTCCATGCGTGTGATTGTAACGCCGAGCTTATCCATTTCTTTTATTAGCTTTTTAGGTTTCATTAGGTTTTTTGCTCCTCTCTCTAGTAGGTGTCCACAGACATTGAATCAATCATGTTAGTGGTTTCCACATCGAAGAACTCGACTTCACCAGCGGTGAAGATCGTTCCGCTTTCGTAAGCCTCTTCGTCTACGGAGTAGTGAGGTAATCCAGCGTTGGTGCTGGTGTCCATCTTGATGATATTTTTGCTCATTATCTTGTTTCCTTTTCGTTTTGTAGGTTAAACTGCTGCGAGCAGTATAAGGGTAATTGCCATTGTAATGCAAGCCAGAATTGTGATACTTTTCAGGGCAAGCTCGATCTTGTGGTCGGGCCTGTGTGCTGCTACCACCTGACGCACGGTAGCCTTGCGGAGCGGAGCCTGACGGCGTTCCTGCTTGGCAAGCCACACCCACATCCCCTTACGCTGGAAGGGTTCGCCGTTACTGTCAACCCCTGCGCTGGTGATGATGTCGCTATTCCATCCCCAGTTGCCGTCTGCGCCTTGAGGGATGCTTGGTTCGAGTTCGTTGTTCTGTATCGTTCTCATCTGCTGTAAGTCTCTCATATAAAAAGGGTTTTGCCTATCTAAAGTTATTCACATTCTGTAATGCTTTTGATTACCATCTCGACCTTGTCTTCGGCCCGTGTCCACGTTGTGCCGTTGCGTTCCACGATGCGGCGAGCGTGTGCCTCATCCATTGCCTGAATGAATACGCTGCTACCGTTGGTGAATTTTACTGTGAAGATTTTTTCTTGTTTCATGTTCGTTGCTTTCACTGTTAAGAGTGTCTCATAAATGTCACAGAAAAGCGAGAACAATCCAGGTAAGTTATTAACATTTTTTCTGCTGCTGTGAGCATTTTCTTCTTGACTTTCTGCCGGGCAGCCCGGCCGCTTGTCAAGCTTTTTCTTTGAAAAAAAACCAGGTTTTTTTGAAAAAAGTTCTCGACTTTTGCGGCAGATTATGGTTTAATCTACTCATGAAGTTTGAGAGAGGAACACAAGTACAACACAGAGAGAGCCCCAACTGGAAAGCCGTTGTGGTGCGCGACACCAACCCACGCAAGCCAGTAAACGGTTTCGTGTTAGTGAATCACAACGGGCGCGAGTCACTCATACCCAAGAGCCTTTTGCGGGTATCCTTCCACTTGGACGCTAAAAAAGAATTTGGAGAAGTTGTAAGGTAGGACTACGGATGTCCTACCCTGCATGTTATACTAATCACATGATAAAAATGAAAAACCTATTAAAAGAACTCAGTCCAGAAAGTCGGAAGCAGTATACCAACGCAGTAGTAAACGGCGCAAACGAAGCACACTTTTGTTTTGCTGGTGGCTCACAGTTTTACCGCTACGACATCACCGACATCAATCGCGGAATGAATGCGCACCGTACCCAGAAGTTAAGCTTGCGCTATGTTATCACTGACCGTTTCAACAATGACAGATGGGAAGAAGTTAGCACAGACTACTTTTGGAATAGCTTTGTTGATGATCGCGAGATTAACCCCAATTAAAACAGTAACATGAAAAACATAAACGCAACATTAGACACAGACGAGAAGTACATGACCATTGACGGAGTGCTTCACTCGGTCATCGGTCATCGTAGCTTTGATGACTTCGGCGGCACGCTTGAAAGTTTCAAGGTGATGAATTACAACGGCGACATCCGCGTAGTTCATACCAATGATGATGCGCTGACATTCTTCGAGGACGAGTTTCCTCCTGACTATGAAGTTTAAGCTTGCATCGGTTACAAGGTTCAGGCATACTATAAGAACTATGAAGATGAAAGAAGTAAAGAACGGTTCGTTGTATTACAACGAGGAGAACGACAGGGTAGAGCGTGTTGTTGGTCGCATCAGTGACCAGCGCGTTGTGACTTATGTACACAAGCAGGACTATCAGTACCCGCAGGTAAGCAAATTGCGTAGAGCGGACACAAACGAGTTCACGCAGTATCTCAACAGTTAAGAAACACGGGGTGCGGGTAGGGTTTTCGTCGTTTTACCTACCCGCATCCCACCCTTACCACCCCATAGGCCACCCCTATTTTAAAACTTTAATTTAATAGTGTGTCGCAGCGCAGGGGGGCGGTGTTAAACATCATTCTCCCCGAGCAAATACCCCCCCTATTTCAAACCATTTAGACAAATAAAGCTTTTGGGTATAAACTAAGGTAGAAAAAACCAGGACGGGTATATGGAAATTATCAATTGCCTAGAAACAAACAAAAAAATGGTTTCGTACTTCGAAGAACAGAAACCAAAACGGGTGCTTTTATGTTTTTTTCATGGTTTAGGAGACTTTCTGGGTTTTCGCGGGGTATATAATTATCTTTTCACTACATATCCTGATATAGAATTCACTTACGCTCTCGATAAAGACATGGGTTATGAAAAATTTTTGTTACCACATGAAAAATACATTAGCGTAAACAGAGCAAACATAAATACGGATAATTATGATCTTGCATTCTATATTGCATATACCCAAAACAGAGAAGGAGAAATAAGCAAAGCTGAAAATTGTATGGTAGAGGAAGTGGGAAGCTTTGAACCTCTACCGAGACCGCATCAGCCTGTGCCCGTAATCGCCCCACGTTTAGTCACAGTGCATTTTTTTAGCACTTGGGGGCCATCAGCCTTCGGTATGGTTGGACGCGAAGAAACGGCGCATAAAATCTGGACTGAGATTATACAAACGGGGCTGATTCCAATAGAGACAAACTTTGAACACAAATATACAAATCCAGAAAATAAAAACTTTGATTGGATAAATGCTCACGTAAGAGGCAACAAGTGCAACGCTGAAAACTTAATTTCTTTGATTCAGGGTAGTTTTGCTTTTATTGGGGTGATTTCGGGGAATATACATACTGCTTTATCTTGTTTACCTAGAAAGAAAGTATTGGCTTTGACTACATACATGCCATCTAGAGCTTTGGGTGAAGATATACCCGCCATAAATATAGATAATTATAAAGAAGGTAGCGTATATAATTGGTTAGTGAGTCTTGATAGAAAAAATTTACAAAATGATTGGACAAATTACGAAATATAATTAAGATATTGATCTATGAGTAACACCAAAAAGAGTGACGCTCCTTTTAAGGGCAAGCGAACAAAGACCAAGAAGAAAACTCTTGGCGAAAAACTAACAACCGTTAACACTACCTACGCAAGATTTGCGATGATCTTGCTTGCTGTTAACTTTGCCTTGACTGGCTACGCTGTGTATTCCATCACACAGATTCAATCGACTCAAATGGACTCCACTCCAAATGGGACAACCAGTCAGGGTGCTCAGGTCGCATCTACTGAGCAATAAACCTAGGTCGCAATGACCGAAGTTATAAGGGCCGTGTTAATTCGCGGCTCTTTTTTATTAGCAATGTCTTTATAATTTTGTTTGTAGGGTAAAAGAAGTTTTTTATTGTTTCTTTTGAACTACTTGGGTATGTAATCCAGTGATACGTATGAAAATCTTTCTTAATTAAAACAATAGCAACATCCCCCGCTTTTAAATCATTAAATTCTATTTCTTCAACAGCAAAGCCTTTTGAAGTTAGAAAATTAACTAACTCATGCGGCCAAGTAATTTCCATTGCTTCACCATCAAAGATACTCATTAATACTCTTATTATGTTTCCGCTTTTTTGAATTTCTCTACTAATCTCAATGTCAGAGTATGTAAGATTTAGATGCGAAAATTCTTTCAATGCATTGCCTATAGCTTTTGGTCCACAAGAAATATAGTGCCCTTTAAACGCTCCAGAATGGTCTGTAACGAACGTTCCTTGCTTAAGGGCTCCGCACCCGCAGAACAAAATCAACAGCAACAATATGAAAGGTAATACATATTTTCTGAGTGTAGGTTTTATACTCATACATTATTTTACACAAAAACAAAACGAATTGTGTAATTGTCAATAAGCCTATGAAAAACAGAGATGGCGCTCACAAGCCTATCAAAATCCGAGGCGGCAAAGAACTAGCGACTGAAGTTAGAAAAGATAACTGTGACGAAACCCGTTTTATTGCCGAAAACCCAATTAAAAGACAAATCAGAGTAAACCAATTTCCTTGGACTGAAAAACAGAAAGACTTTTTTAGAGTAGCTTTACATCCACACACAAGAATAATCTTTGTAAGCGGGCCAGCGGGCACATCTAAAACTTTGCTAGCAACCTACTGTGCTCTTCAATTGCTCAATCTTAAGTCTATCGAAGAGATTATGTATCTACGGTCTGCCGTAGAATCATCAGACAAAAGCCTTGGTTATTTGCCGGGTAATGCTGACGAAAAGTTAAAGTTTTTTAATTTGCCATTTTTAGACAAACTCACAGAGCTTTTAACAGGAAAGCAAGCCGAAAAGCTAGAGCAAGAAAATAGAGTCTCTATGTTCCCCGTAAACTTTGCGCGGGGTATGAACTGGCAAGCTAAGTGCGTTATTCTTGATGAAGCACAAAACTCAACAGAAAAAGAAATAATGACTGTTCTCACCCGTTTGGGTGAAGGTAGTCGCGCTTTCATTCTAGCTGACCCTATGCAAACAGACCTTAAAGGTTATGATAAAACAGGCGGCTACCAAAACCTAGCGCAAATCTATTCTGACGAAGATTCTCTGCAACATGGTATTTATCATTTTACTTTTGATGAAGATGACATCATGCGTTCTGAGCTTGTTAAATTCTTGATTAAGAAGCTAAACGAATCAAAAAGCAAGCAAACGAAACCCTAATGGGTTTTTTAATTACTTTTAAATATTTTTAATTATAACAAGTAACACGAACATTGTTCGTGGGTATGTTTAACCTATTTACCTTTACTCTTCTTGGGGTCTTTTTCGGCTTTACGCCAACCTTGAGAGTATAGGTATCGAGTAACAGTATTACCAAACTTAGTTACGTTTTCTTCTGATGCGTCCCAAAAAAATGCGTGAGCAAACTCGTGAATCATTGTGTTCATAAGCTGTCTCTCCGTTTGATTCGGATTAACTATGATTTTCGGGTAATCTTCTGATGGGTCAAAGCAGAGCCCCACAGCGTTGTAGGCTTTAGGTGGTTTCTTCAAAATCACCTCGTATCTTACTTTTCCATCGCAAGTTCTGAATACAAAAGGCTTTTTCATGGTGTATACCTAATTACATTAAAAATAGAAAAAAAACCTTTAAAAATTATAATTTATTATGAACATTTATTGCAAGTCTTGTGGGGCCGCAACCGCTTACGGCTCAAAAAAGCCCAAATTTTGCAGTCATTGTGGTGAACCGTTTGATTCTACGGCAAAAGCCAGCACGCCAACTAAACGTCCTGCCCCACAGAAAAAACAGGTTATTGCTCAAGAATTCCACGAAGATGAGCCTATAGCTGATGATTCTCCTCGGATACCTAATATATCTAGACTTGACGCTGATATAGAAGTAGGCAGAGCAAGAGGGGTAAAACTTGGAGAAATAGCTGGTACAGCTAACGAAAATGACGAAGCCTTTATAAGACCCTCGGATGGTGCAGAAATAAGCTCAGAACAAGCCCTGAAGCAATTACAGAAAGAAGCTGGGTCAATAAGGCAAAAGGGAAGCTCTTAATGCCCAAAAAGCCCAAAAGGCCAAAATTTGAAGAAAACATTGAAGTAATTGACCAAGAGATAAGAAAGCGTAGGAACAAATGGAATCTTACCGCTTTAGCTTGGATGGATTTTGATGATGTATCTCAAATTTTAAGGTTTCACATATTTAAGAAGTGGGATATGTATGACCCATCTCAACCCCTGACTCCTTGGGTCAATAGGATCATTTCGAATCAAATAAAAAACCTAATCAGAAATAACTATGGTAATTTCACAAGACCCTGTTTAAAATGCGCTGCCGCTGAAGGGTTTGGGGGCTGCAATATTTATGGAGACCAAGACAGCAAATGTCCTTTATTCGCTAAATGGGAAAAAACCAAGAAAAGAGCTCATGACGCAAAATTACCTTTGGCTTTAGAAAACCACACTAAAGAGGTATCTTCTATGGGTGGAGACTTTTTTGATGTTGAGCTTGCGGCTAAAAAACTTCATAAAAAAATGAAAACGATCCTTAAAGCTAATGAGCTACAGGTCTACGAGTTGCTATACATAGAAAACCTAGAAGAAGAAGATGTAGCTAAAAAGATGGGGTACAAAACCACAGAGAAAAATCGACAGCCGGGCTACAAACAAATCAAGAATATCAAAAAATCTATTTTGATAAAAGTTAAAAAAGAGATAGAAAAAAACGGCGCAGATATATTTTAACATGTCCGACATGACAAAAGAACAAAGGCATCAGGCTGCTGTCGATCTTTGGAGAGAAAGAGAGGCAGCTAACGAAACACCTCCATCCTTACAAGAGGTAATGGCGGCTTCTTACCCAGACAAACCCGACCTAGACGGCAGAAGCAAAGAGGCGAGAGAGCTTAAATCGTTTTTAGCGGAACTAGAAATAGAGCCTGACGGAGCTCACGTTTACCACCCGAAAGAAATAGAGCCTTTAACTGACGAGCATAAAGAATTTATCATAAATAATGCAAAGGTGATGGGGGGTACGCACTTAACTCGCACTGTATACAATGACCCAACGATAACCCCACTTGATGGCAGAGTAAGACTTGTGAATGAGTTTTTAAAAACTTTACCTGAAGATATAGTCACGCAAGACACTCAAGACATCCCAGACCCAGCATATACCCCGCCTAAAACATTTGATAAAACCTTGTTGTTGATCAACAAATATATCCACGAAAAAATAGAAAAGAAAAAAATTAATGGCCGACAAAAGAAAGAGGTTAACGCTCTTTTGGGTTACATAAACACCGTAAGATTTATCCACCAAGTCAGCACCTTTGACAATAACATGGATAGAGAATTGTTTCAATCCAGTTTTGTTCGTTATACGCATGACAAGCCAGACCTTACTCAAGAAGAAGTTGACCAATATATTGTGCTTTCTACGGAGGTTGTAATCGGCTCTAGTATTCAAGCTCGTTCTGAACGCTTACAGCAACTACTTGACAACGCCGCAGAAGACAGTGAAGGTAGGCGGTTGGCTATGGGGTTAGTGCAAGCCATCAGTGCGGCACAAACAGAATATAATCAATGCGTCGGAAGACAGCATAAGTTATTGGGTGATTTAAAAGAGAAGAGAAGTGACAAGCTTAAGAGTCAGATAAAAGAGAGTGCAAGCGTTGTTCATCTTGTGCAAATGTGGAAAGAGGAAGAGTCCAGAAAAAAACTTATTGCTTTAGCTGAACTCAGGAAAAAGGGAGTAAAAAAAGAAATCAAAAAACTGTCTTCAATGGACGAAGTAAAAGCCCGAATCATGGGCATAAGCGAGGACGAGGTATTAAATGGTTAGTTGTAAGATTTGCGGAAAAGAGTTTGATTCGGATAGACAATTACACGCGCATCTAAAAGCTCACAAGATGCGGGTAATTGAGTATTATCAATCACAATTCCCTAGGTACGATAAATTCGATAATAGCATCATTAAATTTAAAAGCAAAGATCAATATTTCGCTAGCGATTTCAATACTAGAACCAATCTTAAAAAATGGATTAAATCTGCACCTAAAGACGAAGTTAAAGAATACTGCGAGAGGCTTCTTATAGACAGAAAAAAGAAAAAGAATCTAGAATATGCGCCGACTCAAGTTGAGCTTAGAACCCTGCTTATACCACCTATTCAATGTTACAATGAGTTGTTTGGTGACTACTACGAGCTATGCAGGAAGCTAGGTTTTAAAACAGATTACTTTAATTACGATAAAATTATTACTGGCTCAGAAATCAATAACTCTAAAAAGATTTACATAGACACTAGAGAGAAAAAACCTTTAAATTTCAAAAATGTAGAAACCGAGGTTAGAACCTTGAAGTTTGGCGACTACGCTTTTAGCGACGAAAAGGCTTCTTGTAAGTGTTATATAGAAAGGAAATCGACTAGCGATTTCATAGGAACTCTAAGCGGGGGTTACGATAGGTTCTGTAGAGAGATAGAAAGAGCGCAGCAAGCTAACGCTGGTTTTGTAATATTGGTAGAAGAAACTCTTAGTAACTGTTTAGGTTTTAATTACCTACCTCACGTTTACAAAAAAGGAACCAAAGTAACTCCAGAGTATTTATTTCATAACGTAAGAAAACTTGGGCAAACCTACCCCTTCATTCAGTTCTTATTTGTAAAAGGAAGAGTTAGAGCAGCAGAAACTGTGCAAAAAATATTCACGTCTGGGTGCGCTTTTAAAAGTGTTGACTTGCAGCTAGCCTATGATACTAAAAAATTGTAATGTGGTACGCTCCTGAAAAATATGATAAGGAATTTCAAAACCTTAACGACCAATTCTTAGCTCTAAAAGGTGAGCTTGAAGATAAAGAGGCTAAGATATCTTTGGCCAAGTTCTTGAGAGCTAATTTAGGATTTACTACCGAATTGATTTCTGGTATTAAGCTAGCAGCTTACCAAGAAGCTACGCTAAAAGGAATGATGAACCGCAACTTTTCTATGTGTGTTTGGGGTCGTGGTTGTGGTAAGACTTTTATTGCTTCAGTGTTTTGCTTTCTTCAGTGCATATTTGAACCTGGCACTAAAATACTTATTGCTGGCCCGACGTTTCGTACTGCGAGGTTTATTTTCAATAACCTAGAGAAACTAGTGGATTCGAAAGGAGCAGAGCTTCTGTCGCAATGTTTCGGCGCTAAGTCTAAACGCAACGATCAGTTTGAGTGGAGCATCAATGGTGGGACAATTACGGCGATCCCACTTAACGGTGAAAAGATTCGTGGTTTCCGCGCCAACGTACTGGTGCTTGATGAGTACCTTCTTTTGCCTGAAGATATTATCAAAACTGTGTTGATGCCATTTTTGGTCGCGCCTCAAAACATGAAAGAGCGTTTAGAGATCAGAGAAATGGAGAATAGACTTATAGAGCAAGGAGCAATGAAAGAGGAAGATCGAATGGTGTTCGAAAACAATTCAAAGATGATTGCCTTGTCTTCTGCATCTTATACGTTTGAAAATCTATTTAAGACCTACAAGGAATGGATGGAGAAGATACAAAATAAAGACCACCATGACGCAAAATACTTTATATCACAAATGAGCTACGAAGCTCTACCAGAAGAAATGGTAGACCCGACTATTATTGAGGAGGCTCAAACTGGTGGTGTTTCAAACTCGTCTTTTCAACGCGAGTATTGTGCTCAATTCACTGACGGTAGTGACAGCTATTTCAGCGCCAAGAAGATGCACGAATGCACTGTCCCAGATGGGGAAGAGCCAACCTTGAGGCTGTCTACTCAGGACGGTTCAAAATACATAATTGCAATTGACCCGTCATTTTCTAACAGTCCTAGTTCTGACTATTTTGCTATGACTATAATGGAATTAAATGAAGAGAACAAAACTTCTACAGTTGTTCATAGTTATGCGGTAGCTGGAGGCAATCTTAAAGACCATATAGCCTACATGCATTATTTAACTGACAGCTTTAATGTGGTTATGGTTATTATTGATAACGCAGGATATCAGTTCTTAGATAGCTGTAATGAAAATGATAAATTTAAAAACAAGAAACTCAAGTTTATAGATTTTAACAGTGACGCTGAAGGGGTAGATTACGAAAAAATGCTTCGTAACGCTAAAAGGCAATACAATAAAGAATTAGGTCATATGTGCTTTAAACAGGTGTTTACCACTAATTTTATTAGAAATGCTAACGAATATCTGCAAGCTTGCATTGACCATAAAAAACTTTGGTTTGGTTCGAGAATTGCCCCAAATCCAGACGCTTTTATGAGGGAGTCAAATAAGCGGCTCCCATTAACCTACCCACAAGGCGAGGGCATCTTAGATTTAATTGAAAACCAAGATAATCTAATATATCAGACAAAAAAGCAATGCGCCCTTTTAGAAGTCAATTCGACAGCCAGAGGAACCCAATCTTTTGATTTGCCCCAGCATTTAAAACGAAATACCTCTGCCAATAGAGCCAGAAAAGATAATTATACTACCTTAATGCTTGGCAACTGGGCGGTTAAATGTTATTTTGATATGATGGACTTGGGAGAAATCAATGTAAATTCGACTTTTAGCCCATTAATGATACAATAATTGTGTAACTCAAAACAGCAATGACAGGCAAAAGGAAAACAGCTAGGAAGGCAAAGGTGGAAGAGGAAGTTAAGCCGTTAATGGTTTCGGAAGCTTCTGAGTCTTTAGCGTCTTCAAGTACCACAACTACCACACCCACTCGTAGAAACGCATCTGGCACTATCACAAGGACTGATAGATACAAGAATATCTCTGATGGCCTTATTCCTTACAAATTTACTCCAGGCACGGGCTCCAGTAATCGCTCAAATATTGACGTAAGAGATTCCGTAATTCTTTGCCAGAAAGCTTACTATAACTTTGCCGCTTTTAGAAATGTCATTGATTTAATGACTGAATTTTCAATCAGTGACGTTTACTTCAAAGGCGGAACCAAGAAGTCTAGGGATTTCTTTTCGGCTTTTTTCAGGAAGTTAAATATACTAGGATTTCAAGATAGATTCTTTAGAGAGTATTTTAGGTCTGGTAATGTTTTTATTTATCGTTTCGATGGCAAAGTGCAGCCTGAAGACATGAGTAAAATTACCCAGATGTACGGTGCTAGTTTTGCCGCTGAAGAAAAGCTTCCCGCTCGTTATATGATTTTAAACCCAGCAGACATTCAACTAACTGGTTCTGCTGCGTTCTGGAACGGTAATTACTATAAGGTATTTTCAGATTACGAGTTATCTAGACTTCAGAACCCACAGACTGACGAGGACAGAGAAATTTTAGATTCTCTCGACCCAGACTCAAGAAAAATGCTTCAAACCAACAAGCGGTCTAAGATTGTGTTGATGAAGCTCGACCCAAAAAAGGTTCGTCCTGTTTTCTATAAGAAGCAAGACTACGAGCCATTCGCTGTGCCTTTGGGTTTCCCAGTTTTAGAGGATATTAATTACAAAGCCGAACTAAAGAAAATGGATATGGCTATTGCTCGCACTATGCAGCAAGCGATCCTATTGGTCACGATGGGTACTGACCCAGAGAAAGGCGGCGTAAACCAAAAGAATTTAGAAGCGATGCAGACGCTGTTCCAGAATCAATCTGTGGGTCGTGTTCTTATTGCTGATTATACCACAAAGGCTGAATTTGTAATTCCAAATATTGGTTCTTTATTGGACGGTAAAAAGTATGAGGTTGTGGATAGAGACATTCAACTTGGTCTCAATAATATACTTGTAGGTGAAAGCACTTTTGCAAATCAAAACGCAAAAATTGATTTATTCATCGCTAGGCTTGAGCAAGCCAGAAGAACCCTAATGGAAGATTTCTTAATCCCAGAGATTAAAAGGATTTCAAAAGCTATGGGTTTCAAAAGCTATCCCACTCCTTACTTTGACAGGATTACTCTTAAAGATGATACAAACATGCTGCGTATCTACAATAGGCTTATTGAGCTAGGTATTCTAACCGCTGAAGAAGGATTAGAGGCTATTGATACTGGTAGATTACCAGACAAAGAAATGTCATTAAAGTCTCAAGAAGAATTTAAAGGGTTAAGAGAGCAGGGTCTTTATGAGCCTTTAATCGGCGGCAAGAATCAAGCCGAAATTAAAAAAGATGCTGGGAGACCAGAAGGAGGGCCAGCACCTACCCCAGAACAAAATCCTGCTGGACAAGGAGAACAGTCAAACGCTGTTAACTACAGCTTGACTAAGGTAACAGATAATTTAACAAAAGCTTCAAAGCTATTTAAAACGGTGGAGGCTAGTCTAAGGAAGAAGCACAAAATTAAAAGACTAAACAAAGAACAAAAGCAAGTCGCAGAAGATATAGCTTGTATTATCATTGCGAATGAGAACCCAGAAAGCTGGGATAAAAAAGTCTCTCAGTATGTGCGGAAACCTATCGACACCAACCACGACAGAATAGCCGAAGTTAGAGAAGTCGCTTTCGAGCATCAGGTAGATGATTACCTAGCAAGCATTCTTCTCGCTAGTAAGGCGTAAGGTCGTGGTAAATGCCAAACAGGATTATATACAACGCCCAAGATTTATTCTTCGGGCTGGCAAGCGGAGTAAATAACTTTCCGCTAGTTACTGGTACTCTTTCAGATGGAAATACTGGTACGTTCGAAGTTCTCAAAAGAATTCATAGAGTTCAAAGCTTTAATTACGATATAGTTACAAATAGAGAAGATATTGGTTTAATAGGTAAGTCTTCTTTTGATTCCCACACTCTTTCTAGCCCTCCAGATGTAAACGGTACTATCTCATATTTTATCGAAGGATTAAGTAATGAGAAAAAAATGGGCTTTAATGTATTAACTAGTGGCTCATCAAGTATTCCCAATAAAGAGTTTACATTTAATTTCGTAGATGGAAACAAAAAACAAAATATATATTTAGCCGTAAATAAATCTGGCGAAGATGCTCGCACTACCCCAGCTTTCGAGCCTACTGAAATACCTGATTTGATTAGCTCTGGTAGAGCACTAGAGATGACTGTGCCAGCAATCGATAACTTGGGTTTGCTCGTATTTCAAAACGCTTACATAAACAACTACAACCTAGATATTACGGTTGGCAACTATCCAAAAGTTGATGTTGGCTTTGTGGCTGACAACGTGATATTTCTGGGGTCTGGGTCAGGAATTAAAACGCCACTTATTAATAGTCAAGACGCTGACGTTGAATATGGCGATAAAGAGTTAATAATACCTAAAAACTACGGAAGAAGAAACGCGAACTTTGATGTAAACCACACTTTTAGACCAGGAGATGTTGAGATTGCGATATCCAAGCGAGCAGCGGATGAAGATATTTTAGTTCAAAACGACATGGAAGGCTCTACAAACTTTGTTGGCTTTCATGGAGCCACAGTGGCTTTAACTTCTTCTGAGCAATACCAAGGCTTGCAGTCTTTGCAGGTTAATCAAGCTTCTTCAATTACTAATGGTAATTATGGCGGGGGATATATTGTAATACCAGTCAACCAAATGGTCGTCGGAGAGTATTATACTTACGAATTTTTTGTTAAAGTCAACACTAGCAAACCAGAAGGAGAGCTACTACAAGTAAACCAAGATGGTTCCAATTTATTTACCTTGAATCAATTTGTAGGTAATGCTTGGACTAAAATACAAATAAGAAAAAAACTAGACCAAGTAATAGGAGGAACTGGGCGTGCTTTTAATATTTATTTCCCTAGCGCACCTAGCTTAATTTTTTACGTTGATTCGTTTAAGGTTTATAAAGACGCAGAAAACGAGCCCATTCAATTTTACAGAGATATCTTTCAGTCGGTTAAGATGAGTATACCGATGGACAGAGAAAACCTTTCTTGCGTTGGTCATAAATATCATATAGACAGAAATTTAACTTTACCTCTTAAATCCACGGTTACAATCGATATGATTGAAAGTGGGTCAAACTACCAAACCTCTGGTAACTTCTTAGATAATTTACGTAGAGACGAAAAGTACGACATGAGTTTGACCTTTAGAGACGGTCAAGGTAATCAGGGCATGAAGTTTAACATATTCGGCAGCAAATTTGAGGGCGCAGCTTACAACTCAGACATTGGATCAAACAAAACAGTATCAACTACTTTTACAATGTCTAATGATTATGACTTTGCTAGAAGTGTAATATCTGCTGAAGGCCAAGGCTTGTTTATTCTTGACTTCTTGGTTGATGATAATTTAAATATTTTAACCACAGACGGAGGCGATCCGCTTGTTGACGAAACCCCATTCTTGTTCTAATGGCTACTAAAATTAGAAATGTCGAATTGCTAACGCTCGCTAGAAGCGATGCGGGTACTCCTGTATTGGGGCATGTGGGTGTTGGTATCGATGCTAATTTGATTCAAGATTTCGAGATGGGTCTTTCAAGGGTTAGCTCTGCGGCTCAATTTAATTTAGCATTAAACACGGAAGGGGCTACGACTAACACTGCTCATTTTGGTGGTATTGCGTTTACTCAAGGCGCTAGCGCTGACACAGTGATGGCTTCTATCAAGGCGGTTAATACTAGCGTTGATGGCTACATTGACTTGGCTTTCAATACCAGAAGCGTTGACAATGCCTTGCTAATCAAAGCGAACGGAGATGTTAGCATAAACAATGCGAACGCAAGCCTAACAATTAATGCAACCTCATCTT
>VTLG01007233.1_pt1 | contig 15429 bp, 16 predicted proteins | sample 4694571 | NCBI WGS metagenome assembly VTLG01 (sample SAMN12604809, study PRJNA352737) | marine metagenome | biome: ENVO:00000447; feature: ENVO:00000209|ENVO:00000569|ENVO:01000036; material: ENVO:00002151; isolation source: viral sequences binned using virsorter ...
GGGGTGGTGGTGGAGTTGGTGTTACTGACAGATCAATCGGTCAGTTTGCTGGTTGCACAGTTGTAATCGACTCTCAGGTAAACATCAACGATCCAACAACTACTGGTAATCGTCAAGAGTTCCGTTGCTACTTAATGAAGTCAGGAACAATTCTTGAAGGTAATCAGTCTGAGTTAGGTATTGAAGCAGAAAGAAACATCTTATCTAAGCAAGATGTCATGTCTGTTGACTACCATAGTGCTTATCACGTTATGGGTACTAAGTGGACAAACGCTGCTGATAACCCTGCTAACTCAGCACTTAGAACTGGTTCTAACTGGGGTGTAACATACGATATCGACCAGATTCCTATGGTTGAAATTTTTGTTAACACACCTTTATCTAATGCCCTAAAGTCTTAATTTATATTAAGATTAAATTAGTGGTCAGAAACCTCATCAATTATTGGTGGGGTTTTTTCTTTACGCTACAATAAAACTAAATTACTTTATCAATCGTGGCAGCTACCATAAATGCAACTATAAAAAGTGAAACTGCAAATAGCTATGTCACATTGACAGAGGCTAATAGTTATTTTGAAACAGTACCAGATTCTTCAACTTGGACTAATAAAACAGATGATCAAAAAAATAGATCATTGATAGCTGCGACAAGATGGATTGATACTTTTGTATTCCAAGGAGATAGATGTGACGAAAATCAAGCATTAAAATTTCCTAGAACAAATTATCAGGTAGATAGAGTTGAATTAAGTTGTTCTACTATTCCAAATAATATTAAATATGCACAATATGAATTAGCTAGAGCTTTGGCAAATGATACTGGTGCTATTACTGGTACTACTGGTAAAGATGGTAATTTTTCTGAGGTAAAATTAGGAGATTTACAAGTTAAATACAATACTGATAGTCAGGGAACTGGATCTATTAACAATATTATGGATGTATATCCTTGGTTACAAAGTTATCTTGGAGCATATATGCTTGGTGGAGCAGGTACTTTTCAGATGAGGGTAGTTAGAGGATAATGGCAGGTCAATTAGATAGTTTATTTAAAAGTGTTGCTAAAAGTGTTATTGCAACTTTAGGTGATTCTTTTGATCACACTATTTCTTATACAAAAAAAGGTGTTTCTAGTTATAACGTAGATACTGGAGAACAAGTTACTGTAGATACTACATATTCGGATTTAAAAGTACCAATATCTTTTGTCAGATCAGAAGAAGAAGCAGGACAAGAAATGAGAGAAGCAAAGATTTACCTTACACCTGATCTTATTGGAGATAATCAGCCAGATCTTGAAGATGAAGTTACATTAAGTTTTGCTGGTTCAAATAGGTTGGCTCAGATAGTTGATATAGATACTAAGAAAGGTGGACAGACTTATTTGTTTACATTATTGGTGAGGTTCTAATGGTTGCCAGAACACTTCGTGATTTACCAAAAGATTTAGATAAACAAATATCTAGAGATTTTAATGCTCTTATAAAAAAAGTACATAGAACATTATCAACAAAAAAACATAGTCCTGTTTATACAGGATTCTTTGCTTCTAGTTGGCAAGCACAAGGCAGTCCTGTAAAAGCAACAGATTTTATACAACAAAATCAACCTTGGGCTGGTATAAAAAGAGAAGCTACAAGAATGTTTCTTGCAAGTTCTGTTAAAGAAAATAGACCAAAGAATCCAGTAATACAACCAAGATACCCTGTTAAACGTGCATTTAATTATAAAAGAGCAGTTTATATTGGTAATAAAGCTGAGTATTCTATATATGCTTTAGAGGGTGGCAAATTACAGATGTTTATACAAGGTTCTTTAGGAAAAATGATAAGTCAAACTATGACAGATAAAGGTAAATTATTTCTTGGAGGTAGTACAACATTTAATAACTCTCCTACATCTACTAGAACTCAAAGAAATCCAAGTATTAAATATACTGAATTTTAATTATGACTTTAGTTAACACAAGAGCAGCATTTGAAAAGGCAGTTACCGATTCAGTAACTGATGCAGATCCTACTGTTTTGATGGTTTATGATAATGTGCATTTTACAAATCCTGGAAAGACAAAAAAGTATATTTTGATGTCTGTAGACTTTGAACAATCAACAATACAAAATCAAGGTGCAGCTTCAGATTACTATTCAGGTGTTATTCAATGTAATGTGTATGTTCCTAAATCAAAAGGCACATCAATATTGTCTAGTATTTGTGAATCTGTAATAGATGGATTAACTTCTGTTAATACTTCTACTTATGTTGATACATTTAGCTGTACTCCCAAAGTCCGTGATATCAATGGTCCTACTCCGTTAGAAGTTGAAGATAGGAGTCACTTTGTCGGTATAATATCTTGCCAATTTACTGCTAATGCCTAGTATAATATAAGAACTTTAAATAATTGTATGGAAGCTATTGAACTTCTTAAAAACAAATTTGGTGTAAGCCAAAAATATTTGTATGAATTAAAAGATGGAAATGAAACAATTTTAGAAATATATTGGCATCCATTAACTATTGCAGAAAGAGAATCAATTGTTGCAAGATCTGGAGACACTGCCTCTGGTGATGAGTTTGCATTAAATTTAATGATTACAAAAGCATTAGACAAAGATGGTAATAGATTATTTCAAGATGGTCATAAAGCATCACTAAGACGAGAAATCAATGCAGGAGTTCTTCAAGATATTCAATTAGCAATGTTAAATTCTGGCGATATTTATAAATTGGAGGAAGCGAAAGCAACTTTAAAAAGCTAAAAATGATTGGTTTTTTATGTTTTTTTTAGCAACAGAGCTAGGAATGACCATAAAAGAATTATCTAGCAAATTAACTCAAGAAGAACTTATTCATTGGGTTGCTTTTTTTGAATTAAAAAAAGAAATTGAAGATAAAGCTATAGAAGATTCTAAAAATAAATCACGAGCAAGAAAACGCTAAAAGCGGTACACTAAAATAAAGTTTTGTTTTTAGGTCGAATTTCATGGCAGGGGAATATGGTGTAAATATAAAATTTAGAGCGATTGGTTTATCACAGATTGATAAAGCAACAGCAAAGGCAAAAGAATTAGAAAATAGTGTAAGTAAAATTAGAAGTCTAGATTTAGGAAAAGCGATAAAAGGACCAGTTGGAGATCGACTTGCAGAAGCTACAGGACAAATTAAAAGATATGCACAACAAATAAATAAAACAGGAAAAGTTATTGGAAAAACACAATTACAACAAGAGGCAGCTTTAGAAGCTTTTGAAAATTTAAGAAAGCAAGTAAAAATAGGTGGTAGAGATTATGACATTCTTACAGAAGCTATAACAAAACAAAATCTTGCTATAGCTAAACAAAATGAATTAAATACTAAAAGTAATCAAATAAGAAAAAAACAAGGAATGTTTCCTGGTCTGAATCAAGGATTCTTGGGCAACTTAAGAAAAGGTGCATTGGGTGGTGGTGCTTTACAAAGTGGTTTAGTAAGTGGTGCATTTCCATTGCTGTTTGGACAAGGTCCGTTAGGAGGTGCTGCTGGTTTTGCTGGTGGATTTATTGGTACAAAAATGGGTGGGCAAATGGGAGGATTTGCAGGAGGTCTTGTTGCAACCGCTGTTCTTCAACAACTTACAATTGCTAAAGATAAAATAGAAGAATTAGGAAAAGCAGTTTCTTTCTTCTCTTTTGATGTCAGTGCTGCTACCAATGCACTTGGTCTTGCAGGAACACCTCAAGCAGAATATATAAAATTGATTGAAAAATCACAGGGCAAACAAGCTGCTTTTAATTTAGTTATGCAAGATATGGAAAAATTAGTTGGAGAAGATGGAGTGCAAGCATTACAAGATTTTGCAGAGTCAACAAGAGAATTGCAATCTTCAATAACTAAATTTATTACTCAAGTTGCTGCTAAAGCTGCTGAATTGTTTACAGGAGGAAGTGAAAGAGTTACTGGTTTAAGGAGAAGGCAAATTCTTGGAGAGGCAAAAACGAGCACTGATAAAGAAGTAATGAATTTAGTTGCTGAAAGAGAAACTGCAAGTAGAAAAAGAAAGGCAGAAATAGATGAAGAAATTATTGCTTTGATGTTAAGCAAAAAAGAAAATAAAGAAAATCTTAATTTAGAAAAGTCAAGAGCAGAACAATATAATCAAATAACAAAGTCTGTAGAAAATAAAAATTTATTCTTAAATGAATCTCTTACTTTAGGAACAAGAGAAGCTCAAATTCGAGAAAAACTTAGAGAGTTTGATAGAAAAGCTCTTGAATTTGATAAAGAAATAAATAAAGAAGAAAGAAAACAATTTGAAAATGCTTTACGTTTACAGCAAGAACTTGAACGTGTAAATAATTTATATCAAGGTATTGCAAGTACAGTTCAATCAGGGCTTGTTGATGCAATCGAAGGTGCAATAAATGGTACTAAAACTCTTGGCGATGTAGCTCGTAGTGTTTTTGGAGCGATTCAAAGGCAACTTATAGACTTTGCTGCGACTTCTTTTTTACGAGCAATTCCTGGAATTGGTGGATTCTTTGCAAATGGTGGTGTTACTAAACCTAATAAATCATATATTGTTGGAGAACGTGGGCCAGAACTATTTACTCCAGGCATCACAGGAAGAGTTACTCCTAATCATGAATTAGGTGGTAGTTCTACAAATGTTGTAGTAAATGTAGATGCTTCTGGATCGTCTGTTGAAGGTGATGAAGAACAAGGCAAACAGCTTGGACTTGCTATATCAGCAGCAGTACAATCTGAAATAATACAACAAAAAAGACCAGGAGGTTTACTTGCATAATGGCTACTTTTCCTTCGATTACTCCTAGATATGGTCAGCAAAAAAGATCCGAACCATTAACTCGTGTTGTCCGCTTTGCTGATGGTTTTGAACAAAGAATATTGTTCGGCTTGGCTAGTCATCAAAATCCAAAAGTTTTTAATTTTACTTTTGAAGTGTCAGAAACAGATGCAGATACTATAGAAACATTTCTTGACGCTAGAGCTTTAGATAATGCAAGTTTTGATTTCACACCTCCTGGAGAAGCTAGTTCTTCTAAATTTGTATGTGAAAACTGGAGTAAACAGATTTCTTATTTAAATAGAGCGACGATACAGGCAACATTTAGGGAGGTATTTGAAGCATGACATCAAGTTATGAACAAGGTCGGCCAGTAAATTCAAATATACAAATAAGTAAAAATTTACAAGAACCTAATCCTTCTGCAATTATTGAGTTATTTGAGCTTGAGTTAATTAAAAATGTTCATTATGTTTTACCAGCAACTATAGATACAAACTATTATTTCCATGATGGAACGAGTAATAATAATTTTGGTTCAATAAAGTGGACAAAAGGAGATTCCAATAATACGGAGGTAGAGTATGTTGCTTTACCTGTTAAAGCCGAAGGTTTCAAATTTGGTAGAGGACAGTTACCTAGACCTACACTTACTTTCTCTAATGCTTTAGGTACGTTTACAACTATTTTAGCTGCTGCTAATTCTGTTTCAACAAGTATCGAAGAAGGTTCCATTGGATTAGGTCTAATCAATAATGATCTTACAGGTGCGAAAGTTACAAGAAAACGAACATTGGAGAAGTTTTTACCAACATCTAATTACAGTACAACACCTAGTTATAATGCTTTTGATTCTTCTTATCCAGAGTTTCCGCAGGAAGTATATTTTATTGATAGAAAAAGTGAAGAAAATAGAGAGGTGGTGCAATTTGAATTAGCTGCTAACTTTGATTTAGCAGGAGTTAAAGCTCCTCGTAGACTTGTAACTAGAGATCAGTTTCCATCAGCAGGAATTTTTAAAGGATGAAGCAGTGGCAACAAATAGCTATGAGAGATAGTAAACTAGAAAGTCCAAGAGAGATTTGTGGTTTAGTTGTTAATGTAAAAGGTAAAGAAGTGTTTTTTAATTGTCCTAATCGTTCTAAAGATGAGGATAATTTTATCTTAGATCCTGACAGTTATGCAATCTGTGAAGAACAGGGTCAAATTGTAGGCATATTTCATAGCCACCCTAAAGGATCTTCTGAACCGTCTGATGCAGATAAGATTAGTTGTGAAGCATCAAAACTTCCTTGGCATATTTATAGCCCTCTTGAAAATACTTGGTCAGAACTCAAACCAAATGGATATAAGCCAAAATTATATGGTAGACCTTGGATTTGGGGATTGACAGACTGTTATACGTTTTTAAGAGATTGGTATAAAGAAACTAAAAATATTAATTTAAAAGATTATGAAAGATCCCTTACAGCAGAAGAATTTTTAGAAGATCCTTTATTTGAAAGTTATGCTTGGAGAACTGGATTTAGAGAATTAAGACATAATGAATCTTTTGAAAAAGGTGATGTTTTTCTTATGAAACTATTACACCCAAAGCCTAGTCATGTTGCTGTCTATGTTGGTCATGGAAATATTGCTCATCATTGCAATGAAAGGCTAAGTTGTATTGAACCTTATAGTGAATTTTATATAAGATGTACTTATAAGAGGTATCGGTATGTCAACTGAGATTAAATTATATGGTCATTTAAAAGAAGCTACAGGTCGTTCATCTTTTCAAGCAAAAGTTAGCAACACTGCTGAAGCAGTTAGGTTTTTAATAGCTAATTTTCCAACTTTGGAACATGAGATGGCTAATCAATATTATAGAGTCAGTGTTAATAATCTAGATATAGATGAGACTGAGCTACACGACCCAGTGGGTATTGCTGAGATAAAAATAGTACCTGTAATAGCTGGAAGCGGAAGAGGTTTTGGAAAAATATTATTAGGAGCAGCACTGATCGGTTTATCATTTATATCTTTTGGTGGAGCAAATAGTATGTCATTACTTTTTCAAAAAGGACCTATAGGTGGATTAAATGCTCTTTCTAAGGTTGGTTTAATTTCTAAAGGATTAGCTAGTATTGGTCTAGCTTTAGTGTTATCAGGTATCGCTGATTTATTTACACCAGAAGTAGAACCAGAGGCAGAAGATCCATTGTCAGCTAATTTCTCTAACGCTATCAACACTACACTTGCTACAGTTCCCATCCCAATTTTGTACGGAGAATGTGTTACTGGATCGGTTGTTATCAGTGCTGGTATAGATACTGCTGATGGCTCACCCAGTACACCAGCTTCTGCTAATGTTGTAGATCATAGAGGTAATACTACTTCGGTTCCCCAAGATCCCGATACAGGTCAATCTGCTGAAGAATACGATAGAGATAACTCAGATACTTCTTTAAGAAGATATGTAAGAATTTATAGTGCATCATCTACTCAAGTAAAAATTGAAGCTGTTGTGGGAGACAACACATATCAAGGAACAGGTTATACAAATACAGGAGATGAGTTGTTAACTGCTTATAGAGAACAAAATAAAAACCAGTTTAATATGAGTGCTTTTGTTTTAAATGGTAATACTAAATATTTTCCTGGAAATCTTAAAGAATCTATTGGAACTTTTGATGCTAACAATAGACCTAGCACTGGTGCTAATGATGGCTATTATTATGGGTTAGTAACTGGTACAACATAATGTCAGATAATAAAAAACAAATTACAGGTAGTTTCGGAGGGCTTTTAGGAGGAGGAGGATCAAGAAAGCCTACAAGAGATCCTGATACTTTAAATAATACTGAAACAGCTAAAGTTATAGAAATACTTTCAGAAGGAGTTACAGAAGGTTTTGCAACACCATCTAAAAAACTTTCATCAGAACTTTCTACAGTTGATGAAGTATATCAATTAAGTGCAAGTAATCAAGATCAATATATTGCATACGCACATGAAGATATATATTTAGACGATACTCCCATAAGAAGTATAAATACAGGTAAGAAATCTGATGATGGTAGTTATCAAAAAGCAAATTTTAATGGATTTGATAATCCCTCTGACGGTTTTTTTGAAGTGAGACATGGATCTAAAAATCAATCAGTATTAAGCACCGATGGCACGTTGCAAAGTGAAAAAATAACTCAAGTTAATCAAAAAGTAGAAACTGAAATAACGAGACAGATTACAGTAGGTAGACCATCTTTAGCATCAACTCAATCTTTAGCTCCTGAGAGAGTAAAAGTAACACTTCATGTTAATCAGTTACAGGAAACAAATGATAAAGGTGATCTTTTAGGAAGAACTGTAGAATTTAAAATTTTTTTTCAATATAAAGGCGAGATCGCAGATACATCAAGAGTTCTAATGAAACAGGATTCATTTTCTGGAAGAACTGGGGATCAATATAGAAGAGAATATGTATTTGCAACAGAAAGTTTTGATAGAGATAAGTTTAGACGTTATCCACTAGAGATAACTGTGCAACGTGTTTCTGCTTTAAATAATACTAATGACCAAATACAAGATGATTTATTTTTCTCAGCAATTACTGAAATACAAAGGCCAACTACAGACTATCAGGGTCAAACCTTAAATACAAATGTTGAGATAGATGATGGTAATGGTGTTACTCAAAAAATACTTGATGGACAATTTTCATATCCTTTTACAGCATATTCTTTTCTTCAGTTTGATGCTTACCAATTTGCAAGTATTCCAAAAAGAACATTCCGTTACCGAGGAATAAAAGTAAAAATTCCTGCTCCAAATGGAGGTCTTACTCCCACTGTTGATGTAACAGGTAATGGAAGAATAGAATATCCATCAAATTATATATTTGGTGGTGATATAACTACAGATTTATTTTGGACAACGGATCCAGCTTTCATACTTCTTGATTTATTGTTAAACACCAGATATGGATTTGGTAAGTATATTAAGGAGGAAGAAGTAGATTTATTTTCTTTCTTTCAAGCCAGTAAATATTGTGCTCAACTGGTGCAAACTCCTAGAGGAGGTCAGGAGCCTAGATTTGCTTTTAACAGTGTCATAAATAAAACAACAGAGGCTTTCAACATCATAAAAGAGATTTCTGGAATGATGAGATGTTATCCCATCTGGTCAGGAGGAAAACTTACGCTTGTTCAAGACAGACCCATAAATCCAGATGACGAAGATCCATGTAGTTATCAGACTCCTGTTTATATTTTTTCACTCGCAAATACTTTAAATGGCTTTTCCTATTCTGGAGTCAGTTTAAAAACAAGACATGGAAAAGTTGTTGTTGAATATTTCAATATGGAGTCAAGGCAGCTAGATACTGTAGTTATAACTAATCAACAAGTTTTTAATAAAACTCATAATATTAAAAAAGTAAAAGCCTTTGGATGTACTTCATTTGCTCAAGCAGCAAGATATGGCAGAGCTATAATTTGGTCTGAGAATAATGAGACAGATGTTGTTACTTTTGATGTATCCATAGAAAGTGGAGTTGTCATTAGACCAGGTGCGGTTGTTGGTATAAACGATCCAGTAAGAGCAGGGATTAGAAGAGCAGGAAGAGTAAGTGCTGTAACTTTAGATAGTAGTGGTCATTTAACTGCTTTAACAGTAGATGACAGTAGTTCAACTGATTTACCTACTACTGGCGATAGAACCATTTTAATTTTGGACAGTGCTGGAAAAGCTCAATCAGCAACTATTAGTTCTATCAGTGGTAAGGTTGTAACTTTATCTTCTGCTCTAGCACCTAGTAGTAATGCTACTTTTCAAGCTAATACTGTTTGGTTGATTGAAAATACTGTCAAATCTGAGTTATACCGAATAGTTGATGTAGAAGAGCAAGATGGAATCCTATATAAGATGACAGGTATTCCTTATAACTGTAATAAGTATGATTTTGTTGATGGTAAAAATAGAACATTAGTATCAGATGACTCATTACAAAATCCAACTTTAGTAGCAGATAATAGAACAACAAGTATTTTTGAAACTGATAGAGGTGGACCAAGTTCTGTAAGTAGTGTCACTGCATTAAGAGAAAAAGACGGTCAAGTTATATCTGTATTGATAATTAGTTTTGCTAATATTCTTGGCGTAGGAAAATATCTTATTAAATATAAATTTAAACGTGGTTCTGTATCTAATAAAGGAACAAATATTTATGGACAACCCTCTTTATTTATGAACCCTCTTGCATCTTTCGGTGAATATTTAAGAGAGTTTACAACTGAAGATTTAACTTTTGAAATTGAAAATGCCAGTATAGGTGTTTATCGGATTGAAATTTACTCAATAAATGCGATAGGTAAAATATCAAAGAATCCAACAATAAAAGAAATACAAAATATAGGTAGATTTACAGCACCAACATCTCCAACAAGTTTAAATGCTGAAATTACACAATCTGGAGATTTAAAATTAACTTGGAATCCATCTGTTGATATTGATGTAGTAAGTAATGGTCATGTAATTGTTAAACATAACTCTGATACAAGTGGTAACGCTGCTTGGGGTAACTCTCGAACAATAATGATTCTTCACGGTTCACAATCTAGTGTAACTTTACCGACTGTTACAGGAGAATATTTAGTTAAATTTCAAGATCAAACTTTAATACAATCAGAAAATGCTGTAAGTGCTATCGTATCAGACTCTGATTTAGGTTTAGTAGATCGTAAGTTAGTTGGAACGATTAAAGAAAACACAGCATTTGGTGGGGTAAAAACTGCATTAACTGTTAACAGCAGTGGAATGGAGATAAATCAAAGTGCAAGTAATACTTTGATTGATTCAATTACTGCAAATATAGATACGATCAGTGATTTCGATACTTTAGATGGAGATACTGGAGTGTTACAAGGTACATATCAATTTACTAATGTATTAGATTTAGGAGCTAAATTTTCTGGTGTTATTTTTGAAAGTATTATAAGATTTGAAGGATTTTCTGATAGTACTCTTTTTGATAGTTATGTACCAGCAGTAGTTTTAAATTCCGATGGTGCGATTATTAGTGGTGGTGTAGATGCTTTAACAAAATTTGATGGCGATGTTTTAGAAAATGCAACCGCAGAATTGCAAATACAAACGAGTGATGATAATTCAACATTTACTGCTGCAAATAATTTTATTGAAACAGTTGCAAGTGCTAGATATTTTAAATTTACTTTAAAATTAAATACTACAACAACAACAGAAAATTCAAGAATAATTATTGGAGATGGAAGTACTAATACATTAGGTTGTAAAGTTTTAATGAATAAAAGAACTGAAACAAGTGCTACGTTGACTACAGCAGGAGATCAAACAGTGGCTAGTAATACTGCTTACACTTTTACTAATGGATTTTTTGTAGGCACAGGTGCTTCTACAGGTTTTACTGCTTCCTTGCCATCTGTAACTATTAATCCGTTAGCTTTAGGAACTGGTGAATTTTTTGAAGTGACTAATATATCTGGTACAGGATTTAATGTAGTGTTTAAAAATTCAAGTGGTGTAGCTCAAACAGGAAAACAATTTACATATACTGCTAGTGGCTTTGGTAAAAAGGTGTAATATAATAGAAATATCTTATAAATGTAATTAGATGTCCAATTTAGACACAATAATTCTTAACGCATCAGGTCAAACTGTAAGAGAAGATATACAGACAAATTTACAGGCTATAAAAGGCAGTAATAGTAATAGCACTTTACCCGCAGCAGACAGCAATACTTTAATAAATTACATGACAATAGCAGAAACAGGTTCTGTTAATCAATTAAAAGTTCATATTGGAACCAGTAATACTTTTGTTCCTATTATTGATATATCTCAGGGAACATCTTCTGGAACTCATATTGCAAAACCAGGTACAACAGCTATTCCTGGTTATAGATTTTTAGACAGTTCTGGTAGTGCAACTCAAAGTGGTATGGGATTACCAGCAGATACAAGGCTCGGATTCTTTGTAGCTGGATCTGAAAAATTATCTGTGCTTAGTGATGGCAAAGTTGGAATAGGAACTACCTCTCCTAGTGTTGATCTTGAAGTTCAAGGTGATGCAGATATTAATACATCAACTGCTGATGCATTTTTAAGCATAAGAGCAACAGCATCTGACAGCTCTAACAATGCTTATCTAGATTTTGTTGCTGATACCACATATACAGACTATGGCTTAAGAATTATGAGACACTCTGGTGGTGCAAATGCTGTTTCTGGCATTTTTCATAGAGGCACAGGAAGTTTGAGATTTGATACTGATGAAGTGTCTGAAATAGAATTTCAAACAGATAGTACAAAAAGATGGACCATGTTTGGTAACAGTGCTAATTTTGTATCAGGAACTGATAGTAGTCGTGATCTGTTAACAACTACAGGTGCTGCATTTAATTTTCAAGGAAATAATTTAGAAGGTTTAGCTCTTGTTAAAAGTGTATATGGTTGGGGTACACCTTTATTTATTCAATTATTAAATGCTAGTGGTAGTAGAAATATTTTAGAAATTCAATACAATACTGGGAGTTCTGGAACAGGAACAGCAGTTGGCGGTATTTCTACAAATGGATCTACAACAACTTTTGACAATGGTTCTTCCGATAGATCAATGAAAAAGAATTTTGAAAGTTGGACTGAAAATACTTTAGATTTATTTAAAAATATAAATCCTCAAAAATTTAATTTTATACATGAAGATGATACTACCGAAAAGACTAAAGGGTTTATAGCACAAGATTTAACTGAAAGTTTTCCAGAGGCATATCATAAGGGTGGTGCAAGTGAGACTTATAAGTTTAATCCGTCTGGAATGGTTGTTTATTTAATGAAAGCATTACAAGAAGCAGTTGCTAAGATAGAAACATTAGAAACTAAAGTTGCTGCACTTGAGGGAAGTTAATGGCAATCCAACCTGGAACATATAATTTTACAGTTCAAAGGAGATCAGATCATTCAATTCCTTTGGTGTTTAAAGATGGAAATAATGCTGCCATAAATTTAACAGGATTTACCGTAGTAGCGCAAGTTTGGGAAGAAACACGCACCACAAAATATGCAGACTTTACAACAACTTATACAGATAGAGCAGCAGGATCAGTAAGTATTGCACTAACAGATGTACAAACTGCTACTTTTACTCCAGACGTTTTAAAATATGATGTTTTATTAGTAGATGGATCGGGTGACAAAGAATACTATTTAGAAGGTACTATATTTGTAAGTGAAGGTTACACATCAACATGACCTCTGTAAACATCTCAACCACTAAAAATACTGTTACTGTTAATGGAGAGACTTCTGTTGTCACAGTAGCAACCCAAGGCCCTCAGGGAGCCTCCACTGCTATTGATTCAAGCAGTGCAGTGGACAATTCAATAGTGTACTATCACCAATCTAGTGGTACATTTAAAGCAGATGATACTACTACCAAACTTACACTCGTTAACGGAGGAAACTTCTAAGCCATGTCTAACACTATAAGAATTAAAAAAAGAGCAGCAAGTGGCAGTGCTGGTGCACCTTCTAGTTTATCTCCATCTGAAATAGCTTTTAATGAAGCAGATCTGAAGTTGTATTATGGATTTGGTGATGATGGAGCAACACCTCCTGCTGCAAGTTCAATAATTACGATTGGTGGTTCTGGTGCATTTATTAGTAAGACAGAAACACAAAATGCAAACTTAGTATTTTCTGGCCCTACAACTGGAAGTGCTGCTGCACCTACATTTAGAAGTTTGGTTGCTGCTGATATTCCTTCCATTGCTCATACAAAAATATCTGATTTTGATGCAGGTGTACAAGTAAATAGAGTAGATGAATTAGCAAGTGCAACAAACCCAGTAACAGGAGTTACACCCACAGCCGATGCTCATTTTGCAACGAAAGGATATGTAGATGGTGTTAGTCAGGGATTAGATATTAAGGAAGCTGTAAAAGTAGCGACAACAGCGAATATTACTTTATCTGGTACGCAAACTATTGATGGTGTGGCGGTATCTGCTGATGAAAGAGTACTTGTTAAAGACCAAAGTACAGCAAGTCAAAATGGACTGTATCTTTGCAAAGCAAGTACATGGGCAAGAACAGATGATTTAGCTGCTGGTGATGATGCTTCTTCTGTATTTGTATTTGTAGATCAAGGAACAGTAAATGCTGATAATGGTTTTGTTTGTAGTACCAATAAAGGATCTGCGGTTGTTGGTACAAATAACATAGCCTTTACACAATTTTCTGGTGCTGGTCAAATTACGGCTGGAGATGGCCTTGATAAATCAGGAAATACCTTATCTCTTGACTTAAAATCCAATGGCGGTCTTGTCATTGAATCTACTGAATTAGCTGTTGATTTAGCTGCAAGTTCTATAACAGGTACTCTTGCTATTAGTGACGGTGGAACGGGTGCTACAAGTGCAAGTGCAGCTAGAACAGCTTTAGGTCTTGTAATTGGAACTAATGTACAGGCTTTTGACGCACAATTAACAGATATTGCAGGGCTAACACCTACTGACGGTAATTTTATCGTTGGGGATGGCTCAAACTTTATTCTTGAAAGTGGATCTACTGCTAGAGCTTCTCTTGGTCTTGCAATTGGTACAAATGTTCAAGCCTATGATGCTGATTTAGACAACCTATCAAGTATGCAGTCAGGTGCTTCTTCTGCTTTAGCTGCAATAACTTCAACAGAATTACAGATTCTTGATGGTGCAACTGTAACTACTGCTGAATTGAATATTCTTGATGGTGTTACTGCTACTGCTTCTGAATTAAATATTTTAGACGGAGTAACCTCTACCGCAGCAGAATTGAATATTTTAGATGGAGTCACAGCAACAGCAACAGAAATAAATGCAGCTTGTGATGGAACTACGTCTGCATCTGCTACAACCCTCGCAACAGGAGATCGTTTTGTAACTAATGATGCTGGTACGATGAAACAAGTAGCTCTAAGCGATCTGGTCACATTTTTAGAAGACGGTGCAACGTCTGGTTTTAACATAGACGGTGGGAGCTATTGAATCAAGCTATTAGGAGGTAAAAGCCAATGGCTAATGAAATTCGACTTAAAAGAGGATCTGGTAGCGATCCAAGTGCTAGTGATCTAGTCACAGGTGAAGTAGCAATAAGAACTGATAATGGTAAATTATTTACAAAAAAAGATGATGGTACTGTAGCTGAAATATCAGGTAGTGGGACTGCTGGTCCTACAGGCCCTACGGGTCCTACAGGCCCTACTGGTCCAACTGGTCCTGCTGGAAGCGATGGAAGCGATGGAAGCACAGGTCCGACAGGGCCTACAGGTCCGCAAGGAAGCACTGGTCCGACAGGTCCAACTGGCCCTACGGGTCCTGCTGGAAGTGGTTTAGATTCAGACGCACAACAAAATACAGTAGGTGGTACTGATGCAGGAGATTCATTTTCTGGCACAAGTGCTTTTGCCAATACCCTATTTGGGTATGAGGCAGGAACAGCAATCACTACGGGAGATTACAATTCTGCCTTCGGTCAAAAGGCTTTATATTCAACGACTACAGCTTCATACAATGTTGCCATTGGACCAAGTGCGTTATATGAAAACGAAACTGGTACGCAGAATATGGCTATGGGAGATCAGGCTGGATA
>VTLG01011690.1_pt1 | contig 15425 bp, 19 predicted proteins | sample 4694571 | NCBI WGS metagenome assembly VTLG01 (sample SAMN12604809, study PRJNA352737) | marine metagenome | biome: ENVO:00000447; feature: ENVO:00000209|ENVO:00000569|ENVO:01000036; material: ENVO:00002151; isolation source: viral sequences binned using virsorter ...
AATTTCATGAGGGGTCTGATTAGTGTGTTCATGATTGGATTGCGGGCAGGTGTGGACTTTCTGTTCCTTTTAAAAAATCGCATATTTGTCAGTATTGGATAGGCTGCAACGTAACCCACCCCCTTTGGTTGCGGTTGTCCTTTGGGGTGGGGGTGATCCATTCTGCAACAATCCGGGCAAACCCTATCCTGGTAAACACTCGGACCCCGTCACCATAGATGGTCTCAAAGCTCAAGACAGACCCCGGTGCTACGATAATGGGCGCAAATGGTCTGAACCACCCCCCAGACCTTGATTCTATCACCTCAAGTGAATACTGCACCCGGGCATTGGTCTGGCCTGCCCGGTCCTGCTCTGCGACAAACCAGAACCCAAACTTGTATTTATTCCAATGGTAGTAATTGAGGACAGGGGTGAGGGGTGTTGCACTTGCCGTCACCAAGGAAATCAAGAAAATGAGAATTGCCCTAGACATTATCATCCTCCGGGTGCTGCCAATCATCTGGGAGGGTTTCCACCAGTTGGGTCCTCTCTGAGTCAGTCAGCAAGTCAACATTGTTGCTGATGACTAATGCTGCCCTGGGTTGATCCCCTGGCTCAGTGACCCTCACCCACACAAACCGGGTCACCTCATCCTTGCCATGGGTGTGATAAGCAAGACCCCGGTCTGCCCCAGCCTGATCATTGCGGGTGACTGCCTCCTCTGGGGTGCTATAAATCAAATACGGCATCAGTATAGTGAGTAATGGTTATTAATTCTGTTCTCTATTGAGGATCTGGTTGTTGATTGGTCTGTCTTGTAAAGAATAATTTCCGCAACCTCAGTTGAGAGGCAGGCGCCGTTATAACGGGTGCCAATCAGGATGTCCGCCCCAGTGTTGCTCATTCCTGAGTAAGTCTGACTGAATGAGTCAGTCATTGTGGATGCCGTACCATTGCGGTAAAATTGAATGCCCGTATAAGACTCGTTCCCGGAATAAAGCAAACTAGCCAACTGCCACCCAATTGCTGTGTCATCGTCATCATAACTCTGTTGGTTGTTTCCACCTCCTGACTTGATAAAAAGCCTTTGGTGTGACCCATCAAAAAACCAGGCCCACTCTCTGGATGACCCACCGGCATCCTTGGAGATGAGAGTATTGCCACTGCTTAACTCATTAAGGTTGTGTGTCACAAAAAAAGCAGCAGGCGTGTCAGTGCCGCTGCCGTCTGTAAATGAGAGGTCTGCGGTGTCTGCAATCGTCATGCCGTGATCTGACCCATCAAAATCAACAACAGGATGCCCTGATTGGTTTATTATTGCCCCGGCGTCAATGATTTGCGGTTGTGCGCTTGTTGAGTCTGCTGTGGCATCGTTTCCGTTTGCTTGGCAATACCAGGTGACTATGTGGGCATCATTTGATGATACAAAGTCGCCCAGGGTGGGACCTATCCCACCTGTTTCATTGGCAATGAGTGATGAAAGAGAGATGACCCCATCCTCATCAAAACTGACGTCTGCCTGATAATTATCACCCGTTTCACGGACTTTGACGGCATACCCTGTGTAATCCCGCTTGAGTTGCCGGGTTGATAGCGCACAAGATGCGCCACTGTAATCATCCAGCAGGTAACCCTGACTAGCTGCCACTATTCCGGGAGCAATGGACATCAGGCTTTAAGATCACCAATGAGGTCAAAAACACTGGCCCCACTGGACTTGGTAATGCACACCAGAGTTGCTGCACTGTATTGGTTAGCTAGTTTCTTTCTGCTCCCAACTGAGTTGATGGTCACACCTGATGCTGCGCTCAACTCCACGTTGCCGGTGCCAATCCTTATGACACTGATGGACTCACCCTCATCAATCAGGTTGTCAGGGACCGTGAGAGTGTGGTCAGATGCGCCTGCGTTTACCCTTATTATCCGGTTCACATCCCCGGCAGTGAGGGTGTAGGTTGTGCCGGTCTGGTCGTTTTTGGTCAGTCTTGTTTTGCTGCCAGATGAGAGGATCTGCCAATTGCTTGAACTGTCGGCAATAAATGTTGATGAACCATAGGCAATGTTAATCACTGCTGATGTTCTGCCCTCAATGGTCCCGCTATATGGTCTGACTGTTATCTCATAACCAGAGGTTGAGGCATACCCATAATAATCAACCACGGTGATCACCTGGCCTGCGGTGGGGGATGCTGGCAGATAGACGGTTGCTGCCCCTGAGTAACTGACGGCAATGACCCTCTCACTGCCGGTTGCTGAGTAACTTGAGCTGCTTGTTGAGGTATTGCCATGCACCATTGCTGCCGTGGTGACTGCACCTGTCAGGGTTCCCCCTGATAATGGCAAAGCACTTACCTGAGCGGCAGTCACTGAGTGTGGGTTGCTGGTGCTGCCAGTGTGTGATGTGAGGTCTGAGCTTGATGCCTTGGCATCCAGTTGGGTTTTGGTCACTGCATCCTGCGCATCTGTGCCATCACCAACCCCGGTGAGTTTATTGGTCCCCATTGCCAATGCTCCACTCATAGTGTCCCCGGTTTTGTCCAGGGCATTGGTCACCTGTGCTGCGGTATAATCCCCAGAGGTTGCGGTCACTGCTCCGGTCCTGCCAAAAACACTGGCAACATCAGACACATCCCTGCTGAGTGTCGTGCCGTCATAGCTCAGACCGGTCAAGGCTACATTCTCAAGTTGTGCAACGTCTGTGCCGTCCAGTTTAAAGACTGTGGACCCGGTGGGTGACAGCGGGGCAGAACTACTGGTCAACTCCGCGGCAGGCTCAAGGAGCGTGATGTCCTCCTGGTAATAAACCTCCTCACCTTTGCGCAAAGTGAAACCCAAGGGCAGGGGTGTCCCATCCTCTTTGGCTGCATAGGCCAGACCCGTTGTGGTCAGTGCCAAGGTTGCAGTCACGGCAGGTCTCTTGACCAGATTGCCTGACCCCGCTGAGAGTGCCGTCTTATCCCCGTTTGAGGCATAGGTGATCTGCCACTTGCGCAACCCGGTCTTTTTGACAGACCCAATGTCATCACTGAGCAGGGTGTTGAGTGTTGCCTTGACCTGGGCAGCGGTTGCCTCTGTTGAAATTGGTTGTGAGTCTGAAAGAACAAAGAAAGACCCGGGGGCAGGATCGTTTGAGACTGAAACCTCAACAACCTCCCGGGTGCTTGCAGTTCCCTCAACAATGGTGCTGATGGAAAGTGCAGGCGCACTATTGGCAGACCACCCTGATGTAGTCACCTCTGCAAGTGCTGCCTCCTCAAGTGTCAGGATTTGCACCTCTTTGGTTGACCCGTTGCCTGCTGTCGCCTCTGAAAGATAAACGCCGGCAGGCTGGATGCTCTCTGCCACACTTGCCGTGATTGCTGCCCTTGATCCTGCTGACCGGAATGTGATGCTGTAGGCCCTGCCTGAGTCAAGGGTCTCAACATCAACCCCACCGGCAGTGTCAACCTCACTGACTGCATTGAGTGCTGCCTCAATGCGCTCCCTTAGTTTGGGTTTTGAAAGATCAATTGCCTCTGTGGTCCCGGTCCAGGTCAGGGTGAGGATGCCAGTGTTGAGCTTTTGACCTGCCCTGCCAAGCACCACCTCATAATCTGATGACCCGGGGGTGTCATATCCACCGTCATTGTCCACAAGGAACAACTCAAGCGGGACCTCTGCGGTCCGTTCTGCCCTGAGCATCTCAGAGATGGTGACCGGGGTGGTGTCATCAAACCCCTTTTGCAATCGGGCAGAGTCTGTGTTGTAAATTAATCGCATGATCTAGCTTTGTGAGATGACTTTAATAAGTGCAGGATTGGCAACATCAGAGGCATTGCTGGTGATGTTGAGCCTCATAAATTCAGAAAAGAGATCATCTCCCACCAAATGCTGTGTCTGGTCACTATTTAAGTTGCTGATCGTTGTGGTGGGGGCATCAAAAAAGTTGGTGCCGTCATTGCTTAACTGGATTTTGAGTGCAAGCGCATCATCCGGGGCAGATGCAAGTCTGATGTCTACGGCAAACCTGCCCCGGGTCTGAATCACGTTGCTGGGGCCTGCAATTCCCGGCGGCAGTGTTGATGTGGTCTGGTCCTCTGCATCAAGGTTGACCCCTGAGATAATGGTTGAGGATGCGCTTGCATTGCCGGCAGAGATCTCAGCAACCAGTGTGCCATCAACCCCTCCCCGGATGGGGGAGACAGACACCTTGGTTTCATCGCTTGCCGTGGTCACAAATCCTAAAGAACGCGAGCAGGCAATCTTGTCAGTCAAGGTGATTGTGGACCCTGACACGGTTGCGGTCAGGTAAGGATTCGCACCGTCTGTGTTGGTGTAGACACCCCCCTCAGTGTTGTCACCTCCATAACCATAAAGGGTGGATAACCCTGACACTGTGTCATTGATTGCTGCACACAAGTGGTTTGCTGTGTAAGTGGTGCCATATCCACTGCTGTGGACCTCTCCATTGCTGTTGGGGTCTCCAGTGGTCCAGGTGAATGTTTTGGTAAAGCCGCCACCAAGACCCAAGACAAAGGTGTCACCATTTCCAGGCTGATCCAATATGACCACCGTCCCCGTTGCAGCAGTGCCGTTGTTGCTCCTGACCTCTGCCCTCCCTGTCAGGTTGTTTTCTGTGGTGGCACTGGACCGGTGAGAGGCAAGATAAAGGTCTGACCATGCTGTTGAGCTTAGTGCCTCAATCTTTCCCTCATTGCTGCCAACGGCAAGGGTGGCACTGGCAGCGGCACTGTCAGAGGTTGCCCTGCCGAATAGATACCAAGAGTCATCATCTGCTGCTGCGGATGACCTGACATAGACACCTGATCCTGAGTTGTGTGTGCCAACAAAGGACACATCACCTAGAAAACTTACCGTGTGGACACTCATTGCCCTAAATTACAACCCCCAGAGGGTCTAGGATAGGGGGGAGCGTTCCCGCCAGGTGCTGATGATTTCCACCGGGACAAGGGTGCCAAGGTTGTCAGTGTTGGCGAGGTGGGCAAGACGGTGGTTGCCATCCCTCATTGCAGGTTGCGTCCCACCAATCAGCACCAACTGCGCCGGGTGCTTGGGCAACCAACCCTCAAGCTCAAGGGAGTCAGCAACATCCTGTGTGGGACCCCTGCGGGGGCATCTTGCCAAGTGCCAGAGCATGATTGCCGGCAAGTTGACCCGGTGCCTGATCACTCCAGATCTGTGGGCCAGTTGGGGATTTTGTCGCGCAAGTTTGCAGCCTCTGCCCCTGTATCAATTGTAAGTGGTGGGGGTGGGTCTCCTGCCGTCCTTGATCCCGTGGTTGTTGACCCAATCCTTGGGTATCTGTGCGCCCAGACCGGCCCCTCTAAAAACCATGCAGACTCAGTGGCGTTGCCGTAACTGGACACAACAAAAAACCCGGCAAGCACATAACTGGTCAGGATGGTCTCATCTGGCATTGGTTTTGGGCTTTCTGTGTGCCAATCACCACCATCAACATGGGATCTGGTAATGAATTGGGCAGATGACAGATAATAGTTAATTTCCTTTACTTGGGTAACCACTCCGGGATTGTTTGCGCCAGATTTATCGGTCACATCATTGGTGTCCCCATCATGGGTGACCTCAAGGCCTGTCTGAGCCTTAAAGCCCCAGACCAACTCAGCATCAGGGGTGGTGTCATCTGCATCATTGTAGGTGTCAGACCCAAGCTGTGCATCAGGCAAAGCTGCCCAGGTAAGCTCAAGGTAGATCAAGTTGATCCTGTCATTATCCAGGATCAGGTAACTCCTCTCAGGGTTGGTCAACTTGGTCCCGTTGATAGTTGGGACAATCGGGAATTGCTCATACATTGCCAACCGGTCTGTCTGGTCTGGGTCTGCTGGTGCCTCCCAATGTGGACCAAAGACATAACCTGCATCAATGAAAAGCCGCGCCTCTGTATCAGTGTATGTGTAAAAGCTTGGTTCAAATTGTGCATGATGCTCAGGATAGACCGGCTCAGGGACCTTGAAACCGTTTGGCGTGACCTCAAGCAGACCACCCGGGATGGGTTTGGTTGCTCTCAGATAACGCAGGATTTCAGCAAACTTGTCTCGGATCTTGCGCCATGGGACCCTTGAGTCTTTCGGTGGTTGGGGCATGACTAGGAGACCACGGTGTCAATGACTAGGGTGTGAAATTCGGTGTGAGAAAAGACATCATCACTGTCCTGTGAGATGGAGGCAAAACCACTGATCTGCTTGATTGTCCAAACCCCGTTTGGATAGTCTGGGGAAAAATGCAAGTCCTCAATTGTGACTTTGCCTGCTGCTGCTGCCCTGCCATCTGCACCAAAGGCATCATCTATGGTTGCCCTTGGTGGGTCATCCTTGTCAATCCAACCAACCAGGGCAATGGGTTTCATTATCTCTTGCATGGTGTTGCCCTTTTCATTTAATGCCTTTACCTCACCCCAAGGTTGAGGGTGCCGAAACCTCACATCTTTTGCATCCATGTCCCGCTTGTGATCGTCAACGTAATTGTATGTAACAGTTGGGGACAGGTAGGAATACTTGCCCCGGGCATATACCCTGGCACCTGTTGGGGGTTGCAGATATACCTCTTTAAGCTCATGGTGCCACTCTGCTGTCTCCTGCTCAGAGTCACCATCAATTGATCCCTCAACCTGCTCAACTCCCTCAAAGCGCAGCAGGGTCTCACCCCTGATCCCATCCAAGTCCTGCACGATTGGTGCGCGGACCAGTGTCAAGTTTTTGGCAATGCCAGCCACCATTATGTTGGTTCCCTTGGGCCATGCCTTGATGAATTTCTCTGCCTGGTCCAGCCTGCCGGCATAGATTAGCTCATGAAAGCTGATCCCATCCTCAGTGGTCCCCTGAGACCCCCCGGGGTTTCTCTGCCAAGATGCATCTCCTAAATAACTTGGTGCGCTCATCTGTTTAAATCTCTCTCTTTATCTCGCCAAAAATTCCAAGCTGCTGGTCTTGTAATCTGTTGCTCTTTTTTTGCAATTCCTTTAAGGCATCCAGCCTCTTAAAGTGACCATTTTGAGAGGGTGAGACACCCATGCCCTGCATCCCCATCAATGCTGGTACTGCGTCTGCATGGTCACCGAATTTGCGCAGGGCCTCTTTTCTTGCTGCTCTTTCCTTGTCCCGGTCATCCCGGTCCTTTTTCCCTTTGGAATCAGGCATAACGGATGGCACCAAAACCGCTGCGGCTTTTTTCAAGTCCTCTGGTCCCAGGGTGACAAGACTTGTCCTACCCTTGGTGTGCCTTTCCAGCCGGGTCCTTTCGTCAATTCCCTTTTTTGCCTCTCGGATTGTGTCCTCATCAAATACCGGCATATTTGCCATCCGGTTGATCAGTTCCTCTGGCCCGGGGAGGAGCATCAACTTGTTGGCTAAACCACCCCCAACCAGCGGCTCAAGTGCTGCCAGGGTCTTTGATCTGTCGCCCAGCTTTTCCATGGCCCCTGATAAGGCTAGAACCTGCTGGATCGGATCAAGTTTTTTGAACTCCTTGACGTTTAACCCCATGGCAGCAAATGCCTCAGCAACAGTGCCTGCACCCTCGTCCATCTCAAACTCACCAATCTTTTTGGAAAGCTCAACCATCAACTCGGATGTCTCACTGACATCAATGCCAACTTGTTGCAGGACCCCACTGAGTGCCTGGAATTGCTCAAAGTCCAGATTTGCCATGTCCGCAAGCAGTAACTCCTCCACCGGCACCATCTCCTCAAGAGTATCAAGCACACCCTGCACTGTGTCCCAAAGTGCCTTTCCTGCCTTGAGAGCTTTGCCCAGTTTGCCCAGCATGGGGATGGACTCCACAATTGTCATCAGGTTGTCACCCACATCCTTGGTGGACCGTCCAGCCTTGTCCCCTGCTTTCTCCCACTCGTTGCCAAACTTTTTGGCCCCTTTGATGTTTCTTTTTAGAACCTTGTTGAACTGGGTATCATCACCAGTGAAATCAGTCCTTAACTCTGCGCCTTTTCTTGCCATGATTTATGCGCTTGCGCACCCTCCCTGTGTGTGTAACATTTTGTTACTATGAATAAAGAAAATGCCACCCCTTATGGAACCTCTCTTAATGAAAGTTGCAAAGAATCTGCAAAGGTTTGGCAACAGATGGGTCAGGTTGCTAAACTTAAGCTTTTGAAAGGCAAAATGCTTAACAATGCCTCTGCTCATGCTGTTTGTGGTGATGCGGAAACTGTTGATTGCTGCATCTCCACTGCAACTGATTTGAGCTTGCAAGCGCAAGACCTCACCAACCTTGATGGCTATTGCTGGTATATTACAGCAGGCAAGAACCATGAACCAAGTATTGCTGATGACTTTGAGGATGCGTTGAGTCTTAAGCTTTTTTATTCTCTGGAGATTGGCACACCGGCAACCACTCACCGGGTGACGGTTGAGAGGGCTGAACGTCTTGAGGATGCTGCTTGCAAACGTCACAAGGTTAAATCTATCATGTGGGCTTAAATGACCCCGGAGCAATACAAGGCGATCAGGTGCAAGCTCAGTCTCACGCAGGCTGGGCTTGCTTGCATCTTGGGGGTCACCAGGGCAACGATCAACCGCAGGGAGACCGGGCAAGTTGCCATTACTGAGGAGGCAGCAATTGCCATAAAGTCTGTCAAGAAAACTCATCGTCTGCGGTGAGTCCCTCCCTTTTCTATTGCCTCATCCGCTGCCTCCTCAATGAGTTTTTCTGCAAAATCCCTCATATCCGCAATCACTCGCTTAATAGCCTTAAGCATGGTTTTCCTGCCCACCTCATAAGAACCAGCAACCTTGTTGATGCTGTGCGCTGCCATGTCTCCAACTGCTTTCTGGCCCTTTGATTTTGATGCGGTCCCACCGGGTGCTGGTTGTATGTTTTTTGCCCCCCTCTTTTTTACGCCAAGCAACTGGGCAGACTTGAGGAAACCTGCCGCCATTGCCCCGGATGCGCTGCGCCCTTTGTTGCGGATCGTTGCCGCTGCTTTGGTAAGGTATCGCTTATTGTCAGACACCCCGGTCACCTTGGTTGGTATCTTGACGGGTTTGCGGGTCTTAGAGACCAGGATCTTGCTGATCTTTGTATTTTTCCGCGCACCCCTTTTGGATGCCAGCCGGAAATAATAAGCCCTTTTCTCGTTGCCCTTTGATTGCAGGGCAGTCAGTTTCTTGCGCTTGCCGGTCTTGGTCCGGGTTTGTGATTTCCACTTGGTTGGATCATAGGCGGCAGAAAGGATGCCTTTTTTTAGGTTTCCTCTGGGGACCCCCTCTGCCCTGGTGCAACATCTCCAATTGGCTTGACCTGCTGCCCGGGTCACAACCTGGTCATGCGTCTTGCCTCTCAGGTTGCCATATAGGGCCATTGTGTCATTCCAATCTGGGAGATTGTTTGCCACTTGCAGGAATGATCTTTTTAATGCTCTACGGGTTGCCATGTCAGATGGGCGGGATGCTCTTTGTGTTTTTGATCCATCCCCACCCCTTATCATCCACGATATAACCGGGCTTAGATAGGCAAGCAGTGACAACTGCGCTCAGTTTGCACTGCTCAACTGCCTCCTCTGCTGCCTGCTCACCTCTCATTGACCAGACATTGATGACATAACCCTCCGCAGATTTTAAGATAATCCACCGCACAAGGGCAGAGTTGACCCGGTTGTTGATCAGCAGGGTGTCATCAACATCCACATAAATCACCCGGGGTCTGGGCAGGTTGCCGTTGATCTTTTTAATCCGGTTAAACATACCCGGCAATTTCATCAAAGCTTTCACCCTTGCTCAGTTCCGGCCCCAGGAATTTATTGCCAAGACTGAAAAGCCTTAAAGCTAGAATCTGCATACCTTGAGCATACGGTAAAGAATAGAGAATCTCATCAGGACTCAGCCCGGTTGCCTGGTGGATGTGGTAGCAGTAGCCGCTGCGGTGTGAGACTTTTTTGGGCTTTTGCTGCCCCCCTTTTGCGCAGCGGTATCATCTTGCTCAACCTCATTTGAGCTTGCTTTTTTATCACTCATTAGCAATTCAGTGACCTTGATTGCCTCAGCCACCTCATCACCTCTGGGGTGGAATTGTGACGCAAAGTCATTGATTGCCTTGACCACTTTGCTGGGGTTGGTGCGCCATTTGCTATTGATTGCATCCATCTCCTCAACGGTCTCAATGGAACCCACCCACATTGCGGCCATATATTGCAGCTTTGGTGGCAATTCTGACCCGGCAAGGATCGACTCGAACAACCAGTCATGCTCAAATGCCCAGGTTATCTTTTGACCGTTCCATTGGTAATGCCTTGAGCGATTAAAGGCGATTTCTGCCGCCTTGAGCAGTTCTGCATCTTGATCACTGAATTGTGGTTGACTCATTCTATCCCCATTCTTTTGGCAAAGTCCCGGGCCTTGCGGTTTACGTTGTATTTGCGCCCGGACCGGGTGACACCTGTGATGTGTTCCGGGCTTGTGTTTATGATCCTCATGCAGTCCCGCCTTGCCTCCATAAATGCGCGGCCATAAGCAGCATAGGCCAAGGGCAGCACATTCTTGATCTGTGCCTTTAATTCCTTGTTATCAATTTGCTCAACCAAGTCATCCAGTTTGGCAACAGGTTCCCCACTCGTTGACTGATATGCCTGCCTGATTGCCGTGGTTGGGACAGGTTCCGGGTTGCCGGTTGCCCCTTGAGGTTGATGCTGCCAAGTGCTTGATGCGCTATTCATGCAAAACACCACATCCGGTCTGCCTGAGTTATAGGGGTTGTTTTTTGAATATTCCCTGCGCACCTCGGCACCCGGGACCAACTCCACACCTAAAGCGCGACAGATAGCAACCTCCTCGGTCTGCTTGGTTTCGCTAAACCCTCCCGCCAACTCAGACGGGACCATGATGCCACCCTTGGGTGGCTGATTACTTGCCATATTCTTTTTATTCTACCGGGGCAACTACCCCCCCGGGCGGGTTGGGTTTTGTTAGATATTAAATCCGATAGGACGCTCAAGCGTCATGTCCACTGTCCTGGCCCCACCCTGGGGTTGTGAACCTGACACACTCACAAGACGAGTCTCACGGTCAGCAAAATCAAGCCCATTGTAGGTGGACGCGGATGATGCAAAAAAGTCAATATTAGCAAGAGAGGCGGCAGCAGTGAAAGTCAGCACATTAACACCCCCGTCCTTGTCGGTCACGGTACCACTGAGGGAGTAAACCAAGGCGGCATCATGATTGACGGCGTAACCAATGCGCCCATTATATCGGTCCCTAAACTCAATAGCGTCATTTTCCAGGTCATAGCTGAGATCACCCAGCAAGATGCCGGTCTCATCTGAGCTTGCTCCAATTGTAATGTCTGTTGAGTTTACCCCAACTCCCACATATGATGGTGTTGCCATAATTAAAAATACTGTGTCAAAGGTTGGGGGATAGGGTAAAAATCAAGCACCCACCTCTGGCTTGATTCCAAGGTGGGCAGAAAACGCAAACTGATAGACCCCGGCACTAGGCTCATTTGTCCAACCTCTGCCATAGTCCACGGCATCAATGCCAGATGCCACCACAAGGGACCCGGATGACAACCGGGATCTCAGTGGGTCACCTCCATTGCGTCCGTCCCCATAAGCCTCAAGGATCTGCCCCCAGATTTTGCTGACAACCTCCGGGTCTGTGGCCTTTAAATAGTCATATTCCGCGATAATTTCGCAATCATAGAAACCAGACCGGGCCGGCGACTCTGCGCCAGGAGACACCACCACGGCAAGTGTGGACCCGTCTGCATATTCAGCCAGGCCGCTGCCCTCAATAAGATCAGGGGCAGGATCAAGGAAAGGTTTTGCCACCTCAAGCAGTCTCTGCTCCCAAAGGGTCTGAAAGTCTGCAAACTCCATTTATCCGGTGGTGACGGTAAATGAGTAAAGGGACCCACCCAGGTCAGTGACATCATCATCAGGTGAGATGATCACCTCAAAGGTGTCCCCTTGAAACTCCAGCCTTGCCCTCTCCCCCTGTTGGGGTGGGTTGCCCAGGTCGGTCTTGAGTGCAGAGAGGTTGGCAGATACGCTATTGCGATACCTGCCGGGTCTTTCCTCGCCGGTCCTCTCAATGCCATCAGGCAAGAGACAATCAACCGGGTTGCGTTCACCCAGGGTGAGCTTGCCAGAGTTGACCAATGCTGCTGCTTTAAATGCAGCCTCAACGTCACTCTCCAGACTCACTTGCCTTTTTCTTTTTGGCCTTTTTCTTTGGTGCAGGTGCAGGAGCATCATCGGCAGAAACTGCCTTTTGTGCTGCGATTAGATCAACCCCAACCTTGTCATCAACCTCAATGGATTTGTCTGATGCCTCCAAAAACTCACCCTTTGCAAAGGTGTTGCTTGTTACAATTATTTTCATTGTGAGAGTCTGTTAAAAACCTTTTAAAAATGCGGGACCCCCCGGTTGTGAGGGGTCCCGCTGAATGTTTAGGATGCTATTGCACCCGTGATGCTTACGCTGCCCCTGAGTCAGTCGAAACAGAGAAAGATTCCGCGTGTTTCAACCCAATATCATGAAACGCAGTAGTCGTGACGGCAATTTTGCCATCAGCAGCAGCAGAGTAAGGGTCCACTGTGACGCGGCGAGATCCCCAACTTGCAATGCAGAGCTCGGACCAATTGCCAAACAAAACAATGTTAGCAGTATCAAATGCCTGGTTGAACATAACAACCGGCATACCCATGCAAGAGAACCCACCACCTGGAGCCTCATTGATGATCATGCCAGAGGTGCTTGCCACCTTGGGAATAGTCAAACCCTTGGCAATGGATGCGCTAGAGGTGACATAGGCAAGGTTGTCAAGCACTGCATTGTCTGCTGCAATAGCTTTCCACAAGTTGACATAATCCTCATAAGTTGCGGCGCCGCCAAAGGTGACACTGCCATCAATGCCAGAGGTCTGAGTCACGCCGGTTGGCTGATTGCTTGCACCAGTGCCATCAAGGGCAGCAAGGTCCAAGGCAAGTGCCTCACGCTTGATCAAGTCATCACGCACAATGTTCTCAACGCTCAAGCTGGACTGATTGACCAACTGATCTGAGTAAATTGTCCTGACGCTCAGACGCTTGGGACTGAGTGCCAACTGACCAAAGGTCTGGGCAGATGCAGAGACAGTACCCTCCTCATCAACCCAGGATGCGGTTGCACCACCGGTGATCTTTGGCAGACTCACATTGCCACGCAGACCGGTGAGGCGCGTTGCCCCAAGGGATGCAGTGACGAGTTGTGCATCAAGTTTCTCAATCAGACCACCAACCTCAGTGGCGACACTATAGCCACCCTCAGCGTCAACTCCAGCCTCAAGGTCCCTTGTCCCGAACTCAGCCGGTATAAAGAACTCATTGCCGCCAAGGTTTGTGCCAAGGTTTTTGGCAACCTCAACAGAGACCTCACGCTCAAGACCACTCAGGCCCTGTCCACTCTTGATCTCGCGGATTGCTTTGACTACGCTAAAATCCCTGCGCTCACTGGCATCAAGGCCAACAGGCTGATCCAACCCTTTGGGGTCAATTTCAGCACTTGGTGCCTCCCAGGTGTCAGTGACGGATCTGCGGAATGACTCAAGGTCAGTGCCATTCTCAATTGCTTTTTCGGCTTTTTCATCAAAACCAAACTTTTTACCAAGTGACCGGATGCCTGCCTGACGGTTTATCTCGTCTTTGCGCACCTTGTCCTTATCGGCTTGACTCGGGACGTAGACTTGAGGTGCTGCCTCTGCCGTGTTCCGGGTCTCTGTTTCATTATTTATAGATTCAGACATTTTATTGCCCTCCTGTTTTAAATTAGATTCTGTTAGTGCGGTGTTTTCGGTATGGACCAGGCGCACCACGTTGTCACCTGAGTCCCCGGCTCGACCTACCCCAACAGTTGTGTCCATTGGAATAGAGACAAGGCTGATCTCAAAAGGTTCCCAATCTGTCACGCGATAGGAGTTTTCCCCCTCCTTACTGCGCTCAACATCAGTTACCTCATGTATCCTGTAGCCAAATGAGACCAACTTTCTGATCCCATCTTTAACATCTTGAAAAATTTCCTGGGCTTTTGGACCCTTGCCGAACCTGACAACGGCATGACCACGCTTGTCATCGCCAATGGTTGCCATGTCCACAACACCAATCTGCTCATCAGGGTCATGGTTCCAGAGCAGTGGCGCACCGTTGTTGATGCGTTCCATCCTGGCTGCACCCTTGCTGTGGTCCAGTATCTCAAGGCCCTGCATCCTCTGCCCGGGTTCCTCTGAGCTAAAGGACAGCGCAACACTCCGGTCCTCATCCTTGATGTCATCCTGTCGGATCTCAAGTGACCGGTATTGCATGGGCAAGGTCTGCCCATCCTTGAAAAATTCTGCTTTCTCAGTGTCCATTATTTAAAGTTTCCCATTTTTGGTGATGTTAGATAGGGGGCTTTTTTCTGTGGCAATGGTCTCTGCCTTAAATTCCGGCATATCAAGACCCTTGGCCTGCATCATCTGCTCATACTCTGCCCACTCATTAAGCACCTCCTCCGGGTCAAGGCCCCTCTCAGCCAGCACCCTCTGTGGGCTTGTGAGTTTCATGCCCAGATCACTCTTTTTGCCGGCACTATCTCGCTGGGGGTCAATCCAATCCCACCGTCTTGGCTGGAAATGTGATGCCCTATACCTTTGCTCCTCCTCAAGTTTCAGACCACCAAGTTGGTTAAACATCAATTGTGTCCTCAACCATGCCTCAAAGATTGGGCGCACCCTGCCGTTGATTGCCTCATCCTGCTTGGTTTTCCACCCGTCACGCTCAGAGAGTGACCCCAACCTGCCGGAACTGTAACTTGTCCCCTCCAGGTCTCCACTCAGACCGGCATAAGATACCCCCAGGGAGGAGGCACAAGACTGCAAAGTCTGCTTGGCATGGTCAGGGAGTGCTGTGTTGGGGAATTGCGGTTGCAAAATCTCCCACTTGCGTCCCAGACCAGACTTGAGAGCAAACCCCGGAGTAATCTGCATCTGATCAGCAAACCTCTCAGACTCCTCATAGTCCCACTCATCCGCGTTCTCATCAACCCTCTGGAACACTGCACAACTGGCAAGTCTGGCTGCAACGTGGTGTGACTCCTCTGTGCGGTCCAGGTGTCGCAATGATTCAATGCAAGCAACTAGGTCACTGATGCCCCTCTGCTGGTCAGGTCTCCGGGGTGTAAATTGGTGCAGGATATAGCCTGACTTGCTGGGGATGCCCGGGACCTCATCAAGAAATGAGGAGAGAGCAGGCACCCTTGAACGATTTGCGCCGGCATACTGCTTGAACATCCCGCCCGGATGCTCACCATTGAGCCAATAGGCCACACATTTATTTTGTTGGGTAATCTCTTTACCCATCACAATCCTGTTGCCGTTCTTTAGCTCAATGTTGAGGTCATGGCTGATATAGTCAGGCTCAAGGGTCCTGATGGCAAACCTGTGCTTGTTGTTAAAACAGG